>ERZ761597.136-NODE-136-length-15980-cov-18.477991_pt1 | contig 15980 bp, 30 predicted proteins | sample MGYA00433093_ERZ761597 | MGnify/ENA primary metagenome ERZ761597 (study PRJEB28899, sample SAMN03785557) | bioreactor sludge metagenome | biome: EBPR Sludge; feature: EBPR Bioreactor; material: 0.22µm filtered reactor supernatant | place: Saint Lucia: Queensland... | reverse complement strand
AGAAATTGAAGTTCATAAATTCTATTGAACTTTCAAAAAATCTAGTAAAACATGGTAAGATTCAAGGTAAAATGATTGATAATATTAATAGATTAATGGATTCTGAAGATAAGATCAACATAAAACTTGCAACTTCTTTATTGTGTGAAATAGATTATAATTCTAATAAAGTTGAATTAGCACTACTACTAAGAAGAAATTATACAAATATAAGAAAAGCCGGTTGTCATCTTTTAGTAGATATGAAGAACTTAATAGGGTTAATAGAGTCTGATTTTGGATATATATCAGAATGTTCTGATTTAGAGTTCTTTTTAAATTTGTTTACTAATAAACCAGATGACCAAGAAATACATAATAGACTAGTAAAAGAATTGAGTGAAATGATAGAAATGCCTGAAAATAAGAAATTAAAAATAGAAATTGTGGATGTGGAAATATAAAGGGAAAAACTTTAAAACCCCTGGTGATGATTATGGTTTTATTTATAAAATAACTGATGATAAAGGTAGATTTTATATAGGAAAGAAAGCTTTTTCACATAGAATTAAAAGAAAATTAAGCAAAAGAGCTAGAAAATCTACAGGAAAAAGAATCAAAATTGAAAACAAAGATAGTGGGTGGAAAGATTATTGGGGGAGTTGTAAACCACTACTAGAATATATAGAGAGTAAGGGAAATACACAAGGATTTACAAGAGAAATTCTTATGTTATGTGAAGACAGAATAAATTTAAGCTACTGGGAAATTCACTTTCAAATACAATTAAATGTACTTTTTGAAGAAAAGTCATGGAACAGTAATGTTGGCGGTAAATATTTTAAAGGTAAAATACATGGAAAATGAAATAATATATAAATTAATAGTTTCTAATAGTTATGAGGATAAAATGTTAGGATATTATTTTTTATGTGAGAAGTATCCAGAAATAAAAAATTTTGCAAAAAAGGGTCCGGCAATTTTTCTTCCCAATAAAATGTTTATTGAAAGAGAAGATGTTCTAAAAATTCTTCCAGATTTTCCAGGTTTAGATTTTGTTTATCCAATAGAAAATTGAGAAAAATTAATTATATGATACGCAAATTAATAAATTCAGGAAATAATGAAGATGTTAGATTGGCATATGAAATATGTCTAAAAAATAACATAGTTTCAAAGTTTTTTGGAAGAAATCCAGGAGATAATAATATATTATACCCATTAGATAGAGAAACAAATGAATATTTTCCTTACATTGCATTCATAATTTCTAAAAATGGTGAATTTGAACGTTTTCTAAATCTTACTAGTGAAAATATTAAAACCAAATTTCCAATTCCAGAACATAAACGTATAAAAACATAACATATGATATACAGTAACTTAAAAAGGTTTGACAACAAAGGTAGAAGACTTAGTATTTTTGCAACGTCAAAAGACGGTAATCAAACACTTGACATTTATGTTCAAGTATGTAGTAAAAAAGACCAGTTTAAAAAGGAATATACTAGGTCTAGAGCTAATTTTTATTTCTCAGAGGGTGAGATAAACTTTAAAGCAGAATTTCCGGATGATCATCCACAAATCTTCAATATCATGGTTGAAGAAGGTAAACCAAAAATTACATTTCTTAATTGGTGTAGAACTAATTTTCAGAAAATCAAAGAAGAGCGGCTTGTTAATAATAATGCCAAGAATTCTTGTACTAAATATTTTGAAAGAAACGGTAAAATTTTCAGAAAAACAATATGTTAACTACAACAGATAAAGTAAAAAGAATCATACAAAGCAGAGATCACAGTTCCCTTAAAATCTTAAGGGAACTTTTTACTAAATTTCGAATAAGAGGCTTTGATTATAGAAATGAAAAACGCTCAAAAGTTGATTTTGCTATTTGGAGAAATAATGATAATTTTGAAACTAAAGATTTTTTCTACTTTCATTACCGGAAGAGTTATTTTAAAATACCTAAAAATGAGGAAATTCAAAAAGAAAAGACCTTGGATAAACCCGGAAGCATTCAAGAAAATAATGAAAATGTTGGTGGGTGAAAACGAGGAAGATTTTGAGATTGCAAGAAATTTATTAAAATCTAATCAAATAAAGCTTACTAGATGGAGATTAAATCAGCTAGAATCTAAATGTGACTATTTTTTCAGTTACGAATATGGGACACTCAAAAGAAGTCACTTTGGTAGGGCTTATCCAGCTAGAAACGGAGTAACACATTACAAATTTAAAATGACTTATGATATCGGGAAGTAAGAAATCAGAAAAGCAGTACAGGGAGTTAGAGAATATTAGTTCTTCGGACATACGATTATTTCTTAAAAAAGGGAGAAGTGAGTTTTATAAGTCTTATATAATGAAGCAAAAAGATCCTACAGAATCTAGAAGTATGTTAATAGGGAACTTAGTACATACACTTATCTTAGAGCCAGAAGAATTTGACAAGAAATATGTGATGAGTGTATGTAATAAAAAACCTACGGGTAAAATGCTTAAATTTGTAGATGCATTATATAAACACACAATTCTTAATTCTGTTGATGATAAAGTTGTTGTAGACTTTAAAGTTTTGGCTGAAAAAGCTAGAGAAGAAAGTGGATATGAACATTCATTACAAGTAATACTTAATAAATTTACTGGAAAGGAGCCAGAAAAATATTATAGAGAACTTAGAGAAACTAAAGAAAAACAAGTGGTTTGTTTAGAAGATCTAGCTATTGCAAATAATATTGTTTCCAGATTAAAAACAAATGATATAGTAAATACAATATTTGATACTGGATATTCAGAAGTAAAATATGAAAACTTTGAAATAGGTGGCTTAAAATTTAAGGGAATGGTAGATAAAATCTTAGATTTTAATACATATTTAAAATCTTATGATTTAAAAGTTACCTGGACAAATGAAAATTTCTACGAAGAATATTTCTTAAAAACATATGCTTATCTTCAGGCAGCTATATATTATGAAGCAGTTAAGCAGAATAATCCCACAAAAGAAGTAAAACCACCTGCATTTATTGTTGCAGATAGTACCAATGTTACGCAACCTTTAATTTATGAAATTTCTGAAGAATCCTTAAAAAGTTATTATAATGGATTTACTTATAGAAATGAATATTATAAAGGTTTGAATGAAGTAATAGAGGAAATTAAATGGCATATGGATACTAATATCTGGGATATTAGTTACAACAACTATAAAAATAATAACATTGTATGGATATAGAAAAGTTGTTAAAATCAGATAATAATGATGATTTTGAATTAGGTAGACAAATTTTTAATAAAAGGTACGAGAAGCTTACCAACGAACAAATGGAACATAAGCTCAAATTATTAGGAAGTAACACAAAATTTTACTATGTTTGCAGAGATAAAAGGTTGATGTGGAGATTTGTTAAAACAACCTAAATAATAGAAATGAGTGAGAATCAGGTAGATGTGTTAATGAAATTCAACTGTAGTACTATTTTTCTTCTTTCACCATTAGATTTGAATAGACATGAGTTAATGAAGCATGGATTTATAGAAGCCTATTTAGTAGATGAATATTGTACTGAAACTTTTAATATGCCAGTATTTTTGTTATTTGAACCAAAAGATACTGTAGCATTTAATGAATTTATTGAAAATGAATATCTTAGAAAGAATAAATTTACAGGTACAATAGATTTAGTTAAAGATTATGATAGGGGTGAAGGAAAAACAGTTTTAGTATATGAATTTCCAAAAACTTTTGAATCAGATTTTGTAAAATTTAAAAAAGGTCAGTATTCTAAATTTTCAGAAAGTATTAAGAAAACTTACCCAAAAATGATAGGAAATGTACCAGCCGCTCAGTACAGAATAATAACAAAAGATTCTGAAACTGAAGCGCTTGTGGTTCAAAAGTTAGGTCAATCATATATTATAAATAATCCAATAGTAACAATTGCGGATATGTTAGAAGAAAGATTTGGTACTTATTTTGATGAGAGTATGGAATTGTGGCAGAAACCAAGAATTGAAAAAGAAACACTTAAAATATGACGTACCCAACACAAAAAGCAATAGAGGAGATAGAATCTGTAGAGTTAGTAACAGAAGGTGGTAAAAATACAGGTCTTGTTGAAAAAGCGAAGGTTATTACCATTCTTGAAGAATTTGAGGTACAATTAATCAATTACCTAGAAAAAAGGAGATTAAAAGATGAGCTTACTAAATATTAAACAATATCCTAAAAGTAGAGAACTGTTTAAAAAATTTGTATATAAATTACTACTTGGATGGAGTCAAATGGCTGAGAATACAGAATCGGATATTCAAGAGTCGGATGTTGATGGAACATTAGATGGACTCTTGTGGAGTAATCCAAGAATATTATATGATTTTTTTGATAAACAAAATGTAATAATTATTCTAAAAGAAAATTGGACTTTTGAAATAGATGGAGAATTATATAGTAAAGGGTGTAATTCCAGACAATCTGCAGAAAATGAAGCTTTTAAACAAGCATTTGAAATACTTGAAAAACAAACAAAATGACAAGAGGAGATTTTAGAGATTTTGTAAATGAGAAATTTGGAGAAATTATAAAACTTCTTGATAAAAAAGGAGAGGAGTATGCAAATAGTGATGATGCTTTTCATAACTTCGTTGAGGGAGTAGATATAGCAACTTCAGAAAACAAGGAATGTTATGCTTGGGATTTAAGAGCAAAGCATTTACAGAGTATTAAAGATATTATCAGATTTCCAAAAGGTCCTCATATATCAATGATAAATGAGAAATGCGGAGATGATGTTTTGTATGGTCTTATTATATGGGCAATGTTAACAGAGAAAAATAAAGCTTAGCAACTAAGGTATAGGAGGATGGTCCAAGTGAAAATTTGACACATCCTAAAAGCCCATCATTGTACGATGGAGAAAGCTTATGATAAATGGACGAAATCCTATTACTTTTAAAAAAACTTTTAAGAAATGACTATTAAAACTAAAAGCTGCAAAGATTGTGTCTTTAGAGTAGTAGAAACAGATCATAGTACTTATTTTTATACTTATTGTGGATTGTTAGCAAACAGAAGATTCTATGAAGAATTTTCTGAAGCTTCTTCACAATGGAAATTACCCTTAATCGAATTCACAAAAGATGGGAATATTGCTTCTAAAAATCAGAAGACTTTAGACAATTGTCCCATATTAACAGATAATATAACTATAGAATATGAATAATATCAGAAATAGTGAAAACTTAATACAAGAATTCAAAGAAAAATTCTTAAAAGAAACAGGTAGGGGTGTAAAAGTTACGATCTGTAATAAATGGGAAAGTATATCAAATTTCACAGAAAAAGGTGATATTTGGATGATGATTTCTGCAATATTTGGATATACTGGATGGGAGTGGGATAGTACTTTTGGAACAAAACCTACAAAAGATGAAAATTCCTATGCTGGAAATAAGAAAAACGGCTTTATAAAAAGAAGTCGTGAAAAAATATTCAGAAGGAGGGTTATAGATTATATTTGTGTCAATAATAATATAACTACTACCGAATTAGGTAGAGAAACTGGAAGAGATCATACAACCATAATGCATTCAGTATCAGAGTTTTCTATACAATTAGAAACTGATTTTGCTGTACAAAGAGTTTTCCAGGAAATACTTGATAGTATAAAACAAACTTATAATCTGTATAAAAATAAAGCAGACTTGAAAAACCGAGTAATTAAAAATACATTATAAATTTTAAAACTGGGAGAAAAGGACTCCCTTATGGGTTTAGTTTTCGTTCAAAAATCTATAAAAATAGCCCTCATATTCTTGTGGGGGCTATTTTTATTTTGTATATTTGCATAAATCTAGAAAATTTATGGCAAAAACAGAAAAAACTAAACTACAAGAAGCATTAGACAAACTGAACAAGGATTATGGAGAGGGAAGCGTAATTGTTCTGAGTAGCTCAGACCATGGTAATTATGAGATTGTTAGTACCGGAAGCATTGGATTAGATGCAGCGATTGGAATTAAAGGTCTTCCATATGGAAGAATTGTTGAGGTTTATGGGCCAGAAAGTGCTGGTAAAACAACTGTATGTTTACATATTATTGCAGAAGCCCAAAAACAGAGTAAGAAAGTCGCAATTGTAGACATGGAACATGCGATGGATTTAAAGTATGCTGAAAAACTAGGAATCCAAATTAAAGATTTAATTTTCAGCCAACCAGATAATGGTGAACAAGCATGGAACACCATTAAAACTCTAGCTGAAACTGGAGAAGTCGGAGTTATACTTTTAGATAGTATTGCAGCATGTGTACCTAAAGCAGAGAGTGAAGGTGATATTGGTGATGCAAATATTGGTAAACAAGCGAGATTGATGTCACAATCACTAAGAATGGTTACTCCTGTAATAGAAAAGAATAATGTTTTACTTTTAATGACCAATCAACTTAGGATGAAGATTGGTGTGATGTTTGGAAGCCCTGAAGTTGTAGCTGGAGGTGAAGCCAGTAAATATTACTCTAGTATTCGTTTAGATATAAGAAAATCTATTTTAAAAGATGGTGATGAAGCTTATGCCAATAAAACTAGGGTGAAAGTAGTAAAAAATAAAGTTGGAATACCTTATAGGACTGCAGAATTTGAAATTGTCTATAATGAAGGTATTAATAAAATTCAAGAGGTAATTGATCTTGGTGGAGATTGTGAAGTACTTAAGAAGTGGGGTTCACAGATAACTTATTTGGATGTAAAATATCCAATAGAAGAGTTTAAGGAGATGCTTAAAAATGAAGAATTTTATGAAGAAATTAGACAGAAAATCATAAATAAACTCTATATTTAAAATGAAATTGATATATAATGCAATAAAATGCAACCATTGTGGAGAAATCCTAGTATCTTATCATAGACATGATTTTAAGATGTGTTCTTGTGAAAAAGTTGGAGTAGATGGTGGAACTGAATATTTAAAAAGAATTGGAGAACAACAAGATATGACTGAATTATCTCAATATGATAATATACCATATAAAGAGATAAGAAAATTTGTACATTGGGGAAAAAATTATACTGCTGATAATAAACTATTACCCAGAACTAAATGGATACCACTAGAAAACTTAGAAACAGAACATCTTGAAACTCTAATTGAAATGAAGCTTGGTAGTGATTTTTATAAAGTAATGTTTATCAAAGAGTTACAATATAGGATGCTTGATGAAGAAGAAATTTGATAAGAAAAAACTCCATGATTTGTATATGGAAATTTGGAATGAAAGAGGTCCAATATGTGAAATTACAGGTAGATATCTTGGTAAAGAACCACTTACTGTATTTTTTGACCATCTACTTGAAAAAAATAAGTATCCTTCTTTGATATTTGAGAAAAAAAATATAATTTTGTGTCAGGCTGAGGTTCATCAGTTAAAAACTAATGGGTTTCCGCTTGAAAAACACAAATTATTAATAGAAAAAGCAAAAAAGGAGCTTCTAGATGGGGAACAAGAAAAAGATAGCTAAATTCTTTAGAGAAGAAGGTAAGAAATTAGAACCAGAGATTTATGTAGCATTTCACAAATTTAGTGAAATTAGGTATGTAAATACAGCTGAAGAAGATCAACCAGAAGATGTAAACCCTGTTATGGGATATACAATGCAACATCAAGTTAACCATGGAAGAAGGTTAAAAAGACTGTATAAAAAATATGGCAAAAAAGAAGTCGACAAATATTTCAACCAACGAGGATTCACATTGGTTGAGAGGGAAGAAAATAGACAAACTAATAAAATCCAGTAATGAAAGTGACCAAAAGATTGGATTAGCTTTACTTGTTTCTATTGATCCAGAAAGATTCTTTAATAATGTAAGAATTCTAAAGCTTGGTAGAGAGATTGTTATAGTAACAAAAGAGTTAATGTCAGCTTTAACTGGAATTGTTTATTATAATGATACAGCAATTTCTGAAATAAATTTTCAAGAAATATGTGAATCTTACGGTAAGGATTACAGAGACTTTTATTCAGATTAGGATAAACAATTAGAAAAATTTTTAAAAGAATAAATATGACGTACAAAAAGACAAAATTCGCAAACATTTATGCGACAGCAAGCTCCTACAGAGCTAGGAAAGTTGTTAATGGTAAGAAACATTCAGCTTACTTTTCAAAATTGAAAGATGCTAGGAAATGGTTGTCTAAATTTGAGTAGTTTTTATTTGTTATGATTGATTAAGGATTAAAAAACCCCCCTATTCTTAGGGGGGTTAATTTTTTAGTAGGGTTTAACTCTTTCCCAGTTTGTTATTGTACCTACAATATTAGTATAAAGTTTTGGATGAATATAATCTGAAATTCTTTCCCCAGTATCATAATTTACAAATAAGATCATATTGTTTCTATACCATATTTCTATGTCTTGATTATTTCTTACATTTAAAATCATTGGAAAATAACTAAATTTCTCAAAGATTTTTGACCAATATGTTTGCCATTGTTCATTACAATGACCAACTCCACCTTGTCCTGGAATTGCGGCTGAAAATAGAACCCTTTTACATTTACTTGTAAGAAATTTAATTGTTCTTTCTGCATATTCTTCTGGTATATGTTCCATTACTTCTAAACATAATCCTAAATCGAAATCTCCAATATTTGGTATTGTATCAGACATTATATCCCATTCGATATAATTAGATTCTGGTATAAGCAACATATCCTTTGGAATATTAAAATCTATACCAGTATAAGGTATATTAAGATCTTTACCCCATTGTCCAATACCACAACCCAAATCTAAAATTGATTCTATATGTTGGAATTCCTCAAGCTTAAAAACTTCGTCTCTACTTTTAGTGGAACCATCTTTAATTTCATCATAATATTTATTGGTATAAGGTTTATACCAAGGCCATTTAGAAATTTCGGATTGCAAATCTTGAATATCTCTTATTCTGAAAAACTCCTTTTCATTAGCTTTATAATCGCTGTGCTGGGTCCAAGAATTGTTTCCAACGAAGTGATCTATATGATACAAAGGACCCTTTACTCTCTTTACTTTGTATCCCAGTTTATTAAATCTATAAAATCTTTCCTGGTCCTCTGGTGCATAGGAGATGAAATTTTCATTCTCCATTCCACCTTCTATGAAACTTTTCTTTTTAAAAAATACCGCCCCACCAACAGATAATGCATCATGAGGTCTCATTCCATTAAAAATTTCCCTGGATAAAACTGCTGTGTCATTATCTCTTATTTTAGTATACCAATTCTTTCTATTAACTCTTGCAAATCTACCGTCATATGGATAAACCATATCATCACCAGATTTTATAAGTTTAACAGTTTCAATTATTTGCATGGGGTTTAGTATTACATCTGCATCCCAATTAGCAATAATATCTGTATCAGAAAGCAGTGCCATTTCGTTTAACATCTTAGTTCTATGAAACTTAGAGTAAGGAAATGGAATATATCTGTGTTGTGGAAAAGTTTTACTAAAATGTAATCCACCCTGTTCTCCAATTATAATTTTGGTGTTATATTTTTCAAGATACTGAATGGACAATCTAAGATTTTGGGCTCTATCCTCATGATCATAGAATACTGGTATCGTGAAAGTTACATCGGATAAATCAATTTTTTCTTTTTTATGGTCATAAATGTTTGTCCAACTTTCTGGCCAATAATCTTTTTCAGATAGAGATTCTAGAAGTTTACCTGCAGTATTATAATTTGGTCTAATTACAATCGAATGTTCTTTTTCACCAAGATATGCTCCCCACCAGCTAAATGTAGACTGACTTATAATAAAATGGTCACATTGAGCCATTAAAATTAATTGCTGAATGGGACCTTCATTTCTTGGGAAGAAAACATTATCTAAGCACTGAAAATGATGCTTACAATATGGAATATCATCTGAGAAAATAAATATATTATAATTGTGATAGTCTGGAAAATATTTCCATAAAGCTCCTATATAATATTCTATTGGTAGGAGATCATAATTAGAATTACCTACAAAATCACCTCTTCGAATAGATATAGCAATTGTTGGTTTTTCAAATGCTTGTGGATATCTATTTTTAAGAGCATTTAAAGATTTTTGTTCAAATTTAAACAGATCTTTTGCAAAATTTTTATCACAATCCCAATTTTTCTCACTTTGTAACCAACCAGATATATCAAAGTTTTCATTCTTAGTTAGGTGCTCATTCCAGTATTCAGGTGTAAAATGATATGCTTTTTCTGGTAATGGTTTTAGATCTTTAAATCTTGAGGTTATAGGAAAAGCTTTCTCAAAATAACCACTTGGGTTCCATAAAGGAATCTTCCATTCTTTATTGTATTTTCTAGATAACCCTGCAAGTGAGCAAATTTCAAATAGTTGATTGCCGAGATTTCCAAATTTTCCCAGCTGTGAATATGCTATCATTTGGTTTTATTTATAACTAAAAATCCTTTGTAAAAGTTAATTGATTCTATATTAAACTTTGGCCCAGAATAATCAAATTTATCACTATTTAAACTATCAGTAAGTCTTTTAAAATAATTCATACTTGTTTCAACATGAAGATTATCAATATCTGTTGAACCAAAAAAGTGATCTTTCCAATATGAGGTTTCTGTATCTTCAACAATATAAATTCCACCTTTTTTGAGTCTTGGAAATAAGATTTCAAATGCAAAGATAATATCTGAGCTAATATGACTTCCATCATCAATTATAACATCTGGAGAACCTATAACATTAATTAAATTAATTAATTGTTGCTCATGTGTTTGAGATGCAATATGAGTATGAACTCTTCCCTTATTTAAGGGGGATTTGTCATATATGTCAATACCATGAATGTGTGCTTTTGGGAAAAATTCTTCCCACATTCTTAAAGATCCACCACCTCTATCTGGAAAATGATACCCACCAACTCCAATCTCAAGCAAAATTAAAGGGCTGTTTTTTAGCCCTTTAAGTATTTCGAAATATCTCGGAGTATAATTATGATGTTGGGGTCCCTTGTCCGTCTGATGTTTCATCGCTAGTTGACTCAGAAGATCCATTTTCTTGATTTTTAGGTTCAAACTCCTTAATTAATCCTTTCTCTACAGCTTCTTGAATGAAATTTCCCATTTTTCTTGCTCCATTTAAGATAACAAGAAATCTTTGAAATTCTTCCGAAGAACTCACTGCTCCAATTGCTTTGTTCCAAGCATCAATCTCTGCACCTGTTACTACAAATTTGTCTTCTGAATCCCAAATATAACTTTTATTGGGATCAAATTTTACTGGTTTTCTCTCCATATTTTTATTTTAAAGTTAATAGATATTTCACTTTTATTGCACTACCTTCTAACTCTTGAGCTATATTACTCAGATCTGCAAATTTATTACTTTCTGCATATTTTTCCAAATCGTGAGCAAATTTAATTATTTCATCAATTAAATCTTCAGGACTTTTTATTTGAACTTTTAAAGAAAAAGCAGAAAATCTTTTTGGAGAAAAATAACCAAGTAGAAGTTCTCCAATTTTATCTTTAAAATCTACGAGATCATCATAGAAATTCAATACTTGATGTTGAGCATATGAATTTGTATTAAAATGCGCTAAATGTACTTCTTCTACAAAAGAAGATAATTTCTGTATTATTACATCTGGATTAAGTAATGAATTTGGAAACAGTTGCATATTTAAATTTTTATTGTGAAATCAATACTAGCAGAGCTTTTCATTGATTTTGAAAAGCCTACTTTTATATTAAAAAGATTATTAACTTCAATTATACTTTTTACCAAGCTTGGAATAAAAACTGCTTCCGATGGAGAAATTCTAAATAGAAAGCTTTTAGGGTTTTTAACAACAACTAAGCAGCAAAATTCATCAATACTCTCTAAACTAGCTGAGAGTAGTGAAATATAATTTTCTTCATTGTCAGTTAATATCCCTAAAAACTTTCTATAGATTTTCATTCGTTAACCTTGTTCTTCACAGCAAACATTCAATGTTGCTGAAATTTCTTTCCATCTTCCAATTTTTGGTTTCTTCTTACGCCTAACTGCTGTTCCAGGAATAATATTCCCTTTAGCGTCAAGTCTTACATAAATTTTGATTGCGTTTGTGTTCATAGTAATAAGTATTTTTTAGTTTCTAAAAGACATTCTACATATTTTGAAGAACATAATTCTTTTGAAACAAAAGATAAGTCATCGTCAAAGGGACTTCTTAGTTCATCGCTTTCCCATCCCTTTGTATATGAATTTTCTGGACCTTTCTTCCAAAAAGTTCTATGATATGTATCTCCAATTTTTATTGGTTTTGGAGATGCATTGGCATCATGATATATAATTTTTTCATCCCATTTATCAACAGAATCTGTAGCAAAACAGAAATCCATTTCTTTTGGGGTTTTTACTTCGAATTCTCTTTTCCAAAGATTTCCTAATACTGCCCACATATCTGCACACCAGGATTGATAACCAGCATCTTCGGATTCAAAAAACCTTTTATTGATATCTGAAAGATAACTTCTTATTTCAATAGAATTGTTAAAAACATCTTTCCAGAATTGGATATCAATGTTTTTGAGTAGATATTGAGCCCCACCAGTACTATTATTATTCTTTAAAAATGTACCTTCTGGTATACCCAAAATAGTTTCTAACTTGTTTACAACCTTCTGAGAATCAAACTCTTGTATTTTAGCATCTTTCTTTTTACCAATTAAATAATCATAGTTTAAATATGATTTAGTATCAGAAAGATAGCAAGTTGAATCATCTTTTAAGTCTCTTAAAAAATTAGGAAAGTTGGTAAAAACAGTATCACTATCATGATAATATATTACCCCATTCTGTAATTCTGGAAATTCTTTCCAATGTTGTTCTAATAGCCAAGGTCTTAATAGGGGAATATAATTAAAAGCTCTTATAACTCTTTCTATATTAGCTAGATCCTTATAATAGAAAAATTTAACTTCTGGAAACCTATGTTCTAGAAACTTCCACCTACTATCAAATCCCTGGGATAAAGAACTATTAGTTAAAAAAATTAAAACTCTAGCTTTGTTTGATAAACCGTACTTTCTTTGATTGTATAAGTTATTAGCTGTTTCCCATAAAAATTGAGGTGAATTAGGAATACAACTAATTAAATGTAATGGTTTTTTCATTCTGCAAAGGTATAATAACTTTTTGTTATAATTATATAATTCGTTGATTTTTAAAGCTATAATATGCGTGGTTTACCTATACTTAACTTTTTACCAACTGTAATTTTATATTGTGGTGAATTTGTTTGAAAATTATACCCAGCAGATACCCCAACTAAATTATCTTTTTTGTTTTTTAGAAAGATGTTAATATCTCCTTGATTTACAATACCCTCTGTTGTTCCACCAACACTAATACCTACAAATACTTGATTTCTAGGTTTGTATGGTTCATAAATAGTCGTAGTGTTGTTTATAATTCTTTCTTTTATATTAAAAGCCCATTTCCTAGAAGTTAATTCGTTTTTATAAACAGTATCCGTAACTGATACAGATCCAATACTATCAACTTTCAAGGTATCAGAATATGTCTTTTTTGTTAGAAATTCATCTCTAAGACTTTCAAACTGAGTTTTTAGTTTTGCATAATTTGTATCCGGCAAATATTGTACTGGAATTTGCTGTTGTTTTGGTGGTAAGACATTGATTACTTGCGGTTTAGAATCCATCTGACCAACATGACTAACATAAGTGGTATCACTATGAGTAATGATAATAGGCTTATTGGATTCAGATTTTCCAAACTGTTTAAATAATAAAATTCCCAATAATACAATTATTACTAAGTCTTTAACATTTGCAAAAATATTCTTCATATATATAATTTTTGCAAATATACAACTTTTTATCTAATTAATAACTTATATGATATTTCATTTAGAACAAAGTAATTTTAGTAACAAAAACACGCTGACCCTTTGTATTATTATTGCTTCGCTTAGTGTTACTGCCATATTTTTAAGGTGCGCCGGTTATTAAATATGTAAAGTGCATGTGAAAAGTGGCGCCGCCGTTGCTTGTTGTAACTGCTTCGCCTATTAGTTCGTCAACATCATTCCCATATATATATGCGCTGGTGTAGTTTAATCCTTGTATCCCCATTACTCCGGCACAGGTGTATTGATCTGTAAAATCGCTGCTAATTGGCGGCGTAATTGCAAAATTTACTGTGCCATTTGCGTTTGTTGTAATATTAATGGCGCCGCTAACTGTTACGGTATTACCAACCCTTAAATATTGAAATGGCCCCGATGTTGCTATTGCTGTAACGTTCCCGCTGTTGCTTAAAATTGTCGGCGTATATGTTCCACTTTCTACCGGAGCAGGTATTTTTTTTATTACGTCCGATTCGATTGTTAAAAATTCGTTTGTTATATCGCCGGTTGGTACGTTGGAGATTTCAACTGTTTGGCTGGCGTCATCTACTATTAAAACAGTTCCGTTTTTGTTCTGCTCAGCATCTCCAATTACTACATTTTGCAACTGGTTAGAAATTTTTACTTTAATGCTATTGAGATTGTTGCTTAAATCTCCCAAATTTATATCGCCGTTGTCATCGTCAATTAATATTTTAGTTCCGTTCCCTACATTGTCCACATCACCAACTGTTACAACCAAATCAGTAAAGCCCTGCACTGCACTAACCGCCTTTTTTTGTGCAGCATATAAAAACAATTGACCCACCGGCGTTACTTCCATGCCGGTAATGAAAACAGGCCCGGCGCCAACTATGCCGTAAAAATAGAGATTGTTATTATCGTCAAAATATAGTAGGGAATCCCCTTCCCCATTTTTAATTTGTAATATATAATTATCTATAGAAAAACTCCTATTCTCAGAAGCCATATCGTCTTCTCCGGCTACTCCAAATTTAGAAGAAACTCCACCCGAATTTGATTCTAAATAACAAACCCTTCTTTTTATACTAGAGATTTCACTACTGATTTTCTTAAAATCATAAGCTTTTATTGATGTTGAACATTGTCCCATAAAATATTAAATTATATTATTTCTGATATTGTTTATTGCTATTGATATCGCCAACTCTTGATCTTTGTGGTTTTGCCAAGCTTTTTCTTTAGAACTTACTATTGAGCAGTAATAAAGATTTTTTTTGTCTTGACCTAGGAAAAAGACCTCTGAGTATTTCACACCTTCCCCATCATAGATTTCCTTAAGGAACTGACTCTTAACATCTTTTGTATATATTTCTACTTTTTTTAGTCCACATACCTGGTCTAAGAGTCTAATATACTCAGAATCTATACGCAATTGTTGATATTTTTCTTTTACACTGGTAAATGGCTCTGTATAATCTTCATGAATTACAGAAGCGTAAAGTGGGGTCATTGGTCTTATAAGTCCTCCCCCATTATGAGCTTTAAATATTAAAAACCTTTCAACATCTGTATCTGCTAAAACCCTGTGCATTTCATCATAGATTTTAACAACTTTTTTTATTTCTCGTGAAGGTTTAAGTGTAATAAAATTAACAAGTTTCAAAACTTCCGTAAAAAGATCATTCCATGCCATAGTAATATCCAATTGAACTTAAAATTATTAAACCCCATTTTAAAATTCCCTCCCAGAAATCTCCAATTTTGTACAAAAATTTATCTAAAATACTATCATCTGGATCTACTGACCCATTAAATCTCCATTTAAATCCTCTCAATTTGTTGTAAATGCCATCAAAAAGCTCCCACCATATACTAAAAACTAACATCAATGAAGAGGTTAGTCTAAACAAAAAGTCTCCTAATCCCACAAATTTTAGTGGGAAAAGGAGACAATATATAGTTGGAGCTAGCAAGAGAGCCCTAATAATGGCTTCTTTCTTATGGTTTACTGGGATATTTTTCTTCCATTTTATATAATCTGTGATTATATCCCAAGAGAGGACTATAACAAAAGTTATTATAGCCCAAATTAACATATAATTATTTTTTTAACATATC
>ERZ761597.134-NODE-134-length-16030-cov-30.827105_pt1 | contig 16030 bp, 16 predicted proteins | sample MGYA00433093_ERZ761597 | MGnify/ENA primary metagenome ERZ761597 (study PRJEB28899, sample SAMN03785557) | bioreactor sludge metagenome | biome: EBPR Sludge; feature: EBPR Bioreactor; material: 0.22µm filtered reactor supernatant | place: Saint Lucia: Queensland... | reverse complement strand
TATAGGTAAATCAAATATAACGGCGGCAGAAAAAAGCGGAACGCGAATGTCCACAGCGGCGACAACGGCTCACGGTGATATTTAATCCAATCCACGAGGATCGAATTCAGGCAAAGCAGGACAATGAGGATGGGTGGGATAGCCACATACCCTCTCTAAAAATAAGGAAAGAAATCACCACCCGCACAAATCCGCTTCGGCAATCCGCACCGCGCCGAACCAAACGATGTCATCGGCAGACCCGCTATATGTATCGCGGTCTGAGCCGTGATTGTGCCAAACAATAATCTCAACGTAGTCATCCACGCCATCGAGATACACATCCAACGCGCCGCCAACTCCCACCGTTGTCGCCGCTCCCCCAGCCACAAGACCGATCCAGCGCATGGTTGTGCCGTTTTTGCGGACGCCGACCCAGATTGATTTCCCGTCCGCCAGCGATCCAATCGCCACATGGGTCGTGATTCGGTATGTTCCTTTGTGCGTTGTGGAGGTGGGTAGGAACTTCCCCGTTGACCCGTCGAAATATCCGTTTGTGTCCTTGTCCTCCTGCGGGAACTTGACCACCGTGTTTGTGCTGGTGACGATCCCCGTTTGGTCGCTTGTCTGCCGCGCATGGACGGCGACATCGTGATACCCGCCGCTGGCGGAGACCACAAAGTCCAGTTTGCCGTTTGTATCGTCATACGTGACAGCAATCCCCGTTTCGGTATTGCCCGAGACCATCGCCCCGACAATATCTTGTATATTCTCGTCGGCGAGTCCAAGCAATGTTTTCACCGCCGCATAATCCGCCGCCTGTAAAATCGAAAATACATTGCTACTGCTGGATACCTCCTCCCAATCGCCAGCCGACGCCGACGCCCTCGCCATGATCTTGTATTGCCCTGTGGCATCCACGATTTTCGCCAGCGTCACCGCGCCCGCGTCAATCGTCCACGTTGCGCCCGAACCGCTAACCGTGATGTCGCCTTTGTCGCCGTCGGATATGCCGCCTCCGCCTGTGCCAAGCGGACCCGTCACCGCGCCCGCGTCGTCAATGATGTAAATGCCGCCCGACTTAAAATATAATTTCCACTTACCCGTCGCGGGCGTGGATGGATCAGTAGATTCTTCTTGTACAATAAGTTCAGCCATTTTTTCTCCTACAAAATATGCAAGGCGGCATCGCCGTTGAGAGTTATATCATAATCAGCAAGAGCCACATATTCTGCCACGACCAGCGACGCGCCATCGTTCAGCGTCAAACTTTCCTGCAACGTCCGCTGAAACGCCATCGCGCTCCCGCGTCCCAACCCGTCAGAGCCGATGGTGTGCGCGAGGGTCAAAGTGGTTGAATCAATCGGCGTCGTGTAACTTTCAATCCGCGTCCCGTGTCCCGTCGCGTCATGCGTCTCATCTGCCACATGGCGAATCTCAGCCGAGGTATTCCCGTATGTCACGCCGTCGTGGAAACGCCCGCGCAGTTTGAGAGCCACATCGTCTTTGAGTGCCTGTGTGGGAGAGGCTTTTGTCCCGCGTGAAAACATGCCTGTTATGAACGATGCGAAGCCAGTTCCCCACGTCCATAGAAAATTACCAACTGACACGCCCTCCTGCGCTTGTGAAATACCGCCGTCAGTCTCAGCGATTGGCGGGTCAATACCGACGCGAATTGAATCGCTGAAACGCTTGATTCCCGCCGCCGTTTGGTCGGTGGTCAAGTCCATGAACACACCCGCCAGTGTCGCCTTGATATTCGCCCACGTGATCTTTCGCAATAATTGAACAGACGCCTTCCACAACGGGAACTCATCCGCATCCAGTGGAGTCGTAATCGCGGTCGCGCCGTGTATGCCATTGCCTAAATCATAGGTGCCGCCCGCTGTGTGGTTGAGTTGGTTTGCGAAATTATCAAACTGCGTAAAATAGCCAGCCACGTGGTTGACCTGCACGCCATCCGCCAGCGTGATGTCCGTGCCGCTCACAACGACCGTCGTGTCATGGACAACAATCGCGTACACGTTGCCATCCACGCCGCCCGAGAGACTGTACAACTGCCCGCCGCTATATCTTTTGATCCCCTCGGGAAAATCACCACCGACATACACATCGGACAGATATTTTGCGAGACTCCGTCCTTTGTCGCTAATGCCTGGGATCGTGACCCACGCGCTCCCGCTATAGTACGCAAAATATCCCGTAAACTCTCCCGCCGCGTAGACAGTCCCATCCACAACAACCAACGCATTGATTCTGTCTCCCAAATCAGCGCCTACCTGCGTGATGGTCGAGCCGTCCCATACATAGACCTTGCTCGTGCCGCCGATGTACAGCAGGGTGTTATCCGCATCCCACGCGAGGGAGTATATTGCGCCGTGCGCATATCCCAAATCGACAAAGGTCGCAGTATCGGTGTCATATTCCACCAGCGGGCCGCCCTCGCTGACATTATAAAATAACCCTCCGAGGTACATTTTCGTTCCATCACCGCCCGTCATGGCATAGATGGAGGAAAAATCAACCACGCCCAGCGAACTCCCGAAACTCGTGCCGTTCCAGAACCAAAACAGGTCGCCGATCAGCCCCGTCGCTCCGAGGTAAAACTCGGTCTCGCTGATCGCATACAACGCGCCAGGCTGTACGCTCGCAGGATACACTTTGCGCTCGCCTGTCAGCATGTTATAGGACTCCACGCCAGTCAATGAGCCGCGATAATAAAAAACCACGTTGCCGTAAATGGTCATCCATCGGGGCCAGTCGGCGAGGATCGTATCCGTCAACGGAGTGAGCGGCATCCAGCGACGCACCTCCAGCAGGTTGGCGTCGCGGGCGGTATTCCATTGCTTTGTGAGCCAGTCTAAATCGCGCGCGCGTTCCAAATCGGAGTTGTAGAAGATGGTATTTAATTCCAAAACTGCGTTTGCGTAGCCCTCATCCTCATAATCCACCTGCATACTCAGTATACGGTAGGATACCTGCGTGCCTTTGACATCATAGGTGACGGTATCGCCAATCGTGTAATCCAAAAAAATAAACGGCGACGCGCCATCGTAAGCGCGTATTGTGTGGCTTGTTTTTGGGTCTTTGGTCTCGGCTATTTTTGCGGCGGCGTAGGTCGTAGCAGAGTCCAATGTTTGCGCCTGCTCGATATTGATAATTTTTTCACGCCGCCCATAGGCTGTAATCGAGGTATCGTCTTTGACAACGGCGAATCCGTTTTTGTATTTTACTAGATAGGTATTTACTAATTCATCTCCGCGCACATCGGAGGAAATTTCAAGACAGTTTGTACCAGCGCGGAAAAAAACGGTAGTGGATTTATTTGTGCCAATCCCATTTTTGTAAGCAGACAAAACAAACCCGCCGCCGCTCAGTGCGATGGAAAATTCAAACCCGCCGACCTCCGCGAAGTTCTGCGCGATCTGTAAAATAGATTCACCCACTGTAATCTGGTACTCCTCTGAATCCCCCCACGCCACCGAACTACTATCCACCGAAGCCGTGAAATTCCAAGTCAACGTACTTAACGCGCCGCGTGCCTGCGCTTCTGTCAATAATTGAATCAAAATAGCGGCTTTGGTCATGCCGTTAAAAATGCGAGTTGATTCGGTTGTATCCTCGTTCCAGACAATTGGCTGGTCGAGTAACGCCAATGCGCCGCGTCCCGATATAGACATCCATCTGCCCGCGTTTTCACCCGCGTCTACCTGCGTCTTTTTTATATTCTCCACAAAAAAACCGCCGCGCTCCGCCCCGCGATAATTGTTTTGAATAAACATCCCCGAAGTGATAATACCCGCCGCTTCACTATCCAGCGGGATTTTCGCCTCGCCCGATCCCGCGCCGTTCATTTCTAAATACAAATGACCCGTACTAACAGGCAGAATCCGCATCCTTGTCGTAAGGTTGGCGGCGTATAAAATCCATTCAACTTTATCTGTGTTTGCCATAATTTATAAATAGGGTGGATAAAACTCAAATTTGACCGTGCCAGTGGTAGCCACACTGGAGGTAATGCTCATGCTGTTATTTCCAATCGCCAAAACCATCAGCGCGGTATCGCCTGAGTGAGTCACGTTGCCGATCACGTTCCCACTGACGCTATGCGTAGCCGTGTACTGTCCTGTGGAATCTTGCGTAATGATGACGGTATGCCCTGCGGAGATCACACCCGTATACGTGAGACTGACGCCGTTCGTTATGTTTGTGATAACTGGATTCGTGAGCGGACCCGTCAGGGTGATGGTTGGGTTACGTTCCTCGAACGTTCCGCCGTTGGCAACCGTTCCCGTTTTGGGCGAGGCGTCAATCGTGATAATTGTAGAAGTTTGGGTACTTAACCGAAAGAACGGTTGATTTAAGACAAACTCCACAGCGATTCGCGCAAACGTATCATGGATGCGTTCCGTTTGAATCGGCGCATCTACTGAAGCGTTTGCATTATAAATAGTGGCGTCCTCGCGGGTGTACTGCAACACCTTTTGACTGCGAACGCCGAATAACTTTTTCAGGTTATCGAAAATAGTATCCTGCTCAGTGGCAGTATTAGATACGATAGCCATACCAATCGTGATGATTCGCTGGTCGTAAAATTTTGGAACATAGAATGTTCCGTCATTGAACGGCAGAGAGATATTCTCTCCGCGCCGTTGGGGAATATCCAAATAATCATTCAAGACGGTCACAACCCCGTAAGAGGTCAGAGAGTTTCCGTCATATTTCCAAGTAATCGTCATGCCGCCGTTCCTAGATAACTAAGTTTTTTCAGTGTATTGCGGACGCTGTTCTCTGAACGTTCGGGTATCGGGTTGTTGATCGTGATGTTATAGGTTGCGCCCATTTTGTCTGCGTTCGGCACAAAAGTACCGTTTGTATTCGGGACAAACATTTCAGGCTGTGCGCCTGTGCCAATCATGTACGGTGTCCCTGCCACGCCCGATCCGCCGCTGTCCCTAGACCTCGGTCTGCGTGTTGCTGGGGGCAAACTCGCGCCACCGCCAGCAACTCCAGGATTGTACGAATATGGCGTGGGCGTTGTAATCTGCCCCGTCTGATTAAAATTCACGCCGAAATTAACGTATTTGCCGTCAAAGGCGGCGATCTGTTGCATGGTTGTAAGCGTCTGATTCATTACAGGTTGCGTTTTCTGAAAATTCGCTACCATTTCATCGGCGGCGCGGCTTTCCGCAATCGCTTGATCCGCCGCCGCGCGCGATACCAGACCGCGTTGAACGGCTATATCTTGCAGATATTCAAATTCGCCGCTGTCTATCAAGCCGTCCGCCGCTAGACGTTGTTGTGTCAAATCATAAACACGTTGTTGCGCCGCCTTTTTGGTCTGCTCCTCCAAACCCGCCTTGCTTTGCTGGTTCTCTTTCTCCTTTTGCGTGATCGCGTCCAACTGTTGCACATAACGCAAATATTCATCGTTCGTGAGTTTGCCAGCGCGTTGCTGTTCCCACATTTCCAATGTGAGTTTGTTTTTTTCCGCCGCAAGTTCGGCGTCTTTTTTCGCAAGGTCTTCGGTCGTCTTGGCGAAATTGTCTATGTCTTTTTGAATCGTGAACATGGACGATAACATGCCCGTCAATTCCGCGCTAAACCTTTGCGCGGCGGCTTGGGCGTCATCCATCTCGCCCGTCAAACCATTCACCGACTCGCCCATCTCATCGGCTTCATCGCCGCTCGCCGCCATCGCCGCCGTGTTTGCGTCTATCTCGTGAGCGGTATCGCGCAAGACGTTAAACCAATTCGTTGAGTCAACCGTGCCGTTTTTCGCCGCTTCGCTGAATTTTTGCGCGACAGTCAATGCCCACGTCCAACTGTTGACCAACTCGTCCAATATCGGCATGAGTTGGTTGCTTATGGACGAGCCGACGCCTTGCAATGTGTCCTTGAACGTGTCCCACGCCACCTCTAGGCGGCGGGCGTCGTTCACGTTCTTTTCGTTCAGCACAAGGCTTTCGTCTACCTCGTCGTTCATCTTGCGGATCGCGTCGCCGCCCTTTTCTAATACCTCGGCGTATTCCAGTCCTGCCCTGCCGAGGTTCTTGATAATGTATTCGTTCTTTTCCTGCTGTGAGCCTAATTTCCCATATTCATCCGCCATCGCCGCGAGCGTTTCCACTGTAAGCGTTTTGCCCTCGCTGGTCATGGCGCGGACGGAGGTCAGGAGTTTATCGCTGGATATACCAAAGTCGTCCATGACCTGAATCAAGCGGCTGGTGGATTCCGCGCTTTCCCCATTGACATTAGACAATTGACGCACCGCGTTGGCGTATTCCAATTGCGCCCCGATGGTCGCGTCAAAGGCGGCTTTGGCGTACTGCAACCCCATTTGCACAAGCCCAAGAGCCGACAAAAATTCGGTGTACGAATTTTTCAGCGTGACACTGGTCGCCTGCGTCTTTTTTTGTTGCTGTTCAAGAGTGTTCAAATCGCGGGTAACAGAGTCGATCTTTCCCGCGCCTTGAACAACCTCCTGAATTACAACCTTTACATTTGCCATGTTGCGCCTTTGCGGGTCTTTTCGACCATCGCTATTTTTTCCTTCAAGTCAATTTCATACGCTAGTATCGCGTCCATCCATGCCTCGGGGATGTCGTTCATCTGGTCAATCGTGATCTCGTATCCTGTCGCGTCATAAACCAACGGGCGGAGGGTACGGAACTCGATAATCCTTTGCAAATACCAATCATCCGTTCTGCCTCCGCTCGCCAGTATCATCGTCTCTTGTCTCAGTTTTTTTTTTGCAGTAGACGATGCTCCTTGATTTCCTGTAAGACTCGGTTATTGAACCAAATCCAAAACTGCGGGTCGGTGTCGGCGGTTTCCTTGACCATTTCCATCAATTCATCCGCGTTCCAGCCCGTGCCTTCCGCGCCTTGCGAGAGTATCGCGGAGAGTTTTTCAAGGTATGGATTCAATTGCTCATCGCCGCTTTGCACGTATGCGCCGAAGGATTCCATCAGCGAAAGCAACGCGCTGATAGGTGGATTGACCCAGACGTAAATTTTCTCGTCCGCGATCTCAGGGGCATACTCCGAGATGGAAAACGACCGCACCAAACGCGGCAAGATGATCTTTCTCATGGCATGGACGCCAACTCATTCGCCACGATAAATCGCGCTTTCAAGCCCGCCAGTGTGGAGTAGCCCGCGCGGAATACGCCAACCACCTGATCGTTGCCGTCATTGTCCGAAAGAGCCTCGAACGATTCCCACTTGCCCCACAGGTCTATGATGTAGGTCTTGACGTTATACGCCGCGCCCGCGTCGGTCGTAGACATGGCATCGCCTGTGAACTTCAAGCGGATACAACGCTCGGTCTGATTGCGCCATGCGGCTTTTTCTGCCACCGCTGAACTATTATGCTCAAAGGTCAACGACAGAGTAATCTCATCTTTCACGCGCTTGATAAACGAGAAGTCGGTACGCCCGTCGGCGGCGGGGTATCCATTCCAGCCCGTTGTGTGATTCAACTGCGCCTGAAACAACGTCTGCGATACCTGCGTTACACCAATGTCTGTTGAGGAGGTCACATTGTCAATGTAGAGTTCGCTATTTGTAAACAGGATGCTGTCGGCGTCCACGAGCGGCGCGTCCGTCGAGGGTGTGAAGTCAGTCGTGCCGACTGTGCGCCCTTCCATCGTCGCGTTAATCATCAACGCCGCGCGTACCGAACCGCTCAGGCTGTATTGGCGCGTGAAGCAATACGAGGCGACCTCGCATTGTGTGTTATCGCCAAACTCGATGGTATACGTTTGCAGATCGGTTGTGGCAATCAGATCAGTGGCTTTGCTTTGCGCGTTCCACGTCCAGACTTTTGCGGACGATGTGTCTGTTGTCGGCGTTGTGGCGTATATCCCCGACTGGTAAAAGTATCCCAACTGCTCGAAGGTTGCCACGCCCTCAAAGTTGATCTCGCTCCCCGTCTTGGCGATATAGGTGCGGTTGGCATTGCCAAGCAAGCCAATATCCTCCTCAACAAACGTCACTTCCGTTGTGTCTTTGCCCATCCCCATTCCGCGCCAGAGCCATGTCGCGGCAACTTCCGTACCCGCCGCGCTTTCCGCGCCGCCCTGAATTCTACGTAGTGCTTTTATGCCAGCCATAGTTTCACACTCCTATTGTTTTTCTCATGGATTCGTCCATGACATTGCCGATATGCCTGCTGAGTCTGTTGATTGTGGACAATCTCAATCCGAGAGCATCCATTCCAATATCGAAACTGCGCTCCTCGCCTAAAGCCTTATCATCATACTGCGGCAACTTGCGGATCGTCTCACCTGTGGTTACAAATTGACAGTGATGCGCCGTGCAATATGCCGACTTGCCGTTATAGGTCACGCGATAATCCACGTCGTCTTTTGTGTACGCTTCGTGCCACGCGGGATCGCGCCCAATCGAAACGGCAAAGTCATTTTCTGATTCACGCGACATAAAACGCCCTCGCTCAACTGCCGCATATTCACGCGCCCATGCAATCGTATTCTCCACGCCCCAGCGGAACGCCGTTCGCACGGCATACCCGCTCACACAAGCCACATTTGGGAAGTGTTGCAGTAATTCGATCTGCGGGACGAGCCAGTCATCCTCATATAGCATGTCATCGTCCGATATGGCGATTACCGCCTCGGGTGGTATCATCCTGCCAAGCGTCGTCCGCGCAGTCACCTTGCCGACATTCTTCGACAGGATAAGCACATCGGGACGAAATACATCCTGCAACCAGTTCCGAAAAGTTTGCTCCGAGCCGTTGTCCCATACGATGAACGTATGCGGCATCTTCGCGTTCTCGCGCATCGTGGTAAGACAGGCACGCACGACCTCAAAACGCTTTGCATGATAGGCAGTTGTCGTGTTCGGCAGGTGTGTAATCACTGCTACGAACGTGCTTTCAAACCGTTCGGCGTCCGCGCTTTTGTTTGGGTTTTGTCCAACACGAGGCATTAGAGTACCTTCCATATCTCTGTAATGAGATGCTTACCGACTAACTCTGACTGATATTCCAGCACCGCAAAAGCGGACAGGTCGGCGCGTTCTCTAGCATACTCTCTGCGATTCGCGTTATCCAAGATAATCCAACCGCCGCGCTTGACGATCCGTTGTGCCTCCCGCAACCATCCGGCGCGTAAACGCACTGGTTCGCCGTCAATCAACAGCAGGTCTTTGTCCGTTTCCTCTTCCAACGGGAACGAGCCAAATTGTAAAACAACGTTATCGAGATTCTTGTTGTCCAGCGCGGTATACCATTCAAGATTATTCTCGTAACAAACCACGCGCCGAACGCGCTCGGCAAACCATAGCGTGCTTCCGCCGCCGCCGAACTCCATCACCTCGAAGTCGGGGTGTAAGATGGATTCAAGGCGGTCAATTATTTTCGGGGCAAGCCACGGCTCGCTTTGTAACTGCGAAGGGTTGCGAGGGTCATACCAACTCATTTTGCAACGCCTCCAACATCACGGCTTCGCTTTTCGGGCCGCCTGCCGCCGTGATGCGACTATCTAAATAATTCATGTAGCCTTGATTCTCACTCAGCACCCCGCGAAAGAACGCTCTGCGCCTGTCTGCGTCCAGGTATTGATCCATTGTCTTGCGATATAACTCAAATAGATTCTTCCGCTTCGGCGACGCCTTCGCCGCTTGCAGGGCGTTGCGCTCGATATGTCCAAGCGTAGTAGCGATAGAGATGTATTGCGTTTCGATTTCCACTAGTGCCTTTTGCGCGTTATGCGCGGAGGACTCGAACTCTTGACGGGCAAAAATAAATTTCTCTCCCGTCTCAATCATCGCATCCGCGCGCTTTTGATAGCGTATATTTTCCTGCTCCGCCCCGCAGAGCATCCCAAGCGAGGCGGTCAATTCGGAGATTTTCTCCACATCCTTCATCATATCGGCTTGCGCCGTCTGCCCTGTGCCGCCCTCCATCGCGTTGATCTGCTTATGAATTGCGAGGCGCAATTCTCCGTATTGATTCATCAACTTATCAATCTCAATTTGCAGAACGGCAATACGCTCCCCGAAACGCTCATACGGAATCACTGCCGCGCCATCAAAGCCATACACGGGACAAGCGAACGAGTCGCCCTCGAAGTGAACGTTAATTCCAACACCTTTGAGACATCCGAGCCAATAGGCGACGCCCTCGCGCTGGAACGTATATTCCGTATTCGTTTTCATGCCGACGCCGTAAATTTCTATATTGGAGTATTGCCCAACATACAGAGCAAGCGCAAGAGCCATCGAAACTGATGAAGATAAAAAGTGATCGCCGCCGAATAAATTCTTGACGCCTTCCAATGGATATGCCTTCGACATCGGCACATCGGTTTCCTGTGCTTGCATGTAGACGGTGGTTTCAAGCCTGCCCGCTTTCGGCGCGTATGTGCCGTTCACGCAGGCGGGACACCCCTTTCCGCCGCAAGCGTTACATTGGGCGGTGATGTTTTTCATCCACAACACATGATTTGGGTCATTGCGGTTCAGCGGGTTACTCCAAATCACGCGGTCATGCAACTGGAATACCGCGTCAGCACGCCGACACCATACAGCGGCAACCGCCTCGTTGAATACCCAAATATCGCAGTCCTGCCGCGAAAAGTCAAAGGCAGTGCGAGTGGGAGTGTATGAGCCGACAATAGCAAGAGTCTTTTTCATGGCGTGATCGGGCTTTCCACGATCTTAACAACGATTTCAAAAATTAGCATCTGCGTAAAAAAGTCCACGTTCGAGCCTTGCGGGCGTCCCCAGTTATATGGGCGGACGGCAAACGGGACTCCCGCGTCCGCTGAAAAAAGCGTATCCACCGCGCCCGATAATGTCGGATCGCCTGATAATCTTTGCGAAAATTCGTATGCCACCGCGTTGATCTGCTGATATGCCTGTTTCAAATTCAAGCGCGAGAAATGAAACTCGACATTGATCTGCGGAAAAATTTCAAGCATCCCATAATTGATTTTCATTAAATTGCCAGCCGCGAGATAAGCGACCGACATCGGCAGAGGGTCAATGTTCTCGATGGGATAGGCGGGCGCGGATTTTATGTCCACGCTGGTCATTGCCAACGAGAGGGCTTGTAAAGCGTTCACTGCGTTGTCAATGGCATTACTCACGAGAACTCCAAGAATATCGGTTTGAGAATGGTCAGCACATTATCGTCCAGCGCGTAATTCAGCGCGGAGGCGGTCTCTCCTCCGCTGTTGACCATCTGGTAGCCCATCTTAGCCTTCATAAACCATTGCACCGCTTGAATCTTTGTCGCTTTGGCGACAATCGCGGGAGGCGAAGCGGAATATCCAGCCACGCCCACCACTTTGACGGATTTCTGTCCGCTGTAAAACGCGCCTTTTGTGCCTGCGTAATCCACTAAGCCCAGCGCGGTAAATGGTTTGCCTAAAGCCGACGCATTGTACGGGTAAGTGATGTAATCTGTCCCCTCGACCCATGTCGTGTAATCGGTGGAGGACAACCCGCCGCTTTCAGCGACCGCAACAGAGGAGATCGAAACAAATTCGTCAATGTACTGCGTCGCTCTCCCAGAGCCGTTATAGTAATAGGTCACTTCATCGGTTGTCGGATAAAAGAATCCAGCCACACGCCCAAAGGCGGCGTCAATCTGGCGCGAAGCAAAGGTTACAAAGTCCGACATCACAGGATAATCGGAGGTCGTATACGATCCCTCCGATATGTCCGCGAAGGCGTCGGTGGAGGAGGTGTAATCGTTTGCCATGCTTTAGACCGGGGCGGAATTTCTCCCGCCCCGGATCCATTAACTAACTCGAACTCGGCTGGGCGTTCTGCGCTTTGCGCGGAATGAAACGCCCCACCGCGCCAACAACCGTTGAGGTAAGGTCGGCGGTCGGCGTGATAACCGCGCGGACATACTTCTGCCCGATAACGGCGGGGTCAACGTAGATAAGCAGGGACTTGTTGTCGTCCGTGTTCGCCACCACCGCGCCTGTTGCGCTTGCTTGTGTGATCGCGCCCATCGCGTCCGTGCCAACTGCGCCAGAGAGACGGTAACTAAACGCCGCCGCCACTTCGTTGTTATCGCTGGTGGAGGTGTCGTTCGTGTCGTTGCCGACAACGGTTACAACCACCTCGCCAGTCGAATCGGTCGTAGTCAACGCGCCTAAGTTGACTTCGATTTCCAACTGCCCGCGCCCGATGCTTCCGAGTTTGACATACCGCGTGACTGCGGCAGTCGCCACAATGTCGGCGGGCGCGAGAAGCGGCACAACCTGATACTCTTCCGCAAAGTTAAGTTTGCTCATGTTATTTTCTCCTGATTCGTTTCTGATTACGTGGTAGCAAGCAGGGCGACAAACGGTGATTGCGTTGCGCCGCCATTCGCGGGAGTGATCGCCGACGCCAGCGCGGTCTGCCCGTCATTGCGATAGATGAAGCGGAAGGCGGTCTGGTCGGTCAGGAACTGCACGTGAATGGACGAAGCCGCCTCGACCGCGTTCTTTTCCCAATACAGGTACTGCGACATATCCGCGAGGAAAATATCGCCGAGCGTACCCAGCGCGGGATTGAACTCAGTTTCCACAACTGGCTTACCGTAAATCCGCATCACGCCGTCCGCGCCATAGGACACATACGGGGAGAGAATCCCCGTTGATCCGCTGGTAAATGTCAGTTGGTCAAGTTGCGCGTGGACATCTGAGGAGATGTACCACTTCGCGTTTGCCTTTGAGCGAGGGAGCATACGCGCCCACATGCCGACAATATCCGCGTGCGAAATAGCGGAGGTCGCGGCGCGCGAAATACTGATAAGCGCGGGGGAGAGCAATGCGCCCGAAGGTCGATCTCCGCCAACGCCGAGCAGAACATCGTAGTTTGCCAAGAAGTCCAGTTCCTCCATCGAGGACTGCTGGATAATGGCGTTCATCATGCCGACATCCGCAAGCAGTTCGTCGGTCGCGTATTGCAGGACGTAGGTCTTGTGTAGTTCCCAATTGATCTTGCGGAACTTCGGTTGCGAGGCGGTCATGCTTGCCGCTTCCGCCGCGTGATACCCACGCACACCGCCCCAGCGCGAACCTGCCGCGCGGGAAGTTTCGTCAACGCCGGGTATCCAACCGCTGTTACTGTTGGGTCCAACAGGGAGACGATTCACGTCCTGCGTGAACACACCCGCTTCGTGGATATTCTGCAACAGTCCCGCCGTAATGGTTGGCTCAAGCAGGAATTCACCCTGTGACGGGATCGCTTCATTCGAGCCGAGAGCGGCTTTCGCTTCCATCGCTTTCAGCCCGCGAATACGTGGAGCGACGCGCCCATTCCGCGCATTGTCGGCAATGGCTTGCAATTGTTCGCCGAGGGACTTGAACGGGCGGTCTGCCTCGTCTACCTCGACCTCGACTTGCACGCCGCGCGCGGCTTTGACCTCGGGGAGCGCGTTCAAGACTTCCTCCACTGCTGTCTTTGCGGCGGCGGCGGCTTCGGTCTTGATCGTATCGCCGATGGTCTTACCGTATTCATCAAACATTGTTTTCAACTCTTCTTTTTCCATTGGATTTTCCTTTTCTTCGGTTTGCGGCGTTTGGATTTCAAACGCCAAAGTTTTTACAGGCACGATCTGATTTCTCGGCTCGGCAGGAGTCGGCGTCAGGCTTGCGTCCAGTCCAAGATACCAACGCTTGATCCAGTACGCTTTGCCAGACGGCTCGCGGTCTACCAAGTGCGCCGCCGTGCCGCTTGACCAACCTAACGCGCCAGCCATGCCAGCCTCGATAATCATTTGCTCGTATTGATTGCGAGCCTTCAAGATGGTTTCGGCGAACACGCCAATATCATCGCGTGTGAGTTTCGCCTTGCCGATCTTGTCCTTGTATTCCGCGCGCTTGCCATCGAAACGAACAGGCATACGATGGTTGAAATAAACATCTGATTCCACCGCGTCGCCAAAATCTGTTTTGGCGTCGAAGTAATCGCCTGTCAGGTCGGGAGTATCAGGGCTTCCAAAAGTAATCAAGTACCCTGAAAACTTCACGCTCCCATCGTCAAGTTTGACGAACTTCAACGGCGACCCGAACGAAACAACCTCGTCCACTGCCACACCTTTCTTTCCGCACAACGCGCCATTCTCGACGGCGTAATCATGTATCTGTTGCAAGCGGTCAGAATCGCGGCGGCTGTTTCTTGCGCCGATTTTCACCTCTTCGGTGACAGTTTCCTGCTCTTCCTGTTTTTTTTCATCGTTCATACGCACCTCGTAAAAATAAAGCGAGCCGAAAACAAACCTTTGAAAACAGGCTCGCTTTCGGCTCGCAATTCTTCACTGCACTGCCACGCTTTCCAACTATCCGCTCTTCGCGTCATCGCTGAATACGCTTATTCGATTGACGACAGTATACCACAAGTTACGGAATCAAACGTTTCGACCTGCCGTAGTAGGTAATCTTTTGGTCAATGGCTTCATCAAGCCCCTTGATTTCCTCGTCCACCACGTCCATGAACACCAGCCGCCGCCCTGCGTGAATGTTGCTCTGTCCCGCGCCTGTGTAATCGCCGCTGAGGTAGCGTGCCATCGGCGCGTTGTTTTCGAGCATATACCCGCGTTCCCGTTTGATAATCTTCCAGTTGCTTTCATATCGTCCCGTCGGCTTGTACGGCAGATTGTCCTTACGGCGCAGTAATGCTAGCACATATCGCCGTTGTTTCTCGCTATCCCAGTTAATCGGATAACTCGGACGGCGCGGCTTTTGCGCCAACCGACTGCGAACGCGCACCATCATATCATATATCCCCTTTCGCCCGATCTTCGGGATTTCCGCTTCCAAGTCCTGCAAGCCTTGACGCACAATATCTGCGCCGATAACCTTGACGGTAATCTGCGTCATAATGTCACCTCGTTGCCCTCTTTATCCTCCAGACGACAATCACAATGATACCCGCCGCAGTCCATCGCCGCGCCCGCTTGTCGCGGGATGTAGTTACGTTCGATGTACCAATAGGCGGGATGTTTTTTTCCGTTCAATGAGGCGCATGTGTCACAGTGTTGCTCGGTCTGACCCAAATGCCACGTTAGCATCTGCTTTCCCTTCGCCAGCATGGACGCCGCGTTATACACACCCTGCAACGCGGAGACATATCCGTCGGCACGGGCGGAACTCCACGCGAAATAATCAAAGTCTTTTTGCTTGCGTATGTCTCGCGCGTTTTGAAACAGCGAATCAATATTGACCATCTCTTGCGACTGACGATCTCCCAACCAGTTCAACGCCTCATCATCCAGCGGCAATTCCGCACCGCCGTCCTGCCAACCTGCCTCGAACATATCCAGAAACGCCGCGCTCATTGCCCGTTTGAAACGATTGCGCGAGGCGGTAAGTGAACCGCCCTCGAAATAATCCACGAGCGCGGAAGTAATCTCGTCATGGTACTCCCTGTTCGTATCGGCGGTAGACGCCTTGTATCGCGCCCGCCGTGAGAGGAACGGAAGCACAGCGGGAAACCGCTCAACTACTGCCTTGATAATATTATCAATCACGTGCGCGACTCCGCCAGTTTGTTGATCGCCTCCGCCAACGCGCGGATTTCTGAATCGCTTTTTGCTTCGTCCACAATCACGCCCTCGAACGCGGAGTTAACATCCTGTTCGCTATTGGCGGTCAACAGACGGCGTTTGATTTCCACATTTACAGTTTCAGGCAGTCCGCCGTTGTAGAATATATACTTCTCAAAATTCATGCCTTCCTTGCGCTTGAATCGCTTCAAGGCGGTTTTGCGCCAATCTTCCATCTCCCGCATTTCCTTTGACGATGGTGTCCATGATTTCGGTTGCGGAGGTGACGCGGGTTCATCGGCGGGCTTCGCCGCATAATACGCCTGCGCCGCCGACAACAAATCATCGGTCAACTCATACCCGAACGTCGCGCATGTGCCGACGAATATCTCGAAGGTCGGACACTTGGAAAAAAAGTCCATGAACGTACTCACGGCAGAAGCGCGGGATACTTCATACTTCTGCTGTTCGTCCAATGTCTCAGGGCGGAAGGCGAGCCGCAAACCCAGCGCGTTGAAAACCTGCCTGTTATATT
>ERZ761597.132-NODE-132-length-16184-cov-4.350983_pt1 | contig 16184 bp, 18 predicted proteins | sample MGYA00433093_ERZ761597 | MGnify/ENA primary metagenome ERZ761597 (study PRJEB28899, sample SAMN03785557) | bioreactor sludge metagenome | biome: EBPR Sludge; feature: EBPR Bioreactor; material: 0.22µm filtered reactor supernatant | place: Saint Lucia: Queensland... | reverse complement strand
GGTAAATCCATGGCGATTCGCGCGGGCGGTCTCTCGAAGCCTGCCATTGTGATCGACGCGGACGATTTCAAGCCGCGGTTACCGGAATATGGGGATGGACTTGGTGCGGGGCGGATTTCGGATGAGACCTCAGCAATGGCGACGGTCGTTCTCAACCGAGCTTTGGAAAACGGCGATCGCGTTGTGCTGCCGACCCTCGGCCGCCGCGAGGGTCGCTTGCAGGAAACGCTCGATATGGCCCGTGAGCACGGCTACGAGACGCGTTTGGTCCTGGTCGACGTGGATACGCCTACGGCGGTCGATCGGGCCTGGAAACGATTCTTGAGGGGCAAACAGGGCTTTGTGGACCCTGTCTTCATCGTGCAGGAAGTGGGCGACAAGCCACTTCATGTGTATAATAAGATGAAGGAGAAATTCAATGAATACCTCCACTTTGACTCGCGAGGAAACGGTCAAGAAGGTGATGGACCGGTACTTGTCGACCGAGGGATCGGAACCGACGCAGACCGATCCGGACCGGGGCGGCTACCTGATGATGATCGCGATGCGAGAATTGAAGGCTCAGGGCCTCTCATCGAAGGCTCGGGAGAAAGAAGCCTGGGCGGTGGTGCGGGAGGTGACGAGCCGCTTGCAGCAAGCTTCTTCCAGCGAGTCGCCGATCGTGGCCAGCTAACACCTTCCCCTTCTGCTTCCCGCAAGGCCTTTGCGACTGGGAAGGACAACTTCCTCCGCCGGCTGGAATTCGAGGTCGGTCCCGGCAAACTCTTCGAAGATCGTGAGGTCATGGCCCTCGCCCGCGACTTTGTCGAAAGTCTGCCCGATCGCTTTTTTGAGGACCTCTCGCTCAGCGTGAAGCGATCGATCAAGGATCCCGATGGCGTGGCGGCCGGGATTGCCGGATCGTATACCGCGAGCGAGCGAGCGCTGATTACGATGAGCAAGGCGCTAGCCAAAGCCCAGCGGGACAAGGGGACGCCGGAACAGACGGCGAGGTCGATGATGCACGAACTCGGTCACCACCTTGAGGGTTGGGTGGGCAAAGCCGATTACGACAAGCTGCTAGCCCAGTACACGATCGAGAAAAGGGTCGCTGGCAAGCAGGGTTCGGCTTACCGGTTCTCTTCGTTTGCCGAATGGTTTGCCGAATCAATCGCGGACAAGGGATTCCGGGACGCAATGCGCCGAACGGATTCGGTGTGGAAGCGGGCCATGGCCCGGATAGGCGATCTGGCGGTGGCGGCGCGGGATTGGCTGTGGCGGCGTGGCCAGGGCGACCATGCCGAAAAGGTTTACCGGCGGCTTTTGACAGGTGATGTGGAGCCCGTTCGCAACCAAAAACGGATTGCGATGGTGAGCGCGCTCTATCAAAAGGTCGGGGCATCCGCCGCGGCTCCCGGTTGGACCCACAAGGAGAAGGCCCGCGCGGTGGCTTCGGCGACACGGATTTTCATCGACGCCAAGGGGAGAAAGAAGGAGTGGCGTGATCGGATGATCCTTGCGCATGGCGACCGAGTGAAGCCCCTGCTTGATGGCTTGTGGGATCTCGCCCGCTATGAAGTTCGCCGGTTGCCTGTGCAGAAGCGCGGCAACACGACCTTTGCCGAGGATGCGGTTGCTCGGGAAACGCGCCGATCGACGAAACCGCCAAAGGGCTCGGCCTGGGAAGTGTTCGAGCGGAACTTGCTCAACGATGCGCAGCCGGCCAAACGGGCGCGGCGCCGCTTGGAATCCATCGTCGGCCAGGAGCTTGAAAGCACCATTTGGGACGTCGAGCAGGCGGTGAACCGGGCGGTTCGTGGCACGCGTCGCGGCGAGCAGCTTGTGCAGCTCGTGGACGACTTTGAAGAGAAATGGACGCAGAGTAAGGCGATCGACATCGCCGAGTGGAAGGAGTACCGGGCCGCGCTTCGAGAAATCGAGCTCGGTTCCCGCGAGGGTTCGCCATTTGATCCCAACGATGCCGTGCGCCTCGCGAAGATTGAGGAGTTCGAGAATCGGGTCGATACCGCGGCGTTGCGAGAGATTAATGCCGAATTCGACGCATTGAGCACGTCGATCGTGGGGATGCTGGAAGAGTACGGCTTTAAGGCTCCGGGCTACACGAAGGCGATCCTCGAAGACAACGCGGCGTATTGGCCGATGACGCCGGAGACGACCGACAGCGCGAGCACGATGGCAATGCTGAATCCTCAGAAAGCCGCTTCTCCCAAGGCCGATTTGCCGCGGGCGCTCGGTGGCAAGGAGATTGAGGATGCGTTGCAGGTGCTGAGGCAGCGGGCGGAGAGCTATTCGCACCAGGGCGAGGCCAACCGTGAGTTGTTGCCGTTTTTCAATCGGGCGAGCCAGGAACCGATGATGAAGGACCTGGTCGAGCGGATCGACAACGATGTCCCGAAGAACATTCTCGATGCGATGGAGGCGATGGACCTCGACGATGCGCTGGTGCCGGACTTGCCGATGTCGTTCCGCGAGGGTCAGGACGCGGTGATCGTCCTCCACGAGGACGGCCAGCGAATGGTCTTCCGCGTCGATCCGTTTTTGTGGAAGGCGATCCAGGCGGCAAGCCCGCATTTTGCAGGTGAGTTTGGCCAAATCGCCAAAGCCATGGCGACGGTGACCCGCAACCTGACGACGCAGAAGAACCCGTTCTTCGGCTGGCTGATGAATCCAATGCTCGACATGATGTCGGGAGCGATCAACCACGGCTACAATCCGGCGAACTTCGTCAAGGGCTTTGCAGCGGCGTGGAAGCAGGATGGATCGGCGCTTTACCGAACGGCGTTGCGGGACAAGGCGGTCGGACGCTCGAAAGGGGTGGGCGACTATGTACCGGTCGAGTTTCGCTATGATCCAAGTTTCCAGGGCTCGGTTGATCGAGCGGCGGCGAGTTTCCGCAAGAGCAAGAGCCCTTCAGTCAAGGTCATTCGAGCCGGGGCCGACTTTATTGCAAAGATTTCGCAGGCGATGGAAGAGGGGACCCGGCTTGCAATGTATTCCCAGCGCAAGAAGAAGTACCTCAAACGCGGCATGCTGGAGCGCGATGCCGGACGGCGGGCGGCTGAGGATGCGCAAAGCTTGATCAACTTCAACGAGATGGGCCACGTGGGCCGCGCAGTGGCTCCCTACGTGCCGTTTGCGAACATTCCCGTTCAGATCATCCAGAGCGCGGCCAGGGGCATTCGCAAGAGCCCGCTCGGCTGGGTTACTCGGGCGAGCCTGATGATCACGGCGCCGAAGATCGCAGAGCTGCTGCACTTCTGGGACGACGAGGATTATCGCGACTTGCCGGACTACGTGCTCGATGGGATGCTGATCTTCGCCAAGGGCAAGGATGGAACGTTCTACGGGGTGCGAATCCCGCGCGAAATCGGCACGGTGTTCGCCGGCATTCCGCGTCATGCCATGTCGATCGCGAGCGGGCGAGAAGATTGGCGCGAGGCCGTAAACGAGCTTCGCCGAGGCATGAGCGAGTCGATCATGCCGAACGTGATGGGGACGGCGCTCTCGGCGATTCTTGCGTACCAGGTGTTCGACAAGGAAGGGAAGGTGCTCAATCCGGCGTTCGCGGACATCAAGGGCAGTTACGGCAAGGATCAGCATTACGCCTTTGCTCGGGAAATGGCGCAGATCCTCTTTGGCACGCTCGGACGGCTTGCGTTTCAGTCGGTCGGCTACGCGATGGGGCAAGAAGAATCGCCGCCGAATCCCTTTAGTCGATATGCGCCAAAGGCCTACGATTTGTCGTACAAATTCTCGGCGCCGGTGCAGCGTGAGCTCTCGGATTTGGGGGTCGATTGGCGACCTCAGCAGCGGGAGAAAGAGAAGACGATCCGCGAGGCCCGAACCCGGGTGGCGGTGGAGTCAAAGGTGATCGATCAGATCGTTTCGAAGGTGATGGCTTCGCCGGATTATCGCCGGCTAAGTCGCTCGGATCGAGCTCGCTTTTTGCAGCGGCATTTGCGGGCTCGCGGTGTGGAGAAAAAGGTGGTTAAAGAATGAGGCCTGTTCTACTTGATGGACTCGGGGCGTTGCCGGTCGACCTGCGTTGCATTCAGTTGCAGCGTGTGGGCGCAGTCGACGTGAATTTCGTCGGTCAGCTCTTGAATTCGTCGGGCCGCGCGATCGCGGGCGGCAGCTTCGCGGGAACGGTCACGAGCACGGCGCAGTCGCTGCGAGCCGTTACCGGCCTTTCGGCGACGATTTGGGCTCCGACCGATGGGTATTGGAAGCCGCATTCGGTCGTCTATCGCTGCGATGGGCAAATGTACATGGGCTTTGGTCGGCTCCTCGACGATTCGAACGATCACGAGGCCCTGGACCCAACCAAAGCGATCATCCTCGAAATCACGAACAATGGTGTGATGGGCGGGCACGCATGAGCGGGCTCGTCCGGTTCGTGCCGGCGATGGACTGGCCGCCGCAGGACCATACCGGCAACGAGACGCTCACGCAGGGGCATGTCGAGGTCCTCCACACGAATACGGGCGCGACGAGCAAGCCGATTCTCACCCTGCCGGCTGCGCAGAAGGGCCTCATGCTGCCGTTCCTGGTCACGGACACCGACGGGTTGCGGATTCTAGCAGCCGGAAACGATACGATTCGGCTGGGCGGGATCATCGGGAAGGTAGCCGGCTACATCGAGAGTTTGGAGGTCGGCTCGTTCGTATTTCTCGAGGCGGTGTCGGCAACCGAGTGGCTCGCGATCAGCCTGGGCGGTTTGTGGCTCGTTGAGAGGGCCTCTGACGTGATTTACGTCCCTGGTGCGGGTTGGGCGCAGCAACAGCTGTCCAGCGGCCTTGGGGCGACAACCAACGGCATTGTCGCCGGCGGCGCGACACGCTACATCTCGGTGAATGGCGGCGGGTGCCATACCAACGCTTCCGAAGCTCCCAGCGAGCTGAAGGCGCACCGGGCCGGGAAGGTCATTTCGGCCAGGGTGTATTTGTCGGCGGTTGCCACGGTCGGCGATCCGGTGATCACGCTTCGAAAGAACGGTGCCGGGGCGGGGATTACGGTCACGGTTCCGGCAGGCTCGGCCGCCGGATGGTACGAATTGGCGGGAACGGCCTTCGATCTTGCCGAAGGGGACCGGCTAACGCTGGAGTGCGTGAATGGCGCAACCGGCAACACGACGTTCACACAGATTCAAGTTTTGGTGATTTGGCGATGAGATTAGACAAGCTTGCAGCAGGGCGCTCGGCAGCGCCGATCATGACCGGGGTTGTCTTCGACTATGGGGCACGGATCAACGCCGATTTGACGGCGCTGCTGGCGGCTCAGGTCGACGGCCAGACCGTCACGATGACGATTCCGTCGTGCGATGTCGGCGTCGACATCGACATTCCCGCGGGCACGAAGAACCTCGTGATCGAGGGCCGGCTTTCGGGCACGACGGTTCGCGCTCGGCAGGCCATTAGCGGTGTCGGCGTGATCAACATCGGCGCGACGGGCAATTCGCCCAATGATGCGTATTCGCTCTCGATGACCTCGAAAACGCAGCTCAGCACGGTGGCGGCCGGCGATCTGACGGTGACGCGGACGGCCAACGAGGCAATCGTTGCGCAGCGGTGGTACTTCCTGTGCGATTTGGACGAGGTTCCCCAGGTTGGCGCCGCGGACATTCTGTACCGGGGCGAGATGGTCTATGTGACGAGCGTGGCAGGCAACGTCGCCACCCTTCGCGAGGCAGTGGGTCGGGCATACGACACGAATGTGCGGCTCCTTCATCTGCAGCCCAACGGCTCGGGTGGAACCGGCGATCGGGTGTGCGAGAACATCGTGATCCGGAACCTGACGGTCAACGGCGAGTACGCGACCGACACCTACAGCGATTACGGTGTGTGGGGGGTGTTCTGCGTGAATTGCCGGGTGGAGAACGTGACGGTGCGCAAGTGCCGCGATGCGCATATCCGGTTTGATCACTCGATCGATTGCGACATCCGCTCGTGCTCGACGATCGGCGGGGCGTCGTTTGCCGACAAGTACCGCGGCATCGACCTTTACATGTGCCGGCGGATTAGGACCTTGAATTTCTCGGCGAGCTTGGTTCGCCATGCTTATCAGCTCAGCGGATGTCAGGACTGCGAACTGATCGGCGGATCGGTGACGAGTTCGTATGACAAGTCGATCGATTTGCATGGCCGTCGATCGCTGCGCAACACGATTCGGAATGTGACCGCGGACAATGACGTGGTCGCTGGCAATCCGACCTTTGTCGCCGGCGACGACGACAATGTCTTTGAGAACGTGCATTCGCAAGCGAACCTGGGCGTGATCGGCGCGGGATGCCGCAACATCTTTCGGAACTGTTCGGCTCGCAAGCAGCTGCTGGCGGTTGTCGAGGGGTACGAGGACTATTACCCGCAGGATCCGCTCTTTGAGGATTGTGTGTTCGACATTCCGGCGCTAGATATTGCTCGCGTCGCGAATCTGAACATCGACCAGACCCCGGATGGGGATTCGGGCGATGGGAATCCTTCGGCTCGCCGGGTGACCGGGTATACGGCGCGGCGATGCCGATTTACGAACCGGCGAACCGGCAACATGTGGTCGCTGCTGTTCGAGGAGATTGCGGACGACTCGGATTTTGAGTTTGAGGATTGCACGTTTGAAGTGTATGGATCGCAGGAGCTCTTGCAAGTGGAGGCGCAGCCGGCAGGCGGTCACATTTTGGCCCTCGGGTTTTCGGGCTGCACGTTCCGACATTACAATTCGGGGCAATATGCGATGCACTTCGACGGCTCGAACACGATCGTGCATCTGTCGAAGACGAATTGCCGGTTCTTCACGGCGGCGATGGCTCCGGCTTGGCAGAACGTGACGAACAGCGCGAACGTGACGCAGGTGGTTGATTCGGGGAATTCGATCGGGACGATCTAAAGCGTTGCACGGCTGAGCCGTTTCTGGCATCGACTACTGCAGACCTTCTTTCGGTCGCCGCCGTGAAGCTGCCTTTCTATCGGCATGCCGCAGATTACGCAACGGATTTGGGCATCGGTGACCCTGGCAATCGCCCGAGCCAGCGCAAGCCCCATCGCCTGCGGCACGCCGTTGCCGACCATCTTCCGCTGCGCATCCTTGCGGAAGGGCGAATGCTCGTCGAAAAAGTCCGGCGGCAACCCCTGCAGCGCGAGCATGTCCTCCATTCCATAACGGCACGATGTACCGCTGGGCGATGTGAGCGCGCCGCTCGCTCGCCCCGAAACAGCCCAACTCCGCTGACCCTCCCTGCGGCCATCGACCCGACGAGATGCATCTCTCATTGAAAGGTCTTCATGGCCTCCCGTGACGGCGGTCTTCTTCACCCTCCGCGAGTCTCGTTGACTTGGAGTGATCGGCGCATTCCTTGACGAGGCCCTGGAGCATTACTCGGGCGTGCATCGAGCAGCAGACCGCATATCGGGTGAAGGCGAGGAAGTGGTCATTGTCCGCCTGTTCACCGACAGACGCGACCATGAGGAGTTTATTTTCCACGACGAACTTTTGGAGTTCGTCGAGCATGGCAATGGCCCTTTGCAGTTGTGGGCTACCTTCGATTTCGAGCGCTTCGCGTGTTTCGAATGGTTTCATGTTGGTTCTTTTGGTTTTATTCAGAAGAGGCCGGTTCGCGCCCTACTAGATCAAAGACCCGAATCGGGCATTCATCCAGGACAGCCTGGAACTGGCGAACGGCCTTTCGGAGTGTGGGGCTGGCTTCAATGTCCAGCGCTTCGCGTGATGCGTGCGGTTCGTTCATTTGGTGTTTTCCTTTTTTAGAAGTTGAGGCAGGGTTGGGCTCTTGGGTTGAGCCAGAGGCATTCGGTGCGCGGGAATCTCCCCTGGGCGCGGGCCTGCCTCGTGACGCAGGTCCAGCCGGCATAGAGTTCGGAGTAGAGTTTGCTCTTGTAACCTGAAAGCACGACGGCGCCGGCGACGGAGTTCAGGGTTTCGGCAAGGCGTTCCTGGCCTGCTTGATCGAGTTCATGTCGATAGGCGGATTTGCCGCAGTGGAGGTCGCTCTTGTTCCATCGCGAGCGTTCGGAATGCACATACGGCGGATCGACGTAGAAGAGCATTTCGGGCCGGTCGTGGGCCTGGATAAGGTCGACGGCGTCGCGATGCTCGATGACAACGTGGCGCAGCCGTTCGATGACGGCGACAACATTGTCTGGCCAGGCGGCGAATTCCACGGCGGCCGAGCGAAGGTTGCCGCCTGCGTGGGTGCGGAAACCGGTGCGATGCGCGGTGTTGTGGGCTGACGAGGAATAGCCCATTTGCAGCCGGGTGACGGTTCGGCGGGCTTGCTCCATCGGGTCGTCGGCGGGCTCGTAGCTGGCGTGGAATTCGGCTCTGGAATACGGGGTGAGGCTTATCTGCCGGCGGAGTTCCTCGGGCTCCGATCGCAGGACGCGGAACAGATTCACCAGCTCGTCGTCGAGGTCGTTGTATATCTCCAGCTTAACGGGTGGCTTGCGCAGTAGGACCGATGCGGCTCCGCCGAAGGGTTCGGCGTACGAAGCATGCGGCGGAAAGTGGGAAATGACCCAGTCCGCGATCTTCCATTTGCCGCCGAAATAGCGTACGAGAGGTCTTCTGGGCTTCACCGCATCGCACCCGGAAACTCGTCCCACGTCCGGCCATCGAGCAACCGTCCGGCGCGGTGTTTGCCCACGCGAAACATGTCCTCGCGGATTTGGGTAAACCCTGGCGCTTCCGTAACGCACATACCGCGACCTTCGTTATCCGCCCAGCGTCGATACTCCTCGTCGTACTTGGCAAAGTGAAAAGCAGGCAACCATTCCCCCCACTGTTTAAAGAAGAACGGAACGTTCGCCGCCATACATTGATCCCGCAGCGACCGCGCCCAGCTCAGGCGCATCGGTCTCGCGTTGGGGCCGGATTCACCGCCGACGATCACCCAGTGGATGCCGTCGAGATTGACCGTGCCAAGATCACCGAGCAACGGCTCCAAACTCAGGAACCGAATTGCCGCCGGACAATTGCGCAGGTCGTCAATGCGGCGGAGTTCGCTGACGCGCTCGACGGACGTGCCGAGCCAGAGGTTGTCGGGCAGTGACCGTCGATTGCCCAGGAACATCGTATATTTCACCCACGCGAGCACATTCTCTGGTCGCTTCGTCAGGAGTAGGAAGTCAATATGAGGGTGTCGCTGAATCTCATAACCCAGTTCTTCCCGCAACCGCGTAACGGTGCGCCAATTCTCTGACTCCATCCCGCCCATCGTTTCCGGGCCTTCAAACGTATCGGACATCGACTGACAGAACACGCGGAGGCGGCGGTTCTCAGCCTTGGCGCGGCGGGATACTTTCTCAAGTGTTGCCCGCCAGGACTTGACTTCCGTGCGCGTGCCTTTGGGTCCCCACGCACCGCGCTTATAACGCTGGTCGCTCATGCGCTCGGCATAGCAGAACTTGCAGCCGTCGCTGACCTTTGTACAGCCCCACCATAGATTAAGCGTGGCGTCACACCATTCGATCTTCGTGAGGTCGCTCATGATCGCGGTCCCTCGACCACGATCCCGCGAACGTGGAAGGGCGAGTCCGGTTGATCCAGAAGGCACGAGGCGATGCAGTTCCAGCGGAATCGGTCTTTCTTTGTCGCTTTCGGGGAGTTGAAGATTCGCATTTTGATGTCTTCACTGGTGGGTTGGGGATCCATTAATTCCCACTCGCCCGGCCGTTTCGGGCGGTATTTGCGGGAGTAGAGCCTTCCGTCGACGAGGCAGCATTCCAACTCGCCGGTGAGGGTGCGATATAGCCTGACGGTGTAAGGTCCACGGAACTGCGCTTCCCAGAAGTCTTCCCATGAAGCGTAGTGGTGAACCTGTGGCAAGAGGTGGAAGACGTTCTCGTGGGGGCCGATGACAATGCAGGTCTTTTTTGCACCTAAGGCGATGCCTAGTTCCACGTGCCTTCCACCGCGGCTGTTGGTTTGACGGGGTGCTTCGGTAAAGGAAATCACAACATCGGCTGCGAGAACGTCTTCGAAGTCTTCGGTTGCGAAATGAGCCTTTGCTTTCCGCTTCGCGTCATCCGACAGCTCGTCATCTTCGATCTGATGGTTACCCTCGAGCCAGCGCGACGTGACGACGAGTCCCTTGTCTCGCAGGATGGACGCGTAGAGCACGAGCTCACCGCCGCGGCTGTACCGGCTTGCTAGGTAGACCTTTGGTTTGTAGGAAAGGATGTTCATTTCAGCCCTGGGAACAGAAGATCGGTTGTGGTGACTAGACCGGGAGAGGGATATTTGATCAGGCCGAGAGAGCGGAGTTCGCTCAGGTTATTGCCGTACGCGCCGCTGGTCGGCGATGCTCCGACGACGTCGGCAAGTTGGGCTCGGTCGAGCGGAATGTGGCCCATGTTGATCAGCGTCAGCAAAATGGAGCGCTGGGCCGCGGTGAGTCGGTTCAGCCAGGCATTGTGGTACGCCTCGAGGGTTGGCACCTTGCCGGGGTTTGCCTGGACGATGTCGACGAGGATGCTCGCCTGAGCGTCGGTGAGAGCGTCGAAGAAGCTTTCGGGCACGGCCTTCAGGAATCCGAGATCCAGGTTGTCCAGGTCGGCTCGGCCGTCGAATTCGGTGAGGCAGACGTAACCGGGCGACGGGTAGTCGATCAGCCCGAAGGAGCGAAGGACGCTAAGGTTATTGCCATACGCGCCGCTTGTCGGCGATGCTCCCGCGAAGATGGCGAGCACATTCCGCTTGACATGGGGTCGATTGATGCCTGCGAAGCCTCCGAGGCACTCCAGGATGCGCTGTTGAGGAGGAGTAACCTCGGCGATCGGCAACTGCCCCTCTGGCGGGATCGGTTCGCCGCGGTGTTCTTTCTGGTGCTTCATCGTCGCTAGCGCTGCCGAAAGGTTGGCTGCCTTTATGGCCTTGATATCCTTGCCGTGCTCGGTGGCGTTTTCATGCGCCCATTTGGTGTCGCGATGGGCCAGCGGATAACTAGCGCTGCCGACCTTCAATTCCGACCGCAGCGACGCGATCGCGCCCTCCATCGCCGTTTCGTAGACCTCACGTAGTTCGATGAGCCGTTCAACTTGCCGGCGGAGCTGCTCGTTTTCGGCCTCGCACGCTTCGAGTTGGCGAATGCTCTGTTGGCGCGGGCTTCGCGTTCGGCTTTGAAGATTTCGGCGGTTACCCATTCCTCGGGCATCCCCTGACTCGCCCTTGCCAATTGCGCTTCGAGGTCGACGATTTTTGCCTTAAGCAGTTTGGGGTCGTTTTCTTGGGCGTGGATCTCGGCTTCGGCAAACGCGCTATCGAGGAGCTTCAGGTCAATCTGGGCGAGCGTTTTGGGTTCCTGCCTTTCTTGGCCGACCTCGGGCGTCTTGCTGGAATCGAAGGTGTGCGATTCGCGCACGGTGACGAGCTCGCAAAAGGCTCCCGGGCTCCAGAACCACGCCTGCTCGGGTCTGAGCGACGGCAAAGAGTCAAGGATCTCGCGGGTTTCGGCGCGATCGGAGTGGGTCGATACCCAGTCCTTGACGGCGTTGATGTCTTGCGGTCCCATGAGCCGCTTGAGGACAAGCGTTTCGCACTGGGTGAGGACGTCTTTGTTGAGCTTGGCCGGACGCTGGGTCAGGCAAGTCATGCCGATCCCCTTGGCCCTGCCACGGAGCACGATCTGGCTCATGGCGTGGAGCATCATGGTTTCTTCGGGCAACGGCTTTTGCGGCGCGAAGACATCGGATTCATCGACGATGAGGTGAATCGGTTTCCGGTTGATCAGGTAGAGCCGTAGGCAGAAGTCGGTGACGAAGGTTTTCCGCTGGTTTCCCGACATGAGGGAAAAGTCCAGGATGACGCTGACGCGGCTGCCGACAATGAAATCGGCGACGGCTTCGCCGGTGCTGTGCGGCAAGGGCCGATCGCCGTGCTCGCCGCCGAGAATCAGGATCGGAATGCCTTCAGATTCGCCATCCGCGCTCGACCGGAGGCCATAGCAGACCCCGACCATGTCGAACATCACGAACTGGATGCCGCAACGCCAAAACTCTTCGGCGAGGACTTTGGCGAGGTAGGTCTTGCCGCCTCCCTTTCGGGCGACGACGGCTTGTGTCTTGGTGGCGGTGTCGAGGGGAAGTTCGAGCGTTTCGGAGATTTTCAGACTCATGGTTTTAACTGGCGGGCAAGGTAGAAGCAGAATCGGTCAAGGCGATGCTGGAAGTAGCGCTCGGTCGATTCGCCGGACAACCGGGCAGCTCTGCGGAGCACTTTGCCGGCGTGAAGGGTGGCGATGTGGCGACCTTCGACGTAGTGGTGCCACAGGATGTGGCGGATGAAAGCCCGGTCGTGGTAGCCGGCGAGGACGCGCTCGACATCGAGGTAGTCGCACTCGCGATCGGTTGGCGAGGAGGGCGAATCGGGTTTGGCGGCATAATCCGCCGCTTGGTATCGCGCAGTGACAGGGCCAGCAGGCCGCTCGGCGGCAACGTCCGCCCACGCCTTGAGGATGCGCTTGACCCGCGCGTAATCCGGAGAGGCGAGGAAGGCCTCGACGTGCCGGGAAACCTTCACAGGTACTTCCTTCGCCGGTGCTCAGGCACACCGCGAGCTTCGTAGAAGGCGTCGACGTCGAACGGAGTTTTTCCGTCGAGGCAGAGGTACACCAGGCGGACCTCGGGAGGGGATTGGGAGTTGTCATGGATTTCCTGCTTGATGAAGTCGATGCCTTGGGCCGGGTGTTGATCGGTCGGATGCTGCAAGGCCCCGTCGCGGGCTCGCTCCCGGCGGATTTGCCTCCAGAGGGCTTCTTCGCGGCGAGCCCATTGGCCAAGGGTTCGCAAGGGGTCGATGTACTCGGGTTTGGCTTTGTGCCAGCGCTGCGCCTTCTCGACAAAGCCGTGGGCTAGGCCGAGGATGAACTCGTCGTCGGGCGCGGTTTGGCGCAGGCGTTCGATGACGCGGAGCACGATCCCGACGGGAGGAGTGAAGTCTTCGTACCGCGGCGCCGATCGGATGCGGGCAACGAGTTCATCGGCGAGTTCGTTCCCGCAAGAGAACGGTGCTGGCTTTTTCTTTTGGACCTCGTAAGAGGTCTTTTCTTTTTCAGTTACGGTAATAGGTGAGGTCGCGCGCGACCTAATGTCTGGACTGTCTGCGACATCATCGGACAGTCCGGACACGGGCGGACTGTCCGGGACATTCTTGGACTTTTGGCGCTCTGCCTGCTTGCGGCAGGCTTCGGGGTGTTGCTTTTCGCGCCAGTTGAGGATGGTGAGGACCTGGCGATCAGAGTCGATCGAGATCACGCCAGCTTGGTCGGCATGATCGAGCATGTGGGCGACGACGTCGGGTTCCCAGCCCCACAGCTTGGCCCATGCGCGGGCGGAGCGGAGCGGCATGTCGCCATTGGGGCGACCGTGCCGGCGGCATTCGAGCTGGAGATCGATCCACGCGCAGCGGATCGGCTTGGGTAGGTCGACCAGCCAATCTTCAGCTTCATAATCGGCGTCGACACGAATCCAGTTCAACGTCTATGACCCCCCGGGATGGCCCACGTGCCACCCCTTGCAGAACCGGCATCTGTACACGTGGAGCTTGTCGCCCGTTTTCTTTTTGAGCGAGCGGAGGTGCGCCCAGGCGGCATCGGGATCGGCATGCCGAACCTTTCCCTTACACGCATTGCGCCGAAGGCGCCGCTTGCTTGACACTTCCCCCAACAACCCCCACAGACCCCCTTTCTTTTTCCGTTATTGAGCCGATCGTCGTCGCCGAGTCGGTTGGGCTCCAGACCTTGTGCGAAACACCTTTTTCCACTTCGAGCGGTCCGATCAGAGCCTTGCGAGGTCGAGGGCCGTCTTGGGGACCAACGATGCCTCGTGCTTCCATCAGGTCCAGTAACCGCGATGCGGTTTGGAAACCGATGTTAAACCGCCTCTGAAGCATCGATGTAGAGGCTGTCTGGCGCTCGACGACATACCTGACGGACTCTGCCCAAACGTCTTCGTTTTCTAGCTGGGGATCGGGTTCCTTGAGCGGTTCCACGACCGACAGCGCAGTGAGTTTGCCGGGGATCGCGGTGGAATTCAGCGCTTCGCTAAAGCGATCGAGTTCGGAATGCCACCGGCCATGCCGTCGGGCGATTCCGGTGAACTCTTCGATGTCGTGGGGCACGATGATGAGTTTCATGCCATCGTCGCCGTGCCGCAGTCCCATATGGCACAGCTCGTGATCGACCAGGGCGAGCTTCTGCTCGTTAGAGATGAGTCGCCAGGTTTCTTCGCACACGTCAAGGACGAAAAATTCGTGTACGGATCAACCATCGGCTCGGCGACGAGTTCGAAGTCGTCGGGATTATCGCCGGGGCGAATCTGGGCAAGGAAGGCACTGCGGCCACTAACGACGGAGGCGGTAGCGGCACACTCTTTCCCTCTCACCTTTTGGGGCTTGTCGCGGAAGAGGTACCGAATCTGGACCTCGCTCAGATGGATGTGGAGATTTTCGATCAGCCCTTTAGCGACTTCCTCGACTTCGGGCGCATATTTGAAGTAGGTCATTTCTAGTTGGGTCCTTGCTCGGGTTGATGGCTGGTGAGCCAGAGCACGACTTCTTCGTGGGTCTGGCAGCCTTGTTGCTGGGCCATTTTCAGGGCGTCCACAGGCTTAAGGAATTTGGCGGCGCACTGCTCTTCGAAAAGCTTCCATTGATCAGCATCGCAATGGTGTTGTTTCCATGCGGCCATGCCGATGAGGACGGTCGCTTTCGGGGCTTCTTCGGTCGGCGCTGGCGGCGCGAGATCGGGGCTATCGTCTGGGGAAAACCGATCCGACAACGCGAAGGTGGTCATGGCGGCGTCGACCCGGGCTCGTTTGAGGGCCATTTTCGCGACGGTGTTCTCGCAGTCGCGGGGTTGGCGGATGTACTTGGTTTCCATCGTCGAGCACGCGCCCATGCCGTAGCCGATCATCTCGCCGTGGCGCAGGATGCCCACGCCAATGAGGTAGCGGTAGAGCCCGCGGGAGCGATTCTCTTCGAGTTCTTGCCAGTACCACTGGCCGCGGCTGTCTTTGCGGGATCGACCCGTGCCTTCGGCTCGCAGCCGATCCTTTTCGGCACGCTCGGGTTCGGGCCGGGTGTTCCAGGTTTCGAAGACGTTGATGCGGTCGTGTTCGATCTCGGATTCCAGGACCTCGGCGCGACCGAAGGAGCACCCCATTGCCGCAACGAGGCGTTCGGCGCCGGCTTTGAAGAGGGTGGCTTTCTCGCCGGCGATGACGCCGTAATCCTTGCCTTCGATGAGGGCTCCTGCGATGAAGTCGGCGAGCTCGTTATGCGCGGAGAGGAAGTCCTCGGGTGAGGTGATCGGCCTGAGATGAGTGGTAGTGACGGGGATGATTTCAGACATGGATTTCTTCGGGTGTGAGGATCTCCTGCTCAACGCACAGGAGCTTTTCGGATTCGGTGAGTTCGCCGAGGGCGAGAGATTCGCGGGCCAGCTCGCGGCGGAGTTGATAGAATCTGCCGCGGGTGACTCCAGCCCCCTTGCACAATTTACCGATCGTCATGGATTGGAGGCGGAGGGTGGCGAGGAAAAGATGTCGCCATTCCGCACGGGTGAGCCTTTGATTGCGACGCCTGGGTGCCACGATTGTCCAATCGTACCACGCACAAACGCCTAATTTGTAAAGGATTGTCAATAAGTCGGTGTATAATCGGTGGATATAGTGGTCTTGATGGGCTCGAATGAGTCGACAGGAGAGTTTAACGTCGGTCGAAAAGTTCACCGAGCGGTGGAAATGGCAACCGGCGTGACCCACGGCGAGGCTGCTGAGGTGATGATGATTCACCCGGGGACGCTGGCGGCTTATGGCTCCAGGCGGAATGCGAACCCTTCACCAGAAAAGGTGCGCAGGATCGCGGAATTCCTCAAGATTCGGCTTGAATGGTTCTTCGATGGCGAGGACACGTTGCCACCCTATGGAACTTACGAAGGCGAGAGCGCGGGCTCAGGCAAGGGTTCGTTGAGGGGTTATGACCGTTCCGATCGGGCGGTGCTGAAAATCTTCGCTCGGGATCTGCGTGAGGTGCTGCCCGAAGACAAGCGATACCGGTTCGATGCGTTCGTTGAAGCGCTGGCTCCGGACCTGGTTGATCCTGACCTAGACAAGGCCGGTTAAAATGTCGAAATCGCCCCTGATTTTCGTTGCCACGGACAGGGGTCAAACCGGACTTTGACG
>ERZ761597.131-NODE-131-length-16203-cov-9.579886_pt1 | contig 16203 bp, 18 predicted proteins | sample MGYA00433093_ERZ761597 | MGnify/ENA primary metagenome ERZ761597 (study PRJEB28899, sample SAMN03785557) | bioreactor sludge metagenome | biome: EBPR Sludge; feature: EBPR Bioreactor; material: 0.22µm filtered reactor supernatant | place: Saint Lucia: Queensland... | reverse complement strand
CCTTTTGGCTAATAGTAAGGAACCTTAAAGATGACTGATGAATCCCCTATAGACCGGGCGGAGTGGTTAAAATCCCTCAAATACGGTGACGTTGTGATGTTTAACCACGCGGGTAAAGTAGCTAAGCCGATGAAAATCAGAGTTATCGATGACTTGCGAATTTGCCTAGTAGACGCGAATAACCCAAAGGGCGATTTGGCTAATGGTGAGGTTGTGTTTAGAGACTTTGGCGAAGGTCCGTTTGGTGAAACCATAACCCCGGTAATAAGCGAATGAGTATTAAGGTAGATAAAAAGATTACAGATTGCAGCGTAAAAGCTGCAACCACGCCCCACGTACACGAGAATCTTATTCGTCCTGAGAAGTTAAGCGGCGAGACGTATAAAATAAAAACCCCTCTTTCCGAACATGCCTTGTATGTAACGATCAACAACGTAGTACTGGATGATGGGGCAAAGCAGCCCTTTGAGATATTTATTAACTCAAAAGCAATGGAGCATTTTCAATGGATTGTCGCGCTAACGCGAGTTATTTCGGCAGTTTTCCGTAAGGGTGGTGATGTTGCATTTTTAGTTGAAGAATTGCACTCTGTATTCGATCCTAAAGGCGGGTATTTTAAGAAGGGCGGTAAATACATGCCTTCGCTGGTAGCGGAAATTGGCGAGGTGATTGAACAGCACCTAACCCAACTCGGGCTGTATGAAAGGGATAACTCGTTGGCAGTTGCGGCCCAAGAGATGATTAAAGAAAAATCCCCTAAAACGGGGCAATTGTGTGATAAATGCGGCGATTACTCGCTGGTTCTGATGGATAACTGTCTTACCTGCACCTCGTGTGGTGCGAGTAAGTGTGGCTAATAGGGGATACCCGTGGAATTACCTGACAACGAAAACCTTACCGCACTCGTTACAACGCTTTGCGACGAGCGGAAACGAGCAATTACGTCTCGTAAAGAGTATGATTTTATTTGGAAAGCTGCCCGCGACCAATACAAGGGGCGGGATGCAGCTACAAAGGTAAGTGAGTACGAAAAGGGAGAATTACTGGATTCCTCGTTGCAACGCTACAAAGGCGACACCAGCGCTGACCGCTCTACTGTATTACCCAATATCACCCGCCCCTACACAAACGCGGGCACGGCGAGAGTGGCAGATATTTTGTTGCCTACTGGAAAGATGCCGTTTGCCCTTAAGGCAACCCCTGTCAGCGATTTACAAACGGTGTTGGGGGTAGTTGGCAAATATCCTGGTATTATGCAGAATGTATTAAACCTGCTGCCAGAGGTCGCTAACAAAATACAGGACTCCGAAGCTGCAAAGAATGCGATTGCAAAGGCGGAGCAAATTATCACAGACTGGCTCAAAGAATCCGACTGGGCTGGTGTTACCCGGCGGCAGTTAGTAGAATCAGGGGTTGTTGGGACTGGCGTTGTTAAAGGGCCGTTTCCGAAAGAGCGTAGTATAAGCGATGACACTAATAAGATTCTTTCCATTCTTCCGCTCGTCGCCGACGAATTAACGGCGGAGATGCTGGTGAAGGAATTGGAATCAATGCTGTTTTACACCCCACGCATTGAGTGTATTAAGGTGGAAAACTGCTATCCTGACCCGGACTGTGGAACGGATATTCAAAATGGTAAGTTCTTCTTCGAGAAGATTCCTGAGGTAAACCGCCGGGCTTTGCAGGAGATGGCGAAAGACCCCAATTATAATGCCGACGCTATTAAGATGGCATTGGACGAGGGGCCGATGGATGAATCCTCTAACGCCCATAAGGATTCAAAAAAGCCCTATACCCTGTGGGTACGAACGGGGGCGGTTGACTGGAAAGCAGACGGGGAAGATAAATCGTTAGACTTTTGCGTTATAACGATGGTTAACGATAGGATTATTAAAATTGCGCCTTACCCGTTGGAACGGTCCCGTTTTCCGTATAGAATGCTTTGTTGGGAACCAAGAGATAATTCCTGGACAGGAATTGGCATCCCAGAGCAAATGGAAACCGCCCAACGCGGACTTACCGCTACCACCCGCGCACTAATGGATAATATGGGGTATAGTGTCGGACCCCAAGTATTAGAACTGGATGGGATCATCGAGCCTATAGACGGAGAAGATACCAAACTCCGCCCGTATAAGAGGTGGAAAGTCCGTAGTGCCCTGCCCGGCGTAGACGCGATGCAAGAAGCCAAAAGCGCGATGGCGTTCTTAGAGTTTCCCAATTATCTCGATGCGATTATGCCGGTTATTCGGTGGTGGCTGGAAATGGCTGAAAATACCACCGGGCTAAGCCTATTGTTACAAGGACAGGCTGTTACCGACGCAGTAGGCGTTTCGCAGCAGCTAATGAATAACTCCACCACCAACCTCCGGCTTATTGTGAAGGAATGGGATGATAAAGTTTGCAAGCCGTTAATGGAAGACTTTTACGAGTGGGTACAACTCTACGGCCCCGATGACGCACAGGGTGATGCAGTCGTAGAGGCACTGGGGTCTACCAGCTTAATCGTTAAAGAATTGCAGCAGCAAGCGTTGTTGCAGATTTCGCAACAGGTATTGCAACCTGTTTACGGGATTTCTCCGAAGAAGTGGATGAGTATTTATCTGGAAGGGTTTCAAATCGACGCTGAAACCCTGGCAATGACTGAGGAAGAACGACAGCAATTAGAGGCGGCAGCTGCGCAACCTGATCCCAAAGTACTGGCAGCGCAGATCGAAGCACAAGCGGAGGTGTATAAGGCAGATTTACGAAAAGAGGTTGATACGCTTAAGTTGGCGTTGGAGGCGCAGTTTAAGCGATTGTCATTGGAACAAGCACAGGCCGAAGCGCAACTTCAGGCTGGGACAAAGATTGTTGAGAAGGAAATGGCCAACCAGCAAAAGCCGGCGGAAGGGACTGCAAAACCCGCCCCGGCGTCGAAAGAGCTTGAACCTATCGACGTAGATGCAGCTCTTGCCACTTTGGGCTTGCAATGAAAGAAGTATTACTAAGAATCAATAACACCTGGTATATTGATGCTGTGCAATTTTTGCACGTTTTAGACGAACGTGCTAGGCTTGTCACAGAGCGCATTGCTGTTCCAGGTGTTGATTTACCTACCACTGAGGGCTTGCGAGGCCGGCGTGGTGAATTAACAACCCTGATACAGCAACTAACGGAAACTATAAATGAACATTGACGAAAATATTGAAGGACTTGAAAACCCTGATGGCGGTAGCGTCTCTGATGAGGTTACTCCAGAGGAAACGGCTGCTTACTTGCGAGATTTGTCTGAAGATGACGTTTATTCCCGATTGCAGCGAGTGCAGGAATTTCCTGATCACATTAACGGACTAGAGTCGAGGTTTAATGGAAATTTTGCACAGCTGCAGGAGAGGTTAACGGGATTAGAGAAGTCTCTTGGGTCGAGGACTGCTTTTGATAGTAGCAAGCTGCAAAAGGTTTTGCAAGATTACGACCCGAAGTTGGCGGAGGTTTTGATTCCAGCGCTCGCCGAGGCAATTAATGTCTCGCCGCTTGATGAAAACACCCTCCGCCCACACCTGGATCCAATTTCAGCGAAGCTGACGGAGGCGTTTGGACAGCAATTGGTGCTGTCGCAGTACCCGCCGGAAGTGCTGGAAGAAATAATCCCGCCGATTAAAGGTGGAAAGTTTGTGCCGGAGGGAGAGCGGCACAAGAATTTTATCGAATGGTATTCCCAACAGGGCTACCAAACCCAACAGTCGTTATTGACTTTTGGCGCTCCTTACGTCAACGCACTTCGTAAGTTCGAAGCGTGGGAGCAGAGCAAAAAACAGGACAAGGCGAAAAGTGCTGGTAATAAGACTAATCGCTTGGCTCAGGGGCAAATCCCGACAAGCCAGACTCGACGTACTGGAGCAGCTGCAACGCCACAAGATGCGTTTCTGGCTGCGTTTGAAGAAATTGCCTCAGAGAGTAAATAAACATGGCTGGTCAATTATACGCAACGCAACAAGGGCGTACTGAGAAATATAAGGGACGAATTCTGGCGAAAGCGCAAAAGAAGGAAATGCTAACGAAATTAGGTTCGATGGAGCCTTTTCCGCAGAATGTTTCGCAAACTATCGAGTGGATGCGGTTTTTGCCTTATGGTGGCGTCGATAATGAGTGGATGGCAGCGGGCGGGGATACTGCGTTTATTAACAAGCACCTGATCCAAGAGGGTGTTACCCCTTCGCCGGACTCGATTTCGTGGACTACATTCTCTACTACGCTGCAAGAAATTGGTTGTTTGTATTCGTACAGCAGTCGGTTGCGGTACTTGCATGAAGAAGGTGTAGAAATTCCGCGAGAGATGGAAGATCAGGCTGCGGCTCGGTTGGCGCTGTGCCGTGAGATGATGATTTATGGTGAGCTGAAGTCTTGTACTAATGTATTCTACGGTGGTACGGGCACTTCTATTGCTACTGTAAACGGCCCGCCGACTAAGGCGATGTTCCAAAACATTTCGCGTGCCCTTCTGGGTAAACATGCTACTACCATTAACCAGATGCTGAAGTCTGGGCCTAACTTCGGTATGCAGTCTGTTAATGCTTCGTGGCCGATTTACTGTCATACGGATATGGAAAAGACCTTTGAGAACATTTCAGGGTTTACCAAGGTGCAGGATTATGGTACTAATGCACTGTTGGACCCGGAGTTTGAGATTGGGGCTATTGGGCGGTTTCGGATTATCGTTAATCCGCTGCTAACGTACCAAGTTGGGGCGGGTGCGCTGTTGGCGAATGCGGTTGCAGGGTTTACCCCCAAGGGTACCACCAATATTGACGTATACCCGCTGATTATCATGGGGCGCGGCATGGGTGGTGGCGATGCGTTTGGACAGGTACCGTTGCGTGGGTTTGACAGTATTAAGGCTGACCACTTCCCGCCCAGTGAGCGGTCCAAGATTGATCCGCTGGGGCAACGGGGTTATGTTGCAGCGGCTACGTGGCAAGCCCAGGCCATTTTGAACGACGCGTGGATGGCAGTTGCTTACGTCGGAACCGAGGCGTAATTTTGCAGGGGACTTGTAGGGTACAGTGTTGAATCCTGTACCCTACCTTTTTTGGAGGTGAAAATGAGCGGCTCTCTTAATGAATTGGCTCGCTTTATCAGTGCCCCTGGTACCGAAGCCCTTAAAGCCCTTTTGAATACGAAGGGTTTTGTTCCGGTTTCGCTGGGTGACGTTACGCAAGTAGACGGAACGGCACTGACGAAGCAAGCAACAACGGTTGCAGGTTATTCTCAAATTGCCAGCAAAGAAACGGTAATTAATATTCCGGTTAATTGCTCTGCTGGCGAATCGTTGGGGTTTGTCGTACCTACGCCGATTGACCTGGATATTAAATTTCCGGTAGAAGTTCATGCCCTAGTTGGTAAGACGGCAAACAACGATGCGCTAACGCTAGATTGCGAGGTATATCCAGTTGGCGTGGGCGACGTTGCGAATGCTGATATTCAGGCAACGGCAGCAACTGCAATTACCCAGGCAGCTTCTGAGCTAACGTTTACGTGCAGTACGACAGGAATGCTGGCACCTCCTAGCGTGCTATCTGTGGTTCTGGCGCTGGGTGGCACTAACGATCAGGATGCTACGTACATTTACGGTGTGTGGTTGGAATACACCAAACTACTGCTTAATGAATAAGGTGATTTAAAATGGCTAATGCAAGTTATTTGAAACAGTATACCCGTCTGCAAGAGGGTGAGCGTTACGCTTATGGCATCCGAACGGGCGTGCGGACGGCGGCTAATTTTACGATTACGTTGGGTTTTAAACCGTCTAAGATTCGAGTTGTTAATCTTACGGATCGAATTGAAGCTGTACACTACGTTGACCCTGCGCCGGTTACGGGGACTACGACTTATGGGTTGGATGCAGGTGCTAATGCGAAAAGTCTGGTAACTGTTGCAGCGGGTACTCGCACTTATGCGGCGGCGGGAATTGCGCTAACTACGGATAAGATGGGCTTCACTGTTACCGTTGCTACGGCTAGTCTTGAGACGGATGACGATGATACTCTGTGGGAGGCGTGGGGCTAATTGAATAAATGCGTACCTGTCGAAAAGGGTGGGTACGCATTTATCTCTTGGCAATACGAAACCGCCTTTCGATTTTATACATATAAATACTTAAAAAGAGATTCTCTCAAATGTCCACCTACACGAAAAAAGTTGAAGATACCGATCCTAAGTTGACAGGCAGATACGAACAGCCTGAAGATGACTCGCTTGTTTCCCCCGTCCAAGTTATTACGAACGACTGCGACAAGTACGTAGCTGATTTGGCGTTTATGAACGATCCCGTAGAAGTAATGGTTCTGCCCAATCATGATAAGAATGACACTACGAGACTGGTTGACATATCGGTTAATGGAAAGAGTTACTATCTAATGCGAGGGGAATGGAAGATTGTTCCTCGGTTTGTGCTTGAGATTCTTGTTAAGGCCAAGAAGGAAAGCTGGCAGTTTGGGTATCGTAAAGCACCTGACGGTAGCACGTTTGAAACGTCTAACTCGTATAGTGTGCTGCGCTATCCACATCATTACCGTGACGCTAATCCGAAAGGCCAAGCGTGGTATGACTCAATTAAAGATACGCGGAACTAACCCGTCATGACTGCCTTGGAAATGATTACTAAATTACGGATTGCAATGGGTGATGATATTGAGCCCTATGCGGTTTCTAGTAATACTATTTTCCAATGGCTGTCAGATGCGTATTTGCGAATCCAAATTGAATTTGACCAGTGGAAGTTTCTTCACCAGCGGGGACTGATATTTACCACTACCGCTGGCGTAGCTGAGTATAACACGTTTAACATTAGGGAAATTAAGGGCAGCTCCGTGTTTTGCAAGAAAGCAGCGGAGCTGGCTCGTTATCCGATGTGTTTGTATAGTTACGACGATTGGGTTAGAAAGGAACAGGTAAACGCGCAGTCCTCTGGCCATCCGCTACATCTTATATTATTGCCAAACGGCAATTATCGCGTAGAGCCTGATCCAACAGAGGCTTGGGAAATCTGGGGCGATGTGTGGTATAACCCAATGGGTTTTGTAGATGTGCAAGACTCTCCGATATGGGACGAGACTTTTCACGATTTGGTGGTTTGGGAAGCGTTAAAGCTTGCTGTATTAGAGTGGCCTGATAATAAAAAAGCAGCAAGAATGCAAGCGAATTTAACGGTTAATTTGCCCTCTATGCGGAGGGCTTTTAATTATCGGTATTTGGAAACAAAAGGTAGTGCAGGGCCATTAATGTGACTACGCAAGAATTAATCGCCGCTGTTCGGGCAAGAATGGACGATTTAACAAGCGTGCCTTTAGTATCAACTGCATTAATACTAGAGCAAGCGTCTTTAACAGAAACAGAGTTTGCCTTGAAAACACTATCACTTTATGGAGTTACTACTATATCCGTAGTAGCTGGAGCCAAGTGGCTGACATTGCCAAGTAATCTTTTTGTGCTAAAGACTGTAATTTTTAACGGCAATCAACTGCGACCAATTTCAACGAGTGAGTTGGATTTTGGGTATTACTCGTTTTCAAACTCACTTACCAGCGAGAATACTAATCGGTTTGCTTCGTGGCGTGAGGCTGTAGGCGTTCCTCGGTTCGTTGTAAACGATATGCACGCAAGCCAAGTAAGATTTGTGCCATATACTTCTAACGCAGGAACAGCAGACGTAGAGGGGTATATTGTTCCCGCAAAGCTGTATTTTGATGAATCTGGAACTCACCCGGAGCTTACTGTTAATCCGCAAATTCCAGTCGTTTATCATGAGATTTTGCTGGCAGGGACTTTGTTACGGTTGTTTATGCTGTTAGACGTAGATGTTTATAATCAGGGAATTGCCCAATTATATAATGCGTTGTGGGTACAGGGCGTTCAAGAGGCACAAAACAATCTTCGCACCAATTTACGTAGGCAAGTACGGATAATGGATTTGCCAATGGGGTTTGCTTACGATGCAGGAACAAAGCAGGTAAGCAATGAACAACCAACCTGAATTACTCTAAAAGGTTTTTAAGTATGGCATCTATTGATGCTTCTAAACCCCTGCTTGACCTTATCGCTAAGCATGAGTCAGAAGGTGCGATGGCAGTACAGGGTGTTAAAAGCGGTTACGATGTGGTGGTACAACAGTCTTTTGAAATTACACCACCCATTAAGCCTATTAGCACAATGACTATTAACGAAGTGCTGGATTGGCAAGTAAAGGCGATTAGAGCGTATAAGCAAAAAACCCACTCAAAACAGGGCTATAGTGCGGTTGGGCGTTATCAGATTGTGTACAGGACGCTGCAAGACTTAATCGGGTTAAATGATTTGGGTAGGGTTTTTGATAGGGAAATTCAGGACGAGCTGGCTTTTGTTTTGATTAAGCGAAGGGGATGGGTGTCGTGGAAGGCAGGTAAAATAAGTGACTCTAGGTTTGCAGATGCGCTTTCGCAAGAGTGGGCAAGCCTACCGTATAATACGGGAAATTCGTATTATGCCGGCGATAGTCATGGGAATAGGGCGCTTATTAGCCGAGATGAGGTAATAAGGGTTCTGAGTAAGATTCGTAATTCTATTGAAGTGTGATATGAAGTTTAAGAGTCTTATAGTGCAACATAGGAGCAAGTGATATGACTATTGATCAGGCATTGCAGATGATCGAGGTACTGGTGCAAGCCTCGATTAAAGCTATTAAGGAAGATGAGTCCAATATAGACCTGCTGTCAGCGTTGCAATATATTGACGACGAGGCCCGCTGCGACTTAGAGCAAGCCGTCGAGATTGCTAAAGAAGTTGTTGGCTAAGATAGCCATAGAGTAATTAACAATGTCAACTACGCACGTTATTGCAGACCTTGTAAGACAGACGACTACTACAACCGGTACCGGCACCCTGTCGATGGGGACAATTCCTACTGGATGTCAGGGGGTGGTAACTGGTGTTGGGAATGGTAAAAAGGCTCGCTTTAGGCTGGCTGCAAGTGATGGTAGTTGGCAGGTATTTGAGGGAACCGTAACAGATGGATCCCCTGATACAGTAAGTCGAGGGACGACTTATGCTAACAGCTTGGGGACTACCGCAGATATTTCGCTTCCCGCCGGAACACATACGCTCGATTTGGTGTTTGATGCAAAGTCGGGAAATGAGGCTACGCCGCGCCTGTTGACTTCTGGTAATGGAGTAACGCTTTCCAGTAACACTCTAACGATTGACTGCATGGGTTCATGCGATGTATACGCATTATTAACCCTGACAGCTAACGTTACCAGTGTAGTGCTTCAAAATTTGCCGGAGCGATGCTCTTTATATTTAGAGGTCACGCAGTCAGGTGGACCTTATACCTTTGCCCAGGCTGCTTGGCCAAACGGAACGGTGTTAGATGGAACTTATAACCTCTACACAGATTCAACCAAGAGCCGATTCTGGTGGACAACTACCGATTCAGGTACAAGCTCAATCTTAGAGTGCAACGCGCCACTCGTTGACCCATTACCGCGTACTGCTGAAGTTGTAACCGTTACTGGCAATACAAGTATAGATAGCACTTACAACGGTAAAATAATCGACTGCAACAGCGGATCATCAATTACGCTAACGCTCGCAGACGCGCTAACCGCTGGATTTCAGTGCTATGCTTTACGTAGAGGGGCTGGTGCTGTCGCCTTCGCTCGCCAAACCAGCGGCACTTTAAATGGCGCAGCTTCGAATGTGTCAATATCAGCACAATGGAGAGCAGCCTATGTGTTTGCCTACGGAACGGGCACCTTTGCAGTGGATGCCGGCTAATGATGCGCTGCGGCCGTGGGGCTAAAACCGGAAGTTTATCTTCAACATCACCATCACTGAGTCCGTCGCTAAGTGCTTCTATTTCACCAAGTGTAAGCCCCTCCGCATCGTTGTCCCCGTCGCGGAGCCCCTCAATATCTCCTTCTTTGTCAGCGTCGGTTTCTCCATCTGCATCATTGTCTCCATCCAGGTCTCCTTCGATTAGTCCGTCGTTGAGTCCTTCTATAAGTGCATCGCTTTCTCCGTCTGTGAGTCCTTCAGCGTCGTTAAGTCCATCTCGATCGCCCTCACTGTCCCCATCTATATCTCCGTCTCGGTCGCCTTCAATTTCACCGTCTCAGAGTCCATCGGCTTCTTTAAGCCCATCGCGGAGTCCTTCGATAAGTCCTTCAGCTTCTCCGTCTATTAGTCCTTCAATCTCTCCGTCTGCTAGCCCATCTAATGCTTCAGGCAATCCTACCTTCGAGACTACGCACGCCTCTTTATCTGGTAGCTCTGTCCAAAACATCACATCCACTAACTGGAGCATCAGCGGAAGCAACAGGTTACTAATTTCCGCTCTTGCGCTTTCTGCTGAAAGCGTAGGAACTCCAAGTGGTGTCAAATGGCGTGGGTCAGGTGGCACGTCTCTATCGCAGATAGGATCAACTTTGTCGGTTGGCCCTTATGGCAGATTGGCGATGTACGGACTCATCGCACCGGCAGAGGCCAGCGACACATCCTATTACTCTACAAGTAAGTCACACGATACCGTCATCGGCGGATCAATTTTTATTGCAAGCGCAAACCAATCCGCGCTGCCCTCATTAGTGACTGCGACTGGTAATCATTCGGCTTCAATGAACGCTGCAGTCACAGTAACGACGCAAGTTGGACAACTCGTCGTAGCGGCTTATTATGTTCTTGACCAAAACGCTGGAAGTAGAACGTTATCCGGCGTAGATGCCGGATCAGTTTCGAGATATACATCTTATCCTGGCGCATACGAGGCGTTTTGCATCGCGACAAAAGTTGCGACCACGACGAGTACGACAGTTACTTTCACATTATCGGGTAGTACGGGTGCCAACATCGATTGGGGTATCTGTGCCGTCGCTATCGCTGGAGCATGACGCATGAGAATCGCAATCGCCTTAGCGTTGATATTGATAAGCGGACTTGCTTGCGCGACCAACTATTTCAGTTGGGGAGTAGAGAACCTCAAACCTAGCTGGGGAGTAAACGGGACAAATGTATATGACGTAGAATTTCACGGCGGAACCACGAGAGACTGTACCGTTTCGCATTCCGGTTCATGCTCCATGAAGCTCCCTGTTATCGGAAATGATGGTGGAAACGGAGGGATGGGAGCCGACTTCGTTGAAGCTCCGCCACATACCTATCCGGGGAGTTATGCGGGTGGCCCGTCCCTATATTATCGGTGGTGGATGAGGATTATGCCGGGATTCAGTTGGGGAAACAGCACCGCGAAAGTCAAGTCGAGTAGGACTAGCGGTAGTTCGACTTACCCGAGAGGCTATACCGGGTATTTGATGGACTATGGATTCCTCATCGGAGAATGCGAAGACGTAGGCAGTCCGGCAGGAGGCGGCTGTGTGCTAGCCGATGGTTCACCCAATACGGATTCCAACCTTTACGTCCCATACAATTTCAGAACTCGCGCAGACGGGCTTTGGCACGAATACATCGTTAGAATAAAACCCAACACATCCGCGTCTTGCACAGCACCGGGAACTTGTGACGCGCAGCTTCAGGCGTGGGTGGACGGAGTATCTGTCGGACAATACAACAATTTCAGGCTTACTAATAAGTCGCCAAACACCTTAGAGGAACAGTGGGGCGGATGGATGGTGTATCCGTATTTTCAACTGAACGGAACCGTATCAGACGGCGGTACGATTTACGTTGACGATTTTTCGACTGACGATACATGGAACTCCATCTATTCCGGCGGTTCGGACAGCACGCCGCCGAGCGTCACCATCGCCACCGCTGACCCCAGCACCATATCCGCAGACAGCCTGACCGCGACCGGAACGGCTAGCGACGGAACCGGCGTTTCGGGGTGCAAGTGGCGCGTTGGATCAGCGCCGGACGCGAGCAACGGTACGGCCTGCACCGGAACCACAAGTTTCAGTTGCTCCACATCCGGTTATTCTGAAGGGGCGAACACGCTGTACGTCGGTTGCTATGACGCCGCAGGCAATTATGGTTCCGACTCCACCGCCGTAAATCGCGACTCTACTGCTCCGACGACCCCAACCGATCTCGATGCTCGCAGCAGTTCCACGTCAACAGTCGATTTATCGTGGCAACCGAGCACCGATGCAGTTGGTGTTACGTCATATCGAGTCGATTACTGCTCCGGCTATAACTGTTCGTCGTGGGCGACGCTAGGAACGTCGGCGACCAATTCGTACACCCACACGGGAATAACTCCAGCGGCAAACCCGACGATCTACCGCTATCGGGTCTACGCGCTGGATGCCGCTAACAACTTATCTGGCGCGGCGACCAGTATCCATTTCAACGCGCAGCCGACTATTCCAGCGTTTCCTGGGGCAGAAGGTGGTGGAGCGTATTCAAAAGGTGGACGAGGTGGCACCGTCTACCACGTCACCAGTTTGCTTGGAGACACTTCTGCTGGAACTTTGCGGGCTTGCGTGAATGCGACTGGCCCACGAACCTGTGTGTTCGATGTTGGCGGAACTATTGAGTTGACGAGTAACGTTAATGTCTCTGGCCCCTATATCACGATAGCCGGAGATACTGCTCCCGGTGGTGGTATCGCGATCTCCGGGAAGAACTCGACGAGCGTGACATTCACCGTCCGCACGCATAATGTAATTGTGAGAGGGATTCGTTTTCGTAAGGGATACAATGCCGGAACTCCAGACCAGGACGGTGATTCGTCTAACGTAACATCCGCGTCGGCTACATCTGGTCCCGTAGGTCCGATTATATTCGATCATGTATCGTCAAGCTGGACGCAAGATGAGAACGCGGAAGTATGGTCTTTAACTACGAGAGCGCCGAAAGATGTCACGTACCAGTGGGCGATGTTCTACGAACCGTTTTTAGACCACCCAACGAATTACATTACTGGCGCTTACGACCCAACGACCGCCAACAATATGACCGGAATCGATGTTCATCACTCCATTTTTTCGCAGTCCGGTTGGCGCAACCCACTCATAAAAAACAAGCAGTTCAGGCTGGTCAACAACCTCATCTACAACTGGAGCCGCTATGCGACGATGATCGGTGGCGGATCAGATGTCGATGTAATCGGGAATACCTACAAGCAGGGCCCGCGCTACGCGACGGGCGGCGGGATCGTGAACTTGCACGAGATCAGCGTATTTCCGTCCGGCAACTCCACCACTCCGACCGGCAACCCATCGGTGTATGCGGTCGGTAATAAGGGGTGGAATAATACCAATCCGCTGGCAGATAACTGGTCAACCAATATGGTCTGGGAGGTTGATCAAGAGAACGGAACCGACATGAATAGCCTCTCTACGAGCTATCGTCGCCTGACTCCATTAACCGCCCTACCGTTTCCTATTACAGTGCAAGACGTGGCGACAGCCGAGACCATCGTTCTAGCGGGGGCTGGCGCAAGCAGGCGGCTCGATTGCGCCGGTAATTGGGTCAGCATCCGCGATTCACAGGACTCTCGAATCGTGAGCGAGTACACGAATAACACGGGCGCATTGACGCTGTTATCGAGCGAAACCGAAGTCGGCGGCTATCCGACGCTCGCCGCCGGAACGGCCTGTACCGACACAGATGGCGATGGAATGCCAGACACTTGGGAAACAGCAAATGGATTAAATGCCTCTAGTGCCTCCGATGGGCCTACGTTACATGCTAGTGGTTATAGTAATTTAGAAATGTACCTAGCCGGGCCTAGCTCTGAAACAACTCCGGTATTATCTAATCTTTTGCCCACATCTAACTTGGCGCGTACAGCTACTTCAGCAACTTTGCAAGCGACTACCGACCAAACCGCGACGTGCCGTTACGCACTGGGTAGTGGCACACCATATGCGGGTATGACTCTGTTTAGCAATACTGCTAGCACAACACACAGCAGCAGCGTCTCAGTAGTGGCTGGCGGGGTATATCAATATTGTGTTCGCTGCATGGGAACCTCGTTAGTTTCCGACGAGTCTTGCACTCGCTTTGCTGTCGATCCTAATCCCAAAAAGAGAGTGAGGCACTAATGTTTGCCGGCGGGCCATTTTCTTATTATCCGTTCTCATTCTCGGATTCAACGCTATTACCGTCGGCTTCGCCTTCGGTCAGTCCCTCAGCGTCGATTAGCCCATCGTTATCACCTTCTGTATCTCCGTCAGTGAGTCCGTCTGCCTCGCTGAGTCCGTCTGTTTCAGCGTCTATTAGCCCGTCTCGCAGCCCGTCTATAAGTCCGTCTGTTTCTCCTTCTGTTTCACCGTCGGCATCTTTATCACCCTCTCGGTCGCCGTCGCTGTCACCGTCTATAAGTCCATCACGATCAGCATCTATTAGCCCGTCTCAGTCACCTTCGGCTTCGTTAAGTCCTTCGGTGTCTGCTTCGCTGTCACCCTCTGTAAGTCCGTCAGCGTCTATAAGTCCATCGTTATCCGCGTCTATTAGTCCTTCGGTTTCACCGTCAGCTTCTTTAAGCCCGTCACGTTCTCCGTCTATTTCGCCTTCGGTATCACCGTCTGCCTCACTATCGCCTTCAACACCGCCTATTGGATCGAGTATTTCTGCGTCTTTGTCTCCGTCGCGCAGTCCGTCTGCGTCACCATCGTTGTCGCCGTCAGCATCTTTATCGCCGTCTTTAAGTCCATCATTTAGCCCGTCACGCTCGCCTTCGCAGAGTCCGTCAATAAGTGCGTCGTTATCTCCATCGGTAAGTCCATCAGCTTCATTATCGCCTTCTATATCTCCTTCGTTATCTGCGTCGTTATCGCCATCAATATCACCTTCGGCTTCGCTGTCACCATCTTTATCGGCATCTTCTTCACCTTCACAGAGTCCATCTGCTTCGCCGTCTCTATCGCCTTCGACACCACCAGCGAGCTTATCAGCGTCATTATCGCCGTCTATAAGCCCGTCTGCTAGTGCGTCTCTAAGTGCATCTATAAGCCCTTCAACCTCTCCTTCGTTATCTGCGTCTGTTTCACCGTCGTTTAGTGCTTCGACTTCACCTTCGGCCTCCTTAAGTCCTTCGGTTAGCCCTTCGGCCTCACCCTCTGCTAGTCCCTCGGCGTCATTGTCACCTTCAATCTCACGGTCGCTATCACCGTCTGCGTCACCGTCTTTGTCACCTTCGGCATCATTATCACCTTCGGTTAGCCCTTCGGCCTCACCTTCAGCATCTTTTTCACCATCGGCTTCGCCCAGTTCACCACCTACTGTTCCTACTGGGCGATTGATTCTGATTTTCGATAACAGGCGTTTGATTTCTGTGTGAGATTTTAACCATGACCTACAGACACAACAACAGAGATGTAGTTATATGTTACTCAGATCCAATTGATCCTGACTCTACGGATTGGGTTTTCTTTTCTTATCAGAATTGGCTACGAGCTTTTGAGGCTATTACTGAACATAAAGCTCTTATTACAGGTGGAACTATTGTTACAGATAGTGTGTTTATCGGGGATGTTGTAGATAATTTGGGCAATATATATACTAATACTTATGGAGTAGAGTTTTCGGTAACTACAGGAGCAACGCAGATAGCTATTACTCATCGAGTAGATAGTACCGTAAGCGGATTAACGAATTTGGGTAGAACTCATATTGACCATACCGCAATTATCCAAGTAAGGTCACTCTAATGCCACTCGTATCTGTCATTATTCCATCCTACAAAGACCCCTATTTATTTAAAACCATCCAATCGCTGCTGGACGGGGTAAAAGGGGAAGTAGAGATTATTCCGGTGCTTGACGGATATTGGCCGGATAAAGTGTATCCCGATCCTCGCGTCAAGTATCTGCATCTCGGCACAAACAGGGGAATGCGCCGTGCCATAAATACAGGGATTGCCATAGCTAAAGGCAGTTACCTCATGCGTTCCGACGAGCATTGCATGTTCGCTGATGGGTGGGATATAGAAATGGTGGCGGCTTGTGAGGAAAACGCTATAGTTACTCCACGCAGATATTTCCTTGATCCAGTTAAATGGGAACGAATGGACTTAGCGCCCTGGGATTACGAGCGACTAGAGATTCGTGACGGAATTAAGTTCGAGGGTCGGCACTGGCGGCAACGAGAAAAAGAGCGAGACTATATTGGCGTTGACGAAACCATGTCGATGCAGGGTTCATGCTGGATGATGAGGCGGGCGTGGTGGGACAAAGTAATTGGAGAATTAGATCACGAGAATTATGGACCTCATATTCAAGACAG
>ERZ761597.130-NODE-130-length-16271-cov-24.680007_pt1 | contig 16271 bp, 12 predicted proteins | sample MGYA00433093_ERZ761597 | MGnify/ENA primary metagenome ERZ761597 (study PRJEB28899, sample SAMN03785557) | bioreactor sludge metagenome | biome: EBPR Sludge; feature: EBPR Bioreactor; material: 0.22µm filtered reactor supernatant | place: Saint Lucia: Queensland... | reverse complement strand
TGTCGCACGGCTTCATCCAGGCTATGAAGGCGGGCACCGAATTTGCCTACCAACTTACGTTTGTGAAAGCTTTGGGTGGGGAGACAGCGGAGTCGGTGAGAGGCATCGGCAACGCGGCGCTGGAACTCAGCAAAAATGGTCTATTCGGTCCTGTGGAACTTGCCAATGGTTTGCGCACGCTATCGCAAGCAGGCCTGTCTGCTGCGGAGTCGATGAAAGCCTTGCCTGTCGTTTTGGACCTTGCCACTGTTGGCGAGATGAACATGAAGGACGCCGCAGTCACCCTTGTCGGCGTGATGACTGCGTTCAATCTTGATAAGTCGGACCTAACCAAAATCGGCGATGTGTTCGCTAAGGCCGCTGCGGTTTCCCAGACCAGCGTTGAGCAAATGACGCAGGCAATGAAAACTGCTTCTGTTGTGGGCGATCAGTACGGGGCGTCTATGCAGGATACGGCAACGGCTCTTACCTTGCTGGCGAAAGTGAATATCACAGGTACTGCGGCGGGTACATCGTTGCGCAATATGTTGAAGGAGTTGTACTCTCCAACCGAAAAGTCGGCGAAGATAATGAAGGACCTCGGGGTCTCTGCTCAGACAGCAGCAGGAAACTTGAGGCCGTTCCCAGACATTATCTTCGACCTGCAGAAAAAACTTGAAGGGTTCAACAAAGCAAGCCAAGTAAAAATCTTGCAGGGGATGTTTGGAGAAAGGGGTGCCAAGGAAGCGGTTGCCATGTTGTCCCTTACTCGTGAAGAGTGGGACAAGTTGAATCGCACGATCTCAGAATCTAGTGGTTTTATGAGAGGAGTATCCGCAGAGTTGGAAGGGACGGTAAAAGGTTCCTTCAAGCAAGCAATAAATACCCTGCAGGCATCCATGATAGAGGCGTACAACAACGCTGAAGGAGAGGCTGGGAAACTTGCTGGACAATTGAAAGAAACCTTTGGTTCGGCGGCATTTAAGGAAAGCCTGACCGCCATCGTTTCCGGTGTTTCTTCTATCACAAACGCTCTTGTTGCGATGGCCCCTGCGTTGGCAATGGCTGCTGGCGGGTGGGTTGCGCTACGTGCTGCAATGATTGGGGCGGCTGTTTGGACAAGTGTTACTACGGCTTTGTCAGGAGCTACCCTCGCTCTTCAGACCCTTGGAGCAGTGGCTGCAGGGGCAGCTACAACTCTTACAGGGTCTACCGGACTTCTTGCCGCTGCTCGTATGCTCCCCGGCGTCATGGGCGCTGCCGTGGCTTCTCTGTTGGCTACAACAGGGGTTCTTGGACCGCTTGCCATGGCTATTGGTGTCGCTGGAGCCGCTTGGTATTTGTTCCGTGATCGCACTGTAGAGGCAATGCAGCAGTCGGCAGCCGCTGTAGCACAAGGCGCGGCGAGCATGAGGACCAATCTCGCCAACATTTTGAAGGACGTGCACAACCTTCCTGCTGAGGCGTCTCGCAAGTCGCTGGATGCTCAGCGGCAGGTTCTTGTCGACAATCAAAATAAGCTGCTGGAGCAGCGGGAATCTTTGAAAAAAACCTATGGCATAAAGTCAGACGCCGAGGCTAAAGAGTTCTCAAACAAGGCGACAAGTGTGCACCCTGTTACTGGGGAGGTCTATACAGAGACGGGGGCAAAGTATGATGCCGTAAATGCTTACCTACAATCTCAGGCGACACAAAAATCTCTCCTGAAAGAGTTCTCAAAGCTGAACCAGACTATTGAGAGTGTCGCGGAGTCTGAGAAGAAGCCGGAAGTTACGGTTACTCCAACGAACTTGAAGAATTGGGCTGGTGTTGGTGGAGGCGGTGGTGGTGGGGCTTCCAGAGAAGCCGGCAAACTCGAGAACGCCGAGATCAAGAACGTCCTTAAAGATCAGGCGGCTATCGAAAAACTCTACGACACACACTACAAGCGTCTCATTGATCTCGAGAACGCCTCTGCTCAGGCTGGTCTTATTACCCGTGAACAAGCGGAAGACAAAGTCACGAAGCTCACGGAAGAGCAGCTTAATGCGCGGATGGAGATCAACAAGAACTACCAGAGTGCGTTGCAGGAAATGCTCAAGACGGCGAAGGATTTGACCCCCGCCCAAAGGGAGCAGCTTACGGGCGAGATCGAGCGCCGGGGTATTCTGCTTCTTGAGTTGAGGGAAGAACTCGACTACAAGAAACAGATTGCAGAGATAAACAGGCTTGGTGCGGAGAAGCGATTCAACGACAACATCAGCAAGAACAACGTCGAACTGACCAAGGAACTCGAGATTGCCAAGGCAGCGGTGTACGGGAAAATTACCAACCCGGTTGACCGTGCCCGTGACAATGGTGAAACCCTTGTCAGCAATCGCTACGCTCAAATGATCCAAGAGGCCGTGGATGCCCGCATTCGAGCCGAGGAAATGGGAGATGAAGCCTCTATAAAGGCAACAGCGGAGAGGCTTGAGCGGCTTAATCAGGAGGTTCAGACCGCCAAGAAATATTACGGGGACCAATACGCAGCGCTTGCTGAGTACCAGCAGACCGGAATGTACGGGTGGGAGAGGTTTTGGGAGAAATACCAGGAAGAAGCCATCACTGCCGCCAAAGTGGTTGAGGGAACGCTTAATAGCGTCACCAAGAACATCGAGGATGCTTTCTCTGAGATGTTCACTACAGGCACCTTCGACTTCAAGAAGATGACCAAGGCAATCCTTGCGGATATGGGCAAGCTGGTTGCCAAAATGGCGGTTGCTGACATCGGCAACATCATCACTGGCAAGGGAAAGACCAGTGGAACAATCCTTGGTGAAATCTTTGGTGGAAAATCAGCAGAGGGCGAAGAGCAAAGCGGACTTTCAGGGATGCTCACCAAGGCGGCTGAAGGTCTCAAAGGTTTCTGGAACTCCTTGACCGGGGCGACTACCGCTACGCAGGACTCTACGGCAAAGACTGTGGAGAGCGTGCTTACGGAAGGAACAAAGAAAGTAGCAGATACTTCCGCTACAGCCGCCATGACTGAACTCGCTGCTGCTGCTCGGATGGCGGCAGCGCAACTATCAACGGTAGGGACTGCTGGTGGAGGTAGTTCTGGTGGTGGCGTTGTTAGCGCCCTCGGCGGGTTGTTTAGTGGAAGTGAAGCTGCAAGTGCTGCTGCGGATTTCATTCCTTACACTTGGGCTAAAGGAGGGGCTTTCAATGCGGGTGTAAAAACCTTCGCCAAAGGCGGCACCTTTACCAGTCGCATCGTCAGCCAGCCCACCATGTTCCGCTTTGCGGATGGTGTCGGCATGATGGGCGAAGCCGGGGCAGAAGCAATTATGCCTTTGGGACGTGACAGTCAGGGAAGACTCGGTGTAAGATACGAAGGTCGTGAACCTCCGAACCGTAAGGTTGAGAACAAAGTGACAAACAACAACGTCAGCGTCAGTATCAACGCTCCGGGCGGCGATCCTGCAAAGGTCAGGCGTGCTGGTGCTGCGGTTGCCCGCGAGGTTACCGGGGCGATTGCCATGTCAAGTCGTTATCGCTGATTGAGGGAAGTTATAAATGGCTGACTTCCTTGAAGAAGTTCTGTACTCAACCATCAAATACGGTTCAAGTTGGTCTGACGAGTATAAAGTCGAGATTCCTGAAACATCCGGTGGGCAGGAGTACAGGAGTCTTACGCACCCGTTCCCTAGAAGAACCTTTACACTTGACTTTGAACTTGCCACAGCAGATATGTGGCCGAATATTATTGATCTTTACCATCGGTCGCATGGGACCTATGCAGGGTTCCGTGCTTGGTGTATTGACGAGGATTCAAGCAATGGGCCTTTAGGAACGCCAACGGCGTTTGATCAGCCAATGGGGCTCGTCAGTGCTGGAGTTTATGAGCTACGGAAGTATTACGGCTTGGCGGGTACTGCAGGGGCTTCTGGTTATCCGCACCGCAAGATAAAGAAACCTGTCGCTGGTACTGTGCTGGTAGGAATCGGCGCTACCGCTATTCGCAGCGCCGACTGGTCCGTTGTCACAACAACCGGAGTGGTGACTTTAGCCGCCGATCATACACATTCCATTACCGGGATCACTAATGCGGCGCAGGCTGTTATTACGGTGGGGGCTGCCCACGGTTACGTTGCCGGGGAGAGTGTGCAGGTTAGTGGCGTGTCCGGCATGACCCAGATCAACGGCCAACGTGCCCTAATCACTGCTATAGGGTCCACTGACATTACTGTGGGAATCAACACAATTACTTACGGCACCTACACCACAGGGGGGGCGGTACACACTGCTCCGCAGTCAGGGGAAACGGTTACAGCAGGCTTCCGCTTCCACTTCCCGGTAAGGTTCAAGACCACGCTTGAGATCGGTCAAGATTTCCCGATACACCGTACAGCGGATGGTGTCGAGTTCATTGAATTGTTGAATCCGTGAAAACCACAGTCGCTCCCTACCAGACCCGCGCCCTGTGTCTGCGCATTGTCTGTGAGTCTGGCCTGACCATCCGCCTGACTCGCTATCCCTACGACCTCACCATGTCCAACGGTCAGGTGTATCAGACAGGATCGGGCTACGATTTCACCAGTTTCCAGGCGGAATCTAATTTTTCCGCTTCGGTAGTCGATCTGGAAGGGTTCGTGGGCTACGCAGGAATCACCCGCGACGGCATAGCGTCGGGTGTCTTCGATAACGCCAGATGCTACCTGTTCGCCTGCAACTTTCTGAATCCGATAGAGGATTACGATGAGATCGTCAGCAGTATCCTCGGCAAGACAACCATCGAGGACGACCGTTACAAGATCGAGGAAATGGCGCTAATCGACCTGCTCGGACAGGCAGTCGGCGATACTTTCTCGCCGGGGTGCAAGAAGATTTTCGGCGGCACGGAACTGTACGGATGCAACAAGAACCTCGCCAGCGTCACTGTGACTGGAACGATCACCACAGTTACCTCACCGACGGTAATCGTCGATAGTGCCCGTGCCGAAGCTGCCGACTGGTTTGCTATGGGCAACATTATCTTCACTTCTGGGGCAAACGCCGGATTGGCGCAAATCAAGATCAAGTCGTTTGCCGCAGGCGGAACGATAACGCTTTATGACGCACCGTATTATCCTGTTGTGGCTGGTGACGCCTATAGCATGGTTCCTGGTTGCCGCAAGAGGTTGGAAGATTGCCGCGACAAGTGGAACAATGTGGCGCGCTTCGGTGGCGATCCCTACGTTCCTACCGGCGCCGACTATCGCAACGGAAAAGTGGAATGACTCGCGCTGACATGATCGTCGCTGCTGCCCGTGCCGCGCTCGATACGCCATTCAAGCACCAGGGGCGCCGTGTCGGGGTGGCGTTAGATTGCGCCGGCCTTGGTATTCATTGCGTTACGGCGGCTGGCTTGCCGGTCTATGACGAGACGGACTATCCTCGCACGCCAGGAGGAGGTCGGATGGAAGCGGCATTTGACAGGCAGCCAGCACTTGTCCGCGTCCCGGTATCCACCATCGCCCACGGGGACATCGTGCTGATGCGTATGGATGGAGAACCGCAGCATGTCGCCATCATTGCTGACGGCGCACATGGCTTGAACATCACCCACGCTTTTGAAAAGACTGGGCGCGTCGTCGAACACATCTTGACGCCGGCATGGCGCCGGCTGATCGTGCGGGCTTATCGTGCCAAGGAGTTTGACGAATGAGCAGTGTCGGCCAAGCGGTAGGGATGGTGGTCGGTGGCGTCATCGGCTTTTTCGCCGGTGGGAACGTCATGCTCGGTGCCGCTATCGGCGGCGCCATCGGTGGCGCTATCGACCCACCTCCAGGACCAAAAGTCGAAGGACCGCGCCTGGATGATTTGTCGCTTCAAACCAGTACATACGGTGCTCCGAAAACCCGTGCTTATGGGACCGTAGCCGTAATGGGAAATGTGTTCTGGTTAGAGAACAACGCTTATACCGAACACAAGAAGGAGGAGGATCAGGGAGGAAAGGGTGGCGGCGGTGGCGCAACCTATACCACTTACACTTATAGTGCTACGTTTGCTGTAAGCCTGTGCGAAGGGCAGCAAATCGGGGGCATAAGGCGCCTGTGGATTGGGGATAATCTCGTCTACGACGTGAGTTCAAATAACGCAGAAAGCCTTGTCGGAAGCCTCAATGGCGGATGGGCGCTGTATCTTGGAACCGATGACCAGTCGCCTGATCCTCGCATCCAAGCGGATGTCGGTGCTGCAAACTGCCCATCTTGGCCTGGTAGAAGTTACATCGTTTTTTACGACCTCGACCTGACGGAAAAATACAGCAACACGCTGCTCCGGGCACAAGTCAAGGCAGAAATTAGCGTTGCAGACCCGAGTGCTGTCAGTGTGCAAATGATTTCAGAGTTTTCTAGTAAAAACTTGTTCCCTCCACATCGAGGAAATCCGCTTAATTGCGGGACCCTGAATGAACTGGATTGTGAATACTCTATTACTTATAACGTTAATTCTGGTACGCCAATCGTAAGTGGTTTGGAATTTGGTAATGCCGAGTATTTTGTCAACAGTGGGACTACTAGCAGTTACACGATGCCAGTCATAGGCTCGACCCGGTACACCTCTTATGCTATCGAACAGTCTGACCGAAATGTTGCTATCGTGATGACAGAAACTCCTGACGGGTCACGGGAGCAATCGCTGTGGATCATATCCGGTGGTGGGGCGACTACTTATCTGCCGGTCAATAGAATCTTTGGTTACGACAGCAATAATGACAATATAAAACGAGTGGCCATAGAAGGCAGCGTGTTCTGGTTCATCCCTGATAGTGGGGCTGGGACAGTATTTAACATTGTTCGACTTAGCGGTTCTACTCTAACCGCAACAGCAACCCTGAATTGTGATATTAGTTCAGTAGGTTATTCTGAATCTTTTTTGTTTGTGGTTAAGGCAACCGCCGCTAACCCGGTCACGATTTATAAACTAGACAAATTTTCGCTGTCATTGCTTGATACATTTACTTATAACGATACCGCCCACAATGGACCGTACATAATAAGCGTCGAGTCTGACTCACTGTTTTATCTGTGGTCAATGCAAGGGGACCTGTTCAGGTGGGAAAACGGAGTCATGGTCAGTCGCATGGACGACGTAATGCCTACCCAAGCTATGATGTACGATGGGGTAATCCCTTCGGTAAGGTATCGGTTCAAGGTTTTTAGCTACACTCCGTTAAAAGTCTTGAGTTTTTCCAGCACGGGTAGGCCCTATTATCCAGAAACGTCTATTGGAAGGGTTTTTTTAAGTTCATCTTACCTTACGGGTACTTCGGCAAAGTTGCGCGACATCGTTACCAGCGAGTGTGCATTGTGCTCCCTTGACGCATCCGACCTTGATTTAACAGAACTGACCAATTCTGATGTTCGCGGATACCGTGTGTCAGGCGTGAAATCCCCAAGGGGAGCACTAGAGACGCTGCAGGCTGCGTGGCCGTTTGATGTATTCATGAAAGGTTACAAGGTAGGGTTCAAATCGCGTGGCGGGGCTAGTGCAGCAACTATTAGCGAGATTGACCTTGGCGCCACCGCTGATGCCGACAAAACCTCTGTCCTGCTCCCCGTATCACGCGAAATGGAAACCCAGATCGCGTTGAACGTCACCGTGAAATACCTGGACTCTTTACGCAACTACGAAATTAGCGAGCAAACTTCACCGGAGCGGCCCGGTGTGTCATCGGTCGAACCTCGCACCGTTGATCTGCCGATTGTTCTGACTGCTGATGAGGCTGTTCAAGTTGCCGACGTACTTAATTCAAAGGAGTGGACTGAACGGATAAGATTCGGACCCTTCTCTCTGCCACCGACCTACGCAGCCCTGCAGCCTGCAGATGTGGTCACGATCAATCACCGCAACCGCGCATGGGAAGCGCGGCTGACTCGCGTTGAATACTTATCCGATGGGAGGCTAAATTGTGAGGCTGTGCTGACATCCTCGTCGGCTTACACATCTACTGCGCAAGGGGCTGACCAAATGGTTCTAGGGCAGGCGTTGGTGACATTGAAAGGGTCATCACGGGCGGTTGTCCTTGATATTCCACGCCTTGACTCTGCACAGGATTCGGTTGGAGTTGCTTCGGTAATGTACGGATTCACCGCTGCATGGCCTGGCGGCGTGCTGGCGCGTTCTGAGGATCAAGGAGTAACTTGGAAGACACTCACCGGCTTTGACAGCAAGGGCAAGGTATTTACTATTACTGAAGTGCCAGCAGCAAACAGCGGGTATTCTTTCGATCACGCTACTGTTTTGACTGCCACTCCCGCATGGACTGGCGCGACTTTGTTTTCTGTGACAGAGGACGAAATTTACAACGGAGCAAACATCGCCGCCTATGGGGTTGCCGGGCGGTGGGAAATTGTATCCTTCAGAACCGTAATTGATAACACCGGGACTTACACACTAAAAGACTTCTTGAGGGGACAGTACGGAACAGAGTGGGCAACTGGATTGCACGCCGCAAACGATTTGCTTGTCATGCTTGATACAACTACGGTTCAATTTATAGGGTTGCCGACGACCGCCATTGGGACTACGCAGTTGTGGAGAGCAGTAACTCAAGGTTCCTACGTTTCCTCCGGATTTGAGACATCAGTAGCCTATACTGCCGAAAATCTTGAACCGCTTGAAATGGTTGATGTGGTTGGAAGTCGTTACGCGAATAACTGGACGATCTCTGGTGAGCGTCGAACCCGCTGGCCAGTTTCGTTATTTTCAGGTGTAGTCGTGCCAACTGGTGAAACCTCCGAGTCTTACCAATTCGAGATATGGACCTCTGGGTTTGCAACCAAGGTGAGGACTATTACTTCTGCAACGACTTCCGTTCAATACACAAGTGCCGAACAAACTACGGATTTCGGCTCGAACCAAACAACACTGTATGTAAGGGCCAGAATGGTGTCGTCTGTTGTAGGCGCTGGCCGTTCTTATAACTTTGTGTTGACATAAACTTAGGTCAAGGAGGCAAAATGTCCGACTCTTCTACCCCATTTGGCACCGTCTCGACAGGAGCGGGCAATCAAACATCAAAAGCTAACGCTCTGTTTAACGCATGTTCGACAGCCTCGATTTATGCCAAAAAAGATGCGACCACGACAGGGCTGACTCTTGGCTATCACGGAGGGAAGATTTCTATCAACGGAGTGGTGACTGTCATTGCAGACGGAACGATTGCAATGACCGCATCTTCCACGAACTATGTTGAGGTTAACCCGGCGACAGGGGCGGTGAGCAAGAATACTACTGCGTATACCCCAGGCTATTGGCGAATAGGCCGTGCTGCAACTGTTGTAAGTTCGATCTCCATCTGGTACGACGACCGCTTTCCAGGGCTGATAAAACCTACCGGGCTGCTGCAGAGAGCGTTTCCTTCTGATGCCAACTATACGGCGACGCAACCAGAAGCAGAGAACGACATCATCCAGATTTCAAGCGGGGTGATCACGGCAATGCGCAATTTTGTGTTGCCCCTGACACCGAGGAAGTGGACGGTGTACAACGGCAACGCACAATCGGTGCACTTCGTCGGCGCAACGGGAACGGGATTTGTCTTGAAATCAGGCCGTCGCGCAACCATTTACTCGGACGGGACAAATATTGGTGGGTGCACTCTGCCGATGGAGCCTGTTTCCGGAGATGCTGACGTGTCCGGAACGACGCTAACTACGGGCGTCAAGGTGTCTGCGCTGGCAACGCCGGCTGCAGCTACCGGGGTTGGATCAGGGACAGGCGGAACGCTGGCGGCGGCGACATATTACACCAAGATCGTCGCTCTTGATTCTCAGGGCAACATGACGCCTGCGGGAACGGAATCTACAGGCGTCGTGACGACAGGGTCAACCTCTTCCATTGTCTTTACTTGGGCGCCGATCCCCGGCGCCGCCAGCTATCGTATCTACTACGGCACGACGGCGGGCGCTGAAGCGAATTATTACACCAGCACCGCGCCGACATACACGCTGACGGCGGCATCCGGTACAGCAGGTTCTATGCCGACGCAGAACACGACGGGGAACCTGTCGCTAGTCGGATCAGGTTCGGCAATGGGCTATGGAACCGGGGCTGGCGGAGCGGTTACCCAGATCACCAGCCGCACGACCGGAGTGACGTTGAATCGAGCGACCGGGGCAATCACACTGGTATCGGCGGCGGGGTCGGCGACATGGCAGACCTTCACCGTTACGAATAGCGTCGTCGCGGCTACGGATGTGATCAAGGTCTGCCAGAAGTCAGGGACCGACTTGAACATGATCCACGTTACCGCCGTCGCTGCCGGCAGCTTCAACGTCACGTTTGCGACGACCGGAGGCACGACGACAGAGCAGCCGGTGTTCAACTTCGCCGTCATCAAGGGTGTGGCGTCGTAGCCTCTGTGAAAATGGCGCTCACCAAGGCGCCATTTTCATTCACGTTCAAAGGTAGTAAGGTGCACCCCGCACTCGTAAAACAGTGCCTGAGACCTTTTGATGTCTTCTGCCCAACGCTCTGCGAATTCGCCTGACGGTTCAGGACACACCACCTGCTTGATCCCGGCCTGAACGATGGTCTTAGCACAGGTCATACAAGGGTAGTGTGTGACCAGCATCGCGCAGCCCTCTATAGGTGTTCCCGTCCTTGCTGCATTGGCAATTGCATTGCCCTCGGCATGGGAAGCCCACCATAACTTCTCAGTACGGTCGGCGTAACGCTCGTCAGTATCTGCCGCACACCCCCTTGGTGCCCCGTTCCACCCTTGGGCACGAATCTCGTAGCCCTTTCCGAAGATCAGGCACCCGACCTTGGTACCTGGATCACGGCTCAGGGAAGCCATCGCCTCTGCAACTGGGTAAAACCTGTAGAGTTTAGTTGCTGTGAGAGGATATGGATCAGTCCACGGATTTTTGTATGCCCTCCAAATAATTCCGTCCAAGAGTTCCTCATAGAACGGCTTCTCTTCAAACCACATTTACCTGTCCCCCAAAGTGATCACGTTGTCAGACACGGACTCACTCAACTCGTCGTGAGAAGCCAGTAGCACCTGCTTGAACCCCACCGACGCCAGAAAACCCAAGAGACTCGCCATACGCTCTCGATCACACCCTGCCCCCGGTTCATCCAGAATCAGCAGAGCAGTGTTCGGCACGAACGTCTTCGTCAGCGCAACCCTGACAGCGAGGGCGAGAACGTCAAGGGTGCTACCGCTCAGTGACTTCACTGTGCTGCCATTGACCTTGAAGCCGTCGCTGTCCTTGGTAACGACACTTGCTTCTCCACGCAACTGCGTGAAGAATTGCGAGACGGCAGCCAGCACGGAATTCCATAGGTGATCGGTAACAGCCGGCTTTATCCCCTTCATCTTCTTCAGGAGGGCGTTGTTGAACCCGACTGCCTCGATGTCCTTGGTGTACTCGTCGATCCTTAGTTTCGCCAGGTTCAACCGCGCTAAGCAGGATTGCTGTTGAGCAAGCAAGGCTTCGTGATCTGCTCTCGCCTGTGTTACCGCCTTATCCGCGTCGTACACCTTGTTGTCGATCAGGTTGAGCGCGTCGGCAGCGGCGCGGTGGGCGGCGTTGTACGGGGTGAGGTCGATGGCGGGCGTGGTTTGCAGCCGGGCTTCGGCGGCAGCGTGGTCGAGTCGGGCCTGCGCCAATGCCCGTTCCAATGCCTTGACTTCGCCCTCGGCGCGGTTCGAGGCTTCGGCAGCGCGTTCAAGGGATGCGAGTTCGTCCTTCAGTTTGTTGAAGTCGGGGTTCACATAGCCGTCGCCGCCGATCCACAGATAGCGCGTCGGGACAGTCAGGTTTTCTTCGGTGACGTATGGTTTGACTGAGGTAGGTACGCCGTTGTTACGAGCGACACGGGAGATGGCATCAAGTTGCTGAATCTCGTTGGTGAGTTCTGCGGCCTTCGGCTTCCACTCGTTTAACTGCTCGTTCAGGGCAGCGACCTCGCGGTCGACGGCGGCGTTGGTCTCGATGATGTCAGGCCGCTTCGAGACGTCCGTACCACAGACTTTACATAATCCACCTTCGATCTTACGTGATCGGGCTGCGTTGATCTGCGCATTAAGGTGTGACACCTTGGCGTTGGCCGTATCAAGAAGTGAGCGGGAGTTTTGAAGGTGAGTGTGGAAGCTGTCGCTGTCGCCTTCCCAGTGCACGTCGGGCAGGGAAGGCAGCTTCTTAAACGCTTCCCACGCCGACGCCCGCTTCATTGCCTCGGCGATGTCGAACACGTCCTTGCGTAGCGTCGCTATACGGTCATGGTCGATGACGATGACGCGGGATTTGGCATCGGCGAGATCGCGTTCGGCTTGCGACATCTTGGCTTTTGCTTTGTCAGACGCGAGTACCGCTGCTTCATACTTTTCCTGCGCAGCCTCAGCGTCCCGCATTTTCTCGATGGCGAGGTTGTAGGCGGGGGCTTCGTTCTCGTCGCGCTGTTTGCGAAGGGCGTTGGCTTTGGCTTCGGCCTTGCTGACGGCGAGTTCCGTATCAGCAAGGGTTGACGGAGCAGGCATCGCGGCGAAAGCTTCATCGCGTTCAGCCTCGGCAGCCTTCAGCTTCTCACGGATCGGAGCGTCGGCACCAAGGAGGAGAGTGGACTGCATGGCTTCGACAATCCTATCGATGGTATCGAAGTCTGCCAGCTTGGACATGAGGCCGCTAACTGCTGCCGGGCCTTCGTCGAGGGCGCCTCGCAACCCTGACTGATCGGCGAGCATGAGGCTTCCGGCAGTCTTGGCGTCGGCACCGAGGAGGGTGGCGGAGAAAGCAGTGACCTCAGCTTGACCCGTAACGAATACGACGCCGTCCTTGATGACTTCGGCGCCAGAACTACCCCTCTTAAAAGAGTAGGTGACTCCGTTGAAATCGACAGTCAGAGTGACCCGCAGCTTACTAACTGGGCTGCCCCAAGTGACACACTGGGCTAGGGAGTCTCTTAGAACTCTTGACCCGTATAGGGCAAAGAGTATCGCCTCGATTCTCGTGCTCTTCGAGGATTCGTTCGGACCTCGCAACAAATTCAACCCCTCAGAGAAAACCATCGTCTCGTCGATTACCTTCCTAAAGTAGGATAAAGACAACTCTTTAATCATTTATGACTCTCTTTCTTTGTATATGGGTTTCGCGTAGGAGTAGTAATAGCTTTTTCAAACTCCCACCCCAATGTCCTAATCCTCTGATAGACAGTATCTCGGTCTAAATCAAAGTGCTCACACCAAGCGGAAAGGCATTGCGTCTTGCCGCCGTAGGTGTAATTAAGATTGTTCCTTCTATTCCTAGCCTGAACCGTCTTATCCGCCCATATACAATTTTCTGGGCTGTACCCCTTATTATTATCTACCCTCTCCAGACTAAAATCTGGAGAGGGTCTTATCCCCACATCCTCAAGGAAAACTTCAAAGGATTCCCACCGCTCACACACTGTGATGCCCCTAGCCCCATAATTCTTGTACCCAATATTATTTTGGTTGGTGCACCTTTGCCTCATTTCTGTCCAAGTTTTGAATTCCGGTGTTTTAACTTTTCCATGTTTGTACCTCATCTCTCTAAGACAGTCCGCAGCGTAACACCCACAGGACTTTGTCGTTCCATTCCTCAACTTGTTCGTTGTGACCCTAACCACTTCCCCACAGTCGCACAGGCAAACCCAGTACCTGCGCCCACCTCTCCCTACGGTTTGGTCTAAGCTCACCACGGTTAACCTGTTGAACTTTAGCCCAGTGATGTCTGTCCTTATGGTGCCACTCATTCCAAACCCTCCGTAATCTTCCTGATAACCTCAGCCTCCGCTTCGTTCAACTGCCCATACACAAACTCCATCACATCGAACTTCTTGGCTGCTTCAAACGTGGAGGGGAGCGACTCAATGTCCGCAATGCCCTCTATCTTCACCGCATTCGTGATGACGAAAGCGTTAGATTTTTGACGGAAGCGGTGAATTGCATCAATGACTTGGGCGGCTTCGGCATTGACAGCGTCACCCACGACGCGGATGAACTTTGCTCCCGCAGCACCTTGGTTAAGGTCTCGCCAGTCAATCGCTTGATAGCCGTTGTCGCCTCCGACTTTCCAATACTCGAACTTTTGTAGACCGTTACCGTCGAGCGACCAGTAGAACTTGCTGTTGTTGCCGAGGCAGTCACTGACTGAAGTGGGAATTTGATTGCCAAGACAGACAACCGACCCTCCGTCAGCAGGGGTTCCGTGGGGAATCTCACGGCGATGGTGGTGCTCATGCGCGAAGAGGAGGTCAACCCCCTTCTTGGTGAATTCGAGCGCCTGCGCCTCGCTAACATTCAAGCTGTGATCCGCCTGCTCGGCGAACTTGTTATCGTAATTTGCGTGCAGGAGGACGTAGTCGCCACGCTCACAGTCCTCGAGCACCTTGGCGAGTGTCAGGTCGAAGAGTTCCTGGTTGCGGTGGTGGGCGACAAGGTGGATGTAGCCGTCGGCGGTAAGTGTCTCGTCGATGCCGATTACCTTGACGTTCTGGAACTGTTTAACCAAAACTGTCCCAAGAGTTTCAAATGCCGAGACTTTTAAGGCTCTGGGTGATATGTCATGATTTCCAGCCACAAGGTAGAGGGTGTTGTCCGGGTTATTCTCACACCACCCGGACAACAGCAAGTAGGCATCAAGCCAGTCCCTCGGCGCGACTTCAAAGCCGTCAAACAGGTCGCCGAGGATGCACAGATCGTTGTTGTCCGTTATGTCCAGAAGTTTGTCGAACTCGGCGAAGACGTAGTTACGCAGGTCTTCGCGGCTCTGTGGGGTGGTGCCGCTGACGCGGTTTACTGAAATATGAATGTCTGAAACGATTATCATTTATTGGACCTCCGTGCGCCGTATGCGGTAATAACAGCCTCTTCTACAGACCACCCATCCTTTAATCTTTGGTTGATCGTTTTAGCCTTTAATCCTGCCTTCTCTGCCAGTTGCTTTACTGTTAAAGCCTCCCCATTGAAAACGTAAAACCTAAGCACCTCCCTCTTTTTCTTGGTGAGTGCTTCTTCTACTGACATCGTCTTCAGTCTATCGTGTAACCCTGTTGCAGACAGTCCTATCTCTCTAGCCCACTGAGACACAGTCATTGTCTTGCCCCCATAGGTAAGACAAACATTGCCTCTTTTGTTGTTGGCTTGTTCCCCTGGAGTGGCCCACCTGCAATTTGATGGTTCATAATTCCCGTTTACGTCAAGTCTGTCTAGGGTCATCCCCTCTGGAGGGTCCCCCACATCGGAGTAGAATTTAACAGGATCAAACCTCCATGCGTCGCATACGGTTATCCCCCTCCCACCATAACTCGGGTAACTGTGGTCCCTTTCGTTTGTGCATCTAGTTACAATGCCTGACCATATCCTGTAGATGCGAGTACCAAACAATCCGTGTTTAATGTTGACGCTTTTAAACTTTCCATTTATCCACTCAGAACGAGCGCACCCACAAGACCTCGACGTCCCGTTTCTGAGAGTGCCCCCAATAGGGGTAGTCACATTTCCACAGTCGCATACGCATTCCCAATGGATTAGTTTCCCTTTTCTAATAGGGCGTATAGCAACAAGTCTTCCAAACCTTTGCCCGGTAATGTCCATGAAAGCAGGCATAATTCTCCTCCAGTGCACACGTTACCACACTGTATCTTAATTGTAAATTATGTCACATTGTTTATAACAAAGTTATTGGTTACCCGTCACCGATCACACTCAAAATATGAAGCCACGAAGCAGAGGATGGCGATGACGAGGAAGGTGATGAACGGCCACGTCTTGTCAGCCGCAGAGTAAACATTGGCGATGACGAGGGTGTACCAAGCGGCTTGTTGAGTTGTGGTCACTTCTCCACCTCCTCGACAATGATTAGAACCTCTGGATTGCTGGCAAGTGCTACCTGTTTTTCGTGCTCCTTCCACGGTCGGCTAGGGCGGTACTCATCTACAACGGTGACAGTATCGCCGGCATCCCTGACCATCTGAGCGATCCTGTCGGCTAAGACTGTCTTACCGCAGCCGGCTATGCCTGTGATGTGTACGGTGATTGTTGAGTTGACGAGTTTCATTTGAAATACTCCTCTAAAGCCTCAGCGGCGGTGCCGTACTGAGGCAGGTTGGTTAAGGGAAAGGATGCTGGGCAGGTTTCGTAGGAGAAGAGGTCGTCCCCAACCATCGTGACCCACCTCCTGAGAAGAGGCTGATGCACGATGACAAGGATTTTGGCGCCGGCAAGGTGGAATGCCTTGAGGTAGCCGTACTGCGAAACCTTGGCTTTAGGCAGGCGTTTTTCCTGCTCCGTGGATTTGACCTCGATGAATGTC
>ERZ761597.128-NODE-128-length-16426-cov-3.579867_pt1 | contig 16426 bp, 18 predicted proteins | sample MGYA00433093_ERZ761597 | MGnify/ENA primary metagenome ERZ761597 (study PRJEB28899, sample SAMN03785557) | bioreactor sludge metagenome | biome: EBPR Sludge; feature: EBPR Bioreactor; material: 0.22µm filtered reactor supernatant | place: Saint Lucia: Queensland... | reverse complement strand
CCGCGAACGTGTCTACCGCCCGATCCTCGCCATTCTCGGCATCGCCATCAGCCTGTGGGGCGTCTTCGTCATCGCCGGCGCGTTGCCGGTATTCGTGGCGGCGATCGTCGTCACGCTCCTATTCGCCATCTCATACGTGCTCTTCTCGTGGTTGGTGCAACCGACCAGCCTCATCATCAGCATCGTCGGCGTCGTCGTCATCGCAGCGCTCGCTCGCCTAGCCATCGGCTGATCCTCCTCTGGCATCCTGTATAATCTAAGCATGACTGAAACAATGCTTGTGATCATCGTCCTTATCGCCATCGTCGTCGGTTTCGCAGCCGTCATCTATGTGCTCAACCAGCGGCTCAAAGAGGTGCGGCAGGGTTCGGCGGTCGAGCTCATGAAGGCAGATGTCACCGAGCTCACCCGCAGCATCGGTCAGCTACAACAGACCATGGGCGACAAGCTCGAACGCAGCAACACGAATATCCAGCAGTCGGTCGAGAAGCAGCTCGGCCAAAGTGCAAAGCTGGTCGCCGACGTCACCGAAAGGCTCGCCAAGCTCGATGAGACGAACCGTCGTGTCGTGGATGTGGCCGATGAGCTGAAGACGTTACAGAACGTGCTCGCCAACCCGAAGCAGCGCGGTGTACTCGGCGAATTCTATCTGAAGCAGATACTTGAGAACATGCTGCCACCAGGTACGTTCGAACTTCAATACCGGCTTGGGGAAGGCATGGTAGTGGATGCCATCATACATCTGGACGATAAGATACTTCCCATCGACTCCAAGTTCTCACTCGAGAACTATAACCGCCTGATCGACTGTAAGCCCGAGGAACGGGCGGGGCTGGAACGCGCATTCAAGGATGACCTGAAGAAACGGATAGATGAAACCGCTAAGTACATCAATGCCCGCAAGGGGACGTTGGGGCAGGCGCTGATGTTCATCCCATCGGAAGCGATATACTACGATCTGCTAGCGAACAAGGTCGGTGCCGGCGGCGTAAACGGCCGAGACCTCATGCAGTACGCGGCTGTCGAAAAGCGGGTGACTATCGTCGGCCCGAGCACGCTGTCGGCCATGCTACAGATAATCTCGCAGGGGCTCAGCAGCTTGGAAATCCAGAAGGACACTGAGATCATCAGGAAGAACGTCGAGCAGCTCGGCAAGCACATGCAGGCGTTCCAGCAGTACCTGGTGAAGGTGGGCAACAGTCTGGGCGCGACCGTGAATCATTTCAACAGCGCCCAGAAGGAACTAGGCAAGGTCGATAAGGACGTGGTAAAGATAACGGCCGGCACCGGATCGATCAAGCCGCTGCTGATCGACAAGCCTCAGTCGGACGAATAGACATAAAGAATCCGCCGGTACGTACCGGCGGATTCTTCAACGGGAGGGTGACCTAGACGGCCGCTTCGCTCTCGTTTTGAACCAGATCGCTGAGCGCGAAGCCCAGGACGCCGCCGACGACCGGCGTGACGACATAGATCAGGATCGGCCACAGGCTGAAACTGACGGCCTGCAGTGAACCGGCGACAGCCGGGTTCAGGATGGCGGTCGCACCGACGTAGTTGGCGGCGGTACCGGCCAGCAGCACGGCGACGTACAGGGCGCCTGCATAGGTGAAGGCATGTCCGACGTCCGAGAGCTTGCGCAGGGCGGCTGCGACACCGAATGCCAGCACGACGCTACCCAGCAGCTCAGCGGCTAGGACGACCCATTCCTTACCTTCGGCGACGTCAGGAGCGCTGAATAGGGTCGGCGCGGACTGACCGAACGCTTGGGCCTGCTGGCTGACTTCAGGAGCAGCCGAGACGAACGCGTTCAGGACGACGAGCGCCAGGAGCGCACCGAGCGTCTGGGCGACGACGTAGCTGACGGCACGTATCAGGGTGATACGGCGGGTCGCCAGCGCACCGATGGTAAGCGCCGGGTTCAGGTGTGCGCCTGAGACTCCACCGACGACCAGTACGATCGCCAATACCGCGAACAGTACGAACAGCGGCTGGCCGGATGCGGCCAACACGACCGTCGCCAGCAGGAAGGTGCCGATGAATTCGGCGACCGAAGCGGCGAGCAACGGAGCGCGGCTGAAGCGGAAACGAGCGCTGCGTCCGGTAGCGCGTGCGCTAGCGGCCGGTGCGGCCGAAGCAGCCTTGACGGTAGTTACTTTTGTTGTTGTTTTCTTGGCGGACGGGGCCGGCTTCTTCACCGACTTTCGGGTCGAAGCGGCCGTTTTCTTAGTTGCCATGGATATTTCCCTCCTTACATAGAAATATGGCATCAGTATAGCACAGCTGCTTCAGGGGCGGGCCAGTGCTACAATAGTGTCATGGCATTATTCGTCAATCAGAATGATGAACGCACCGAGTTGCAGAAGCGCATCGCCGCCGAACTGGCGGAGAAGGCGAAGAAGAAATCACTCGAAGCTGACGCGGATCGCCCGGCCGGGGTGAGCGATTCGGCGTACCTCGAAGATACCAAGCGCACCACCAGCCTGGCCTGGGTCTGGATACTCATCGTCCTGGCGGCCGTAGGCATACTCATCTGGCTTGTCGTCGCATCGAGCTAACGATATACTTACTAACAGATATGAATCCCGATGACGTAGTCGCCCAGGCACGGACCGAACTCCTAGCCCGCTACGAGACGCTGAAAAACAAGGCCGACATATTGAAGGCGCCCGAGCTGAAACAGCTGTTCTCGCGTATCCCCACGCTTGAACCGCACGAGCGCGCCGGTTTCGGCCAGTCCATAAACTCCTTGTCGCTAGAATTGAAGGCGATGGTCGAAGCTGACGCAGGGCACCAGAAGGCCTTGCCGACCATCGATGTGACGGCTCCGTTCGATGTGAACACGGTGCGTCCGGATCTGCTGCCAAGCGACCACGGCACCGTTCATCCGCTTAACCAGGAGATCGGCAAATTATCGGACATCTTCGCGCGCATGGGCTTTACTATCGAAGATTCACGCGAAATCGACGACCAGTATCATATGTTCGAAACGCTGAACTTCCCTGAAGGCCATCCTGCCCGTGACGATTACGATACGTTCATGACCGTCGAGACCGACAAACATGGCGATCCGCTCATCGCGCCGGCTCATACCAGCACCATGCAGAACCGCATACTGAGGAAATATCGCCCGAATCTCGACCAAGGCGAGGCGATCGCCGCAGTCGTACCTGATCGCGTGTTCCGCAACGAGGACCTCGATGCCCGCCATGAACATACCTTCTACCAGCTCGAAGGTGTCTACGTGGCAAAGGACGTCCATGCCGGCATGCTCGTCGCCACCTTGCAGAAGTTCCTCGAGGAATACTACGGCCGTTCTCTTACCGTCCGGGTCAACCCCTTCTATTTCCCGTTCACCGAACCGAGCTTCGAATTCTCGCTCAGTTGTCCGTTCTGCGACCAGAAGGGTTGCAAGGTCTGCTCGTATGAAGGCTGGATAGAACTTATCGGCTGCGGCATGATTCACCCTAACGTACTAACGGCCGCCGGCATCGATCCAGTCGTCTATACCGGCTTCGCTTGGGGGCTCGGTATCGACCGGCTGGTAATGATGAAGAACGGTATCGAGGATGTCCGTCACTTCCACTCTGCCAAGCTGGATTTCTTGAGGCAGTTCTAGTGGAGGAACTGTATGACAGGGCAGCCGCGTTGCTCGAGGCCAAGTTCAACCGTCACATGCACCCTGTCGCCGCGGCCCTGCGGACATCGGATGGACTGATCATCACAGCCGTCGGCATCAACCATTTCTTGAACGCCGCCTGCGCCGAGACCGCTGCGCTCGTCATCGCCATCAACCAGGGCAAGTATGACGTGACCGAGATAGTAGCGCTAACCAAGGATGACGATGGCCAGACAGTCATCGCCAACATGTGCGGTAAGTGCCGACAGACATTTCATGACTATGCGCCTGATACGCTTGTACGCACGACTGGCGGCGACCTCAAGGTCAGTGAACTGCTCCCGTATCCGTTCGACCGTCAGCGTCATAAGATCGATACTGCCAAGGACGAGCGCCGCACGTAAGATACGCGTAATAAGGATGGGCCGGTGAAGATAAGGACACGCAAGAGAATCGTCAAGATGGTGAAGAGGCATCGGCATCTACTCGCGTTCAGCGCGGTGATGATCGTACTTGCTATCGGTATGTCGGTGTACGCTCTGCTACATACGGACTCGGACGAAGCGAAACGGTTAGTGACGTTCTATGACGGCGGCAAACGGATCGCCACGCTGACACGGGCCGATACGGTGAAAGGAGCATTGGACGCCGCGGGCATCACGGTGAACCCCCAGGATATCGTCGATCCGTCCGCGAAGAGCCGGTTGAGCGGTTCGTACGTGGATGTCGTCATCTACCGGTCGCGGCTGGTAGCGATTGACGACGGCCATGTCCGCCAATCGGTCGTGACGGTCGCACAGTCACCCAACGCCGTACTGAAGGACGCCTACCTAGAAGCGCTCGGCAGCAAGGACAAAGCCATGTTCAAGCAGGGGGACCTGGCGGCCGACAAAGCGTCGATAGTACTGGTCGTCGAACGGGCGAAGCAGGCGCAGGAGCCTCCGAAGGAAGAGAAGGTCGCATTCACGCCACGGCCTGACGCGCTGACCGTTTCCAAGGGTGCACAGATTTTCGTTGACAGTCAGGGCGTGGCGCACCGCGAAACGTATTACGACTTACCGATGAACGTTGTCATCAGGGCCTGCGGCGTGGGTGGCAGCTATAGCATTCGCTCGGATGGCGCCAAAATCGACCAAGACGGATACGTATTGGTGGCCGCTAATCTCAACTCATATCCCCGCTGTACGGTCGTCGAAACCAGCTTGGGGCCGGCAAAGGTCTACGATACGGGCGGCTTCGCCGTCAGACACCCATACGGATTCGATCTTGCCACCGATTGGACGAACTATAACGGCCAGTAAAAATAAGCTATAATCTGAAACAGTTATGCGAGTAAGTCTTAACCAGATAAAGCGGTATATAAACTTCGAGTTGCCAGCCGTCGATGAACTGGTCGCCAAGATCAATACCCAGCTTGGCGGCGTCGAGAACGTCTTTGATTACGGCGCCCGTTATGAAGGTGCGATCATCGCTAGGGTCATGAAATGCGAGAAGCACCCGAACGCCGACAAATTGAATGTCTGTGAGATCAATGCCGGCGGTGACGAGCGTATCCAGGTAGTCTGCGGCGCTCCGAATGTCCGGGAAGGACTGCTGGTGGTATGGCTCAAGCCTGGTGCGACAGTCCCGTCGACGGCCGACGACAAGGAGCCGTTCGTACTCGGCGCCCGTGAACTGCGGGGCGTCACCGGCCACGGCATGCTGGCCAGCCCGAAAGAACTGGGGCTGGGGGATTCACACGAAGGCATATTGGAGCTTGATCCGGACGAATGGAAGCCGAGCGACGTGAAGGTCGAACCCGGTGTCAGTTTCGCGAAAGCGTACGGCCTGGATGATACGATCATCGACATCGAAAACAAGATGTTCACCCACCGGCCCGACCTGTTCGGTCAGCTCGGCGTCGCCCGCGAGGTCGCAGGCATTCATAACGAGCAGTTCGTCAGCCCCGATTGGTATAAGGTTTTTCCGACATTCGACAGAGGTGAAGGTCCGGCACTCGATGTTACGGATGATGCATACGAGGCGGTGCCACGGTTCATGACCGCCGTCGTCAGCGGCATCACTGTAAAACCCAGCCCGGTCTGGCTTCAGGCCGAACTGGTGCGACTCGGCGGCAAGCCCATCAACAACATCGTCGACGTGACGAACTACGTCATGTTACTGACCGCCCAACCGACCCATGCCTACGACTACGATAAGCTGCGGGGCCACAAGCTCGGCGCAAGGATGGCCGAAAAGGGCGAAAAGATTACCTTGCTGAACCACAAGACGTATGAACTGGATGAATCCGACATCGTCATCGTCGACGGCGAAGGTGCGGTCGGGCTCGGCGGCATCATGGGCGGCGGAGATAGTGAAGTATCGGCCGGTACGACGACGATAGTGCTGGAAGTAGCCAATTTCGACATGTACACCGTTCGTCGGAGCAGCATGCGTCATGGCCTTTTCACCGACGCTCTGACCCGTTTCACCAAAGGACAATCGGCCCTACAGAACCCGCACGTCATGAGCCTGCTTATCGCATCAGTCAAGGATGTCAGCAACGGTGCGGTCGTCGGCACCGTGACCGACCTGCATAAATCGGACGACCGGACATCGGTCCACCCGCCGGTCCGTCTGGAACTCGACTTCATCAATACCCGGCTCGGCCTGAAGCTGGACATGCCGTTCGTCCGCTCGCTTCTCGAACATGTGGAGTTCGACGTGAAGCAGGACGGCGACACCCTGCAGGTGACTGCACCGTTCTGGCGCACCGACATAGAACAGCCGGAAGACATCGTAGAGGAAGTCGGGCGATTATACGGGTTCGAGAACTTACCGCGCGAACTACCGCGTAGATCGGCCGCACCGGCACCGGTCAACCGGTCACGCGATCTGAAGCGTCGCATCCGCCAAAGTCTCAGCAAGGCCGGTGCCAATGAGGTACTCACATACAGCTTCGTCCATGAGAAGGTCCTGAAGGGGGCCGATTACGGTACCGACGGGGCATACAGGCTGTCGAACGCGCTTAGCCCCGACCTACATTATTATCGTCCGCGCGTGCTGCCGAGTCTTCTCGACAAGGTCCATATGAACATAAAGGCCGGCTATGACGAGTTCGCCCTGTTCGAGATAGGTAAAGGACATGACAAAGGTCTCGGCGATGATGACGAGGGCCTGCCGCGCGAACCGGAGTTCGTCGACATGGTGTACGCGGCTAAGAAACCGCAGGACGGTGCGGCGTTCTATAAACTCCGGCGCCTGCTCGACCAATTGGGTGACGATCTGGGAATTGAACTCTCGTATACGGCCGACGAATTCACGGCTAGCACGCTTCTGTTCGAACCGGCCCGCTCGGCGTTCGTGAGCGATAAGGCCAGCGGTGCGTTCATCGGCATGCTCGGTGAGTTCACGCCGCAGGTCATGAAAAGTTTCAAGCTGCCCGCCTACAGCGCCGGCATGACGTTGGATCTCGACGCCCTGATGGAAGCTGCCGTAGGTGCCGTGGACCGCTACCGGCCGCTCGCCAGATTCCCCAGCGTCACGCAGGATGTCTCGATTCGCAGCACCGGTGTCAGCTATGCCGACGTGGCAGCCGCTGTGAAGGATACCGCTACATCGTTCGCCGATACCATGGAGGTCATCTTCACGCCGACGGTCATCTACCGTCCTGACGATGCTGACGACAGGACGACGACGTTCCATATGACTTTCACCAGCAGCGACAGGACGTTGACCGACGCCGACGTCCGACCAATCGTAGAGGCTGTCGGCAAGGCCGTTGCCGACAGGTTCGGCGCGGTGATCGTCTGATATACTAAGACAAGTAACCGCGAAACGCGTTAAAAGAGAGGGAAACCATGGCTACGACGAATGCCCAACGTACGGGTATATGGATCATCGCGATCGTACTGACGGTCGGTACCATCGCCGGCTTCATCGCGATGATTTTGGCACCGCAGAACGAGGCCGCCGACTCCGCCCGGCTGCAGCAGCTGTACGCACAGTACCAGAAGGACAACGAGGAATATCAGAAGAAGGTCGATGCTCAGGCGGCCGAACTGTCTAAGTTGTATTACGACCAGTTCGCGCAGTACAAATCTATGCCAGCGACGTTTACTGCGGAAGACGTCAAGTCGGTCAGCACCAAGGATCTGAAGGTCGGTGATGGCGAAGAAATCAAAGAAGGAACGGCCTATAGTGCCTACTACATCGGCTGGAACCCCAGCGGAACGGTCTTCGACCAGTCCATCGACGGCGACAAGCTGAAGGCGCCAATCGAGGGCGGCAACCTGATCAAAGGTTGGAACGAAGGTGTCATTGGCATGAAAGTCGGCGGCGTACGTGAAATCACCATCCCGTCCGATAAGGCTTATGGCGAGCAAGGCAGCGGCGAAATGATTCCGCCGAACACGCCGCTCAAGTTCATCGTCTTCATCATCCCGAAGCCGGAAACCATCAAACAACCCGAAATACCCCAGGAGTTATTACAAAGTTATGGCGGATAACGACGTACGCGACGTCGTCATGATAGGTGCTGGGCCGAGCGCACTGGCGGCCAGTGTCTACACGACGCGCGAAGATATCGATACTGTCCTTTATGAGAAGGGCGTCGTCGGCGGTATGGCCGCGATTACCGACAAGGTTGATAACTATCCAGGCTTTCCTGAAGGCATCGAAGGCATGCGTCTGGCAGCCCTGCTCCAGGCTCAGGCCGAGCGTTTCGGTGCGCAGATCGAATTCGGCGAGGTCTCGCAGATCCGTGATGACGGCACACACAAAACGCTCGTCATCGATGGCCAGGAAGTCAAGGCCAAGACGGTGCTGATTGCCACGGGCAGCGACTACAAGAAGACCGGTGTTCCTGGTGAAGCCGAGTTCTTCGGCCGTGGTGTCCATTACTGCGCGACCTGCGACGGAGCATTCTATCGCGACAAGAAGCTTGCCGTCATAGGCGGCGGCAACTCGGCCGTACAGGAGACCATCTTCCTGACGCGGTTCGCGACCCATATCGATCTGCTCGTCCGCAGTACCATCAAGGCCAGTGACGTATTGCAGAAGGAACTGCAGAAATATGTCGATGCTGGAAAGGTGACGGTACACTTGGCGACCGAGACGAAAGAAATAGTCGCGACCGACGGAAAAATTACGTCGGTGCGGGCCGAGACTGAGGGGGGCGAAGTCTCGTTCACCGTCGATGGCGTCTTCGTGTTCGTCGGACTGCTGCCGAACACCGGTTTCCTGAAAGGATCGGCCATCGAACTCGACGAGATCGGGCTTATCAAGACCGATCACACCCTGCAGACCAGCATGAAGGGCGTCTACGCCAGCGGCGACGTACGGAGCGGCGCAACGCTGCAGATCGCCAGCGCCGTCGGTGAAGGTGCGACGGCCGCCCTCAATATCCGCGAATATCTGGACGGACTGAACCACCATGTCGGGAACGACGAATCAACGCCTGTTCAGGCGACATAATCTTTGAAAAACCGTTCAAGCTGACGGACGATCTTCGGGTCGTCCGTTTCAAGTGCGATCTCGCGTGTGCCGAGTAGTACGCCGCCGTATACGAAGTTATGCGAACCGGAAAGGGCTACCTTCCGGCCGTCGGGCATGGTAAAGATCATGAACTTGGCGTGAAGGTAGCGGTTCTTCGCATACAGGGTCTTATGACCTGAAAAGAACATGCCGACTGAAATCACCATCTTATTGAGCGGACCGGCCAGTTCCGGCGGATTGAAATAAAGCTGAGTCGGCTTGGTCTTTAGGATACGGCTCAGCTTACCGGTCGGGCAGTACTGCGACACCAGCAGGACGTCGCTTGCTTCTTTGGCGAGCTCCGTAGCACGTCGGTAGATGATGGAGTCTCCTTGGAATCCTCCGTCGGTCAGGATGGTATGGGGTCCGAAAGAAAACTTATGACTGCGATAGGCATAGTGACCGCGGTCAGCCTTTGCGATCTGGTTGAACTCATGCACCATGTCGTCGGCCAGCCGTTCGTCGGAACATTTGAACATGTAATCGACGTTGCCGGTGATGTCCTTGCCGTACAGGTTGACACCACCGAACGAGTAGACGACATCATCGACGATGAGGCATTTGATGTGCGTCCGACCGCTGACCGGCGTGACGCTGAAGCGTCCGAGCCAGTTGAACGTTACCCCCTTCTTCGTGAGCTCCCGGACGGAAGTCGTGGTGGCGCGCGACTTTTCAGTGAAGAACTTGAAGGGTAGGAAATGACCACCCAGCTCACCATACGTGAACGTGTCGGCCGCAATCTGGACGCTGACGCCACGCTCGGCTGCCGCCTCGATGGCGTCGACGAACTCATCTGTCACGTCATCGTCGGTGAACATCAGAGACATAAAGATGACGCGGTGTTTGGCATTCGATATCTCCTTCACGGCGTCACGGATATAATCGGGGGTCACCAGCAGCTTGGGGGAAGACATGGCCTTATTATACAGGCCGCCGCCGCTACCGGGGTAATTTGCTATACTTGTATGGATAAACCAAGCAAACCGCAGGGAGGTGCCGATATGGCCGATTTCAATCAAGTCCTAACACCTGGCAACGTAGACGAAGGACGCGTGAACACCGTCGTCGAGATTCCGGAAGGGTCGCGCCTGAAGGTCGAGTGGGACCGCGAACGTGCCGTCTTCATGCTGGACCGGGTCGAACCGGCCATCTTCGCCAAGCCATGCAATTACGGTTTCATCCCGCAGACGCTGGATGAAGATGGTGACGAGCTCGATACGTTGATCATCTGCCCCGAACCTCTCCCGACCGGCGTATGGCTGGAGGCCCGTATCGTCGGCGTCATGAAGTTCGAGGACGATGGCGAAGTCGACGATAAGATCGTTGTGACGCCCGTCGATAATCGTGATCAGGGCGAATGGCTGAAGACGCTTGAAGACGATCCAGTGCTGGTAAAGAAGCTCGAACATCATTTCACGCACTACAAGGACCTGAAGAAACCCGGAAGCACGGTGGTAAAGGGATGGGGCGACGCCGAAGAAGCTAAGGCCATCATCAGGTCGTGCATCGAGCGCTGGAACAACAAGTAGTCATGCATGTCATCGTTGCCGCTAAGGTTCTTATCGTCGTCGGCGATGAAGGCCTAGTGCTCCGTAATAGCGATACTCATCCACGCTGGCCGTTGAAGGGCGACTTACCCGGCGGAACGATGGAAGATGGCGAGACGATAGAAGCCGGTCTGCTGCGTGAAGTCCTGGAGGAGACGGGCATCGCGCTTGAACCGGCTTCGGTTAAGCAGCAGTATGCCACGACAAAATCGAATGACGAGGTCACTGTCGTGTATCATTTTTACGTCTCGCGCCAGGAAGCAAAGCCGGATGTCGTTTTGGACTGGGAACACGATCAGTACGAGTGGGTGAAGCTTGATGAGATACAGGGAGTGGAAGCGCCATATCAAGAGGGGATAGACCACTCGTTGAAAGTCGGCTTGCTTACTTAGACCTGTCCTTGCGGCGCAGCCGTTCAGTCATGGTGCTCAGGATGCCGCGATTCTGCCGCGACAGCTGCAGGCGTAGCTTTTCCTTGGCATGGTTGGTGGCGATGTATTCCTTCCATTCCGCCTTGGGCTTGGCCGTCTTGCTGGTAAGTACCTCGACGGCATCACCATGCTGCAGCTGGTAACTGAATGGCTTCATCACGCCGTTGACCCGGAAGCCGCTGGTATGCGCCGCGACGTCGGAATGGATGCGGTAGGCGAAATCCAACACGTAGGCTCCGCGCGGCAAATCCCATATGTCGCCTTTGGGCGAATACACGAAGATACGGTCGTGGAACAGATTCATGCGGAACTTTTTAGCATCGAACTTCTTGCCGGCACCTGCCTTGGACGCAGCCGTCTGCAGCTCGCGGATCCATGACAGATCAGCAGGCAGTTCGGCGAGCGTACCGCGTTTGTATGCCTCGGTCAGCTTGGTCTCGTTGTAGTGGAAGCTGGCGGCCAGCCCGCGCTCGGCGTAATCATGCATCTCCTCAGTACGCACCTGAAACTCGACGATCTGGCCGGTGTCTGTCTGAACCGTGGTATGTAGGCTCTGATAGCCGTTCTTCTTCGGCTTGGCGACGTAGTCCTTGATGCGGTCGAACATCGGCGTATACAGTTCATGCAACACGCCCAGTACAAGGTAGCAGGTCGACAGGTCATCGACGATGATGCGCAGCGCGATGAGGTCATGGACCCGTTCGATGTCGCCCTGGACGCGGTCAAGCTTCTTGAAGAGGCTGTAGACGCTCTTGACCCGTCCATCCATCTTGAAGACGATCTTCTCCTGATCTAGGCGTGAACCGACCTCTCGTCGGACCTTCTCGAGCTTGCGTTCGCTGCGCTTCAGCCGAGCGTCCATCAGCGTCTTGGTACGGGCGAAGTCCTTCGGCATCATGTAGCGGAAGCTTAGCTCTTCCAGCTGGACGCGGACCCGACCCATGTTCAACCGGTCGGCAAGAGGAGCGAAGACTTCCATGGTCTCGCGGGCGATTTTCTTCTGCTTCTCCTTCGGCATATGTTCGAGAGTGCGCATGTTGTGCAGACGGTCGGCCAGCTTGATGATAAGCACCCGCACGTCCTGACCGACGGCGATCATCAGCTTGGTAAGGTTGTCCTTGGTGGCGGGCAGGTAACTCTCCAGGCTGCGCATACCGCTGCGTGCCTGGCCGACCTTGGTAACGCCGTCGACCAAGAAGGCGACGTCGTGGCCGAACAGGCTTTCGATCTTCTCGAGCCCCAAGCTGGTGTCTTCCACGGTATCGTGCAGCACTCCAGCCACGACGGAATCGATATCCATCTCCCAATCGATGAGCGTCGCGGCCACGGCCAGCGGGTGGACGATGAACGGCTCGCCGCTGAGCCGCTTCTGGTCCTTGTGGGATTTCGTCGCCACGTCGATGGCATGCTCGAGCTCCAGCAGCTGATCTGCCGAATAATGCGGCCGGGCCGCCTCGAGCACGCCTTGTTTGTCCATACTACGATTATACCGCAATGACCCCTTTGAGGCGGGCTGATGTATAATCATAAGCAAGTACAGGATTAAGACAACGAGTAAGGAGTGGGCAACCAGACATGAGTACGACAAAAATCGCCATTAACGGCTTCGGACGGATCGGCCGCAACGCGTTCAAGATCGCCTTTGAACGAAGCGATCTTGAGATCGTCGCCATCAACGACCTGACCGACAACGCAACGTTGGCGTATCTGCTGAAGCATGATAGCAACTACGGCACCTACGGCCATGAAGTATCGGCCAGCGACAGCGGTATAACCGTCGACGGTCATGAGGTAAAGGTTCTCGCCGAGAAAGACCCGGCTTTACTGCCCTGGAAAGACATGGGTGTCGACCTGGTCATCGAATCGACCGGTTTCTTCACCGACAAGGAAGGTGCCGGCAAACACATCACCGCCGGCGCCAAGCGCGTCGTCATTTCCGGCCCGACCAAGAGTGACGGTGTGGACACCATCGTACTGGGGGCTAACGACGACAAAGTCGAAGGTGCGACGGAAGTGATTTCGAACGCCAGCTGCACCACCAACTCCCTTGGTGCCGTCATGGCCGTGTTGGATGCGGAGTTCGGCGTCGAGAAAAGCATGCTGACGACCGTACATAGCTATACCGCCAGTCAAGCGTTGCAGGACGCCCCGAAGAAGGATCTGCGCGAAGGCCGTAACGCCGCCGAGAACATGGTGCCGACGACGACCGGTGCGGCCATCGCCGTCACCAAGACGCTTCCACAACTCGAAGGCAAGTTCGATGGCATCAGCGTACGCGTACCGACCCCGGTCGTATCTATCAGCGACGTGACGGCGTTGCTTTCGCGCGATGTCACGGCCGAAGAGATCAACGCTGCGTTTAAGAAAGCCGCTGCTGAACCGTACTATCAAGGTATCTTGGGCGTGTCGGAAGAACCGTTGGTTTCTAGCGATTACATCGGCAACAGCAACTCAGGTACGGTTGACCTGCTGCTTACCAAAGTGGTCGGCGGTAACCTCATCAAGCTGATGGTATGGTACGACAACGAATGGGGCTACAGTAACCGTTTGGTCGAACTGGTCGCCGATGTTGGCAAAAGCCTGAGTAAATAAAAACACCACCGCTTGGGTGGCAGAAGTTGTAGTGCGCCGGCCGGGAGATTGTCTCCCGGCCGGCTTCACCTCAGGTGAGCTCACTCGAGGATGGCGGCGCAGCGCCGAACGTTGTCCTCGAAGTTGTCCGTCAGCTTGATGACCTTCTTGCTGGTCACGAGACCGGACGGGAAGACCATGCCGCCACCGACGGTGGCGTTGGGCATCATCTTGATCAGCCCCAGGTCACTTGGCGAGAAGGATGCAACCGTGCGCTCTCCCGTCTGCTGTGACGGCTTACCGGCATTGCCCGTTTTCCGTCGTGAAGACCGGTGCATGATGACGATGGCGACCGTCATCATGCAGATCAGCGCGACATGGGCCCAGTACAGCTCCGAACCGGCTGAGAAGAGCCGGTCGTGACGGTAGCCGCCGATGCCCAGGAAGATGAAGAGTCCCCAGAGTAGCACCAGGTCGGCGTAGGCCAACGTGTAAATCGAGACTGACTTGAACATGGGCACTAGCCCCTTTCTGAGGTGCGCTTCGGCACCCCAATTTGAAGTGTACGAAGACTAATATTATTATAGCAAAAGTATCTACATTTGTCAATGTACTTATGGCTTTACACCCCTTATAAATCCGCTTATACTTTAACCATATGAAAATTTATCTCGGCGCCGACCACCAAGGCTTCTATTTGAAAGAGAAACTGTTCGCTTACCTAGCGAAACATGGCTACGATGTGGAGGATGTCGGTGACAACGAGCTTGATCCGAACGACGACTTCCCTGATTTCGCACAGATGGCCGCGACGCGCATCATCGGTGATACCGATAAGGACCCACGCGCCATACTCATATGTGGCGGCGGTCAGGGCATGGCCATCGCGGCCAACCGGTTCCGCGGCATTCGCGCCGTCGTGATATGGGACAGCGCCCAAGCTAAGGAAAGTCGTGATGATAACGACAGTAACGTGCTATGTCTGCCCGCAAACGTCGTGGCCGAGGACGAGGGTCTTTGGAAAGGCATCGTCGATACCTGGTTGAACACGCCGTTCAGCCACACGCCACGTTATAAGCGCCGTAACGCGCAGATCGACGAGTTCGCCTGATGACGGCAGTGATCGCCCCGACCGTGCTGGCTGAGACGACCGACCAGTTCAAACTGTCGATGGAGAAGATCCATCAGCTCGCCGACCGGGTACATATCGATATCTCTGATGGCGAGTTCGCGCCGACCTTCACCATCAACGCCAACGAGGCCTGGTGGCCGGAAGGCTGGCACGCCGACATCCACGCCATGGTGGCCCGACCGTCCGAATACGTCGATCAGCTGATCGCACTGCGCTGCGATCTTATCATCTTCCATGCCGAGGTGACCGAGGACCTGCTGCCGACCATGCAGAAGATAAAGGCTGCTGGCATGAAGGCAGGTATCGCGCTTCAGAAGCCGACCGTCCCGTCGACTATCGGACCGCTTATCGAAGCGGCCGACCACGTGATGATATTCAGTGGGAACCTGGGACACTATGGCGGCGTCGCCAGTTTGATGCAGTTGGAGAAGGCACGGCTGATACGCGCCATCAAGCCGGAGGTAGAGATCGGCTGGGATGGCGGCGTGACGCTTGAGAACGCTTTCAGCCTGGCGCAGGGTGGGATAGATGTCTTGAACGTCGGCGGCACGATTGCAAAATCGGCCGATCCCGCCAGCACGTACAAGGCATTGGTCGCCGAAATCAACAAGCACGGCGTCATCTAACCGTAAGCGGTACGTGGTACAATGACGGTAATGAGTGGGCAGCTGACGGTCAGGCAAATCGAGCAGAAGGCGTTCTATATGCGCCATGACATCATCCGTATGCTTGAAGAAGCCGGCAGCGGTCATTCTGCGGGACCGCTGGGGCTGACGGATCTGGTCGCTACACTATATTTCGGCGTCATGAACTATAAGCCGAAGAAGCCCGATTGGGACGACCGCGATTTCTTTTTCCTCAGCAACGGTCACTGCGTACCGGTACAGTACGCAGCCATGGCCGAAGCCGGATTCTTCGATAAGAAGGAGCTGATGACGCTTCGTAAATGGGGATCGCGGCTGCAGGGTCATCCTGAACGGACGAAATTGCCAGGCCTTGAGAATACGTCGGGCCCGCTCGGCAGCGGACTCAGCCAGGCGGCCGGCGTGGCATACAGCCTGCAGTACCTGGATGGGCAGACGCATCGCTTCGTCTACTGCATCACCGGTGATGGCGAGCTTGACGAAGGCAACATATGGGAAGCCGCCATGTTCGCGGGCAAGTACAAGCTTTCGCAGCTTATCGTATTCATCGATCGCAACAATATCCAGATAGACGGTAATACGGAAGATGTCATGCCGCTCGAGGACTTGGCTGGCAAATGGCGCAGCTTCGGCTGGCATGTACAGGAGATCGACGGACATAACGTCGAGAGTATCCAGGACGCCGTCGGCATGGCCAAGGCTATATCGAATCGTCCGAGTGTCGTCATCACGCATACGATCCCGGGTAAGGGCGTCGACTTCATGGAATACGATTACCACTGGCACGGTACGCCACCGAATCACGAACAGGCCAAGGAAGCGCTGCGCGAACTACGGACGCTGCGCGGCAGGATTACGCACGAAGGACAGAAGCATGAGTAAGTACCAGCTGAACGAACACGCACTTACCGATAACGTACCGGCAGAACCGATACGTGCCGGTTTCGGCCGCGGCCTGAAACGGGCCG
>ERZ761597.127-NODE-127-length-16575-cov-5.049031_pt1 | contig 16575 bp, 18 predicted proteins | sample MGYA00433093_ERZ761597 | MGnify/ENA primary metagenome ERZ761597 (study PRJEB28899, sample SAMN03785557) | bioreactor sludge metagenome | biome: EBPR Sludge; feature: EBPR Bioreactor; material: 0.22µm filtered reactor supernatant | place: Saint Lucia: Queensland... | reverse complement strand
GACCTTTACCTGCCCTTACACGTTGCTCAAGAAATTCCATACCAGCCTGTTGATCATTTAGGCTGTTAAAAATATTTAGAGTCTGTGTCTTGGAGGTACCTAGAATTTGAGACATTCTTTCTGTCAACCTGTCCATTCCACCTGTCGTGGCTGTATTTGGGTCTCTAGCTGCAGCCGATAATTCTTGTAGAGCAGCTTCTTTTTCTTCTTTTGTAAGACGTGTTGACATGTTGATAGCAGAAGCCCAAGCGGCCATCCCTTTAACAATCGGCTCGTCCTTGTTTTCTACCAGTGTTTCCGTGATCTCGTTCTGCAGATTAAGAGTGCCACCATTTCTACGAACCCAGTCTGGGCCCATAGTTGAAGCCATTGCGGTAGCGGTGTGTAGAGACTTCATCGATGTTTCCATCGTGCTTACACCACCCTGGTATGCTAGCGCAGCATACTGTGAAGCCAGGGCCTTTGCTGAGTTATTAATACCCATGATGGCTTCGATGCTGATGCCTGCTGCACGAGCGGCACCCTTAAACCTACGTACAAGATTTTCTACTTCTGTTGTATCTTTACTGTTACCCATGTTGAACTTCGAGTTACCCAGTAACTCGTTCAGCTCGTTCATTGCAGTAGCAGCATCTTCCGCTCCTGTTAAATCAGATACAGAGCGGAGGACTCCACCTGCGTTTTTAAAATAATCAGCGCCTAGCTTGCTGGCGGCAGATCTTGAACTTGTCGAATCGCCAGTGAATCTTGCGTTCTCGTCATAAAGCATACCGAGGTCCATAGCCATCGTAGCAGTCTTAGTGAGGTCATCTAATTGATAACCTCTCATAGTCTGAGCATTTACGCGGTCAGCAATACCTTTACCTATTTTTGATTCTAGTGAAGTAATATTTTGGCTTCTGGTCATTACCTCTTCGTAGGCTTCGACCATGGCTTTATCTCCAGAGTCTTTAGCTTTCTCAGCGTACTCCTTCGCCTTTGTTTTGAATTTATCGAAGTTGAAGGTTTTATTGCCTTTAGCATCAGAGCTGATAAATTCGCTAAAGAACTGTTCAGCCCCAGTAGTTTTATCCAGAGCCTTCATCATCTCCGTACTACTAGCAGCCTTTGTTTTATCTATATCTCCTTGGCTGATTCTTCTTTGATGGTAAAGTTGGTCCTGTGCAGCCTGGAACATCGCCTTTACTTCACCCTCGGAGGCACTACCTGTGTTGCCAAAGGCCATCCCCATTGTTTGACCAGTCATGTTTGCATTAAGCCCCATGAGCGCTTTCACTGGATTACCTCCGTTAAAAGCACGCATAATCTTAGTATCCATGATGCCATCAGGGTGTCCCGCGAGCATAGAAAGAATTTGACCAGTCGTAGAGCTAGTGTTCATTCCCCCGAATTTCTGCATAAGCATCGATTGCCCGAAGCCTTGTTGCATGAATCTAAGGAATCCTCTAGATCTTTCTCTTTGGAGATAGGCGTCATAAACACCTTGTCCTCTACCTGGGACTGGTGCGGCTCCTTGGCCGGCCATCAGCATAGATAATACTGTGTCTATCAGTTTGTTACCTGTTGCGATCCCAGGAACATTCGGAGAGAATGTCATTGTTGACAAATCTCCGTATTTTGGTGGTGCCCCGATATTAGCCATCTTTCTTAGCAGTTTCTCTTTCCTTGCGTAAATTCTTCCAATACTCGATTTCGTCGTTAGTTATTGGCTTCAACGCCTTATCATTTATTTTAATCTGTTTACCCAAATAAGGCAATCTCAATTGCATGTACTTGTCCGCTTGGCTGTACACCAATTTGGTTGATTTAGGATTAAGTTGAATTATTTGAGCATCAAGCAAAAGGCGCTTACTGAGGGCATCCCCAATAAGCTCCTTCTCAATTTCATTAAGTATGAAACGCTCTCGTGCCCTAGAGTACGGATTATTATATTCAAATTTCAGCCGACCAGATAAGTATCCGTGGGTCAACAAGGTTACCTGTCGGCTGGCCAAAAATTTTCCGTTTGTACTTCCTTGGTGAGATAGATTAATTTATCTTCAAACGACTTAAACGCTTCTGCAAAGGCAGTCAGCTTGAACACTGGCCAAGTTTTAACTTTAGCCGCGCGTTTTGCAACATAACTTCCATCTATCTCTGCGTTAGCTGGGGTCACACCATTTTCCAGAGTAATATCCGAGAACAGATCATCGTTGATTTTCTGCAAAGATAGCGCCAAGCGATAACATGTGAGCTGTGTCAAATAATTAGCATCATTGGTAAGCAATCCAGCGACCTGCTCTTTTCGGAGTTGATCAAAGATGTGCATATTCTCGTCTGTGGTAAGCGAACGAAATTTAAGCGATATCTTTCCTTCCATCATCGTTTCAGTGAGTTCAAACGGTTGATCGCTCAGGAATGCTTTAAAGAAGGAGAGCTTATCTTCGTCGCTAACTTTAACATCAATTACCGGACGCTCTGGTTCTTTGACCTCTGTTTCTTCTATTTTTTCTTTCTTTCTAGCCATATTATTCTAAGATTTTATATTGATTCAGGCTGACACTTTCCAACCTTTCTGCCTCCGATGACAGTGTTTCGGAGTCTTTAGAATATAGATCGTCTTCTGTGATTTTCAAGTTATTTAACTGGTTAGTGATATAGAAGGACTCAAATTTCTCTTTACCTGGGTATGGTAGCGTTCCTTCGATTTCTTTTTCGGCCCAGACACTTAAGCTTAAATTACCGAAGGCTGCGTCATTTTGTTGTGCAACAGTCATCGGCATAAAGTCTTCATTATCCACAAGGTTATAGGTGGATGACTTTAGATATCTAAATTTAATACTTTCGAACTTACTATCCTCATCGAATGGGAACATTAGATCTTGACCAACCAAATCTTCCACACGTTCCTTCACTGCTGATAATTCATCACAATCCAGTACACCGTCAAAAATTGCAGGAAGTGCTCCAGGGTGTGGTGCTACTGGAACAATTTTACCTTTCTGCCCAATCAATGTACTATTGGTCCCACCGATCATAGCTGAACCTTTAGAAACAAGTCTGGCTGATGACTGACCTTCTGCATGAATATCTTGTTCAGCTAATAGATAGATCGATTTATCAGACATCGCATAAATGTCCTTCACCGCCTCAAGAGTGAGTGTTTCAGCTTTGTATAGCGAGCGCTCGGTAGATCTATCGAAGATTTGTTTAGCATGTGTGTAGACGCCACTTGTCTTTGCGCTAAACAGAATACCGCCAAACCCAGTATATGCTTCGTCGTCCGGCATTGGTTGTCTTGTGTTATCTGCATTTGACTGCAATAGGATACCTTCTTCATCAGAATAGAAGTGTTGTACTTTCTGCGTCTTAAGACGGAAGCCTTCTTCAGTAGAAGAAATATCAATATCTTTCTTAGCACAGATAGAGGCAAACTGTCCTGCCTTAACAATGTGGTTTCTGAGAGGTTGAGCCACTAAGTCTTTAGCTGGTTGAAGATAGATATTTCCACCTTCCATGACAATAGCACTACCCCAAGCATCAGATAACATGATACCACCATTATCCATCAAATAAATACCAGATTTGCGAAGACGGTAATCGCTTAGCTTAACTGATGTCTTACCGTCGACCTGTGTAATTTCACTTAATCCAGTCTCTTCATTTTCAGAACCTTTGCTAAGTTTGAAATCTTTTTCATGCTTAAGAAAGTTTTTATAGTTGTACAGATCTTGGAGATAAGCGACACAATCCCTCATCTGTAAGAAGTACAAAGCCGGGTTCTCTTGATACTTATATTTGTTGTCAAAGATAAATGGGTCTTTGTCTTCATATGAAATATCTTCATCACCCTCTGGATCTTCTGGAACTCTTACACGGTGCGGAACCATGATCCAGTTTGTTTTTTCCAGTACAATGCTTGATACCGAACGAAGACTTATGCGTCCATCAGTTGAGAAATGTACGTCGGCTAAACCACGGTCGAACTTACCATCAATAGAGCCTGATAAAGTTCGAATAGCATCTGGATCTGGACGAACAAGGAACAAATGAAGAAAGTCACCAAGCCTCCCCATGAATATTTTCATGCGCTCGATGGCTTTAATTCTTTCGTCTTCTTCGATAGTAAAATAATCTTCAGAATCGTCTGGTTTAACTCCAGCTCCTTTAGCAAATACTGGCTTACTGGCGTCCGAAGTTACAGAGGGAATACCGACAGATTCTGAAGATAAGTGTGTAGCTCCGAATTCTGAAATAATCGCCTTACCATCGTGCCAGATATTGAACTCACCCATGGCTGTCCAATGTTGAAAGTTATGACTCACTAGACGCACTAAATCGTCCATAGTGTAGCATTGGATTTGCGCCAATTCTGAGCCCTTTAGATTGGCCATTGCCTGGAACAGCCCTAGCAGTACCCCAAACTCGTTAGCAAGCGCGTATTCGCCTTCTACGATGTCTGTAGGGCGGTTCTGGTTATGTGTGATCATCTTGTGACCATCTGCGGCATAACCTTGCTTATTCTGCGTATCAAAGCTACCGTCTGCTGTTTGCAAACATGCTCGACCGTAGAATTTTACATTAGCTGCATCAGCTTCAGGAATAATTCCTAGTACGTAACAACGACCTGCAGAAATATGACAGCAGAGTACGTTGGCACCAATTGGATAAGGGGGGCATTCCTTAAATCCAAGTGTGGTAGCGAAAACCGTGATAAGCGGGATACCTTGAACAATTCCCACTTCACTAGTACCAAAGGGATCGATGGCAATATTATATGTGCCAGCGTCCGACGAAGAGACTACCCCCGTAAAGAAAATAGAGTTTAAACCATCCATGAAGACAGTCTAAACCCTATTTTATCAAAAGTCAATTAAGACCAAATATTAGTTCGATGACAACTCGATGAAGTCAATCGTGATATTATCCATGACTGTGAGGTTGTCGGCTTCTGCAGAGATCGAGAAGCTGCTCACCATAGCGCCACGAGCGGTATAACGAACATTACCTTCAGCACAGCCAGTACCTTCAAATGTAACTTCGCCACCTTCACAAGAGAAGATTTTACTTCCAAGAATGGAAGAAGAATCACCAGTGATAAGACGAGCGATTGTAATTTGACCTTGTGGAGCAGAACCGTAGATAATAGCTACCTGATTGCCGATAGCACGTCTACGTGTGACCTGTTGGCTGTACGACGCCTGGAACTGAATAGCGTCAGCTACCACAGTACCATCAATGGTGATAGTACATTTATCCGCTGTGATCGGACTTTTAATCTGTTGAGCACTTCTTTGAAAAATGTCTGCCATATAATGTTACCTGGTTATCTTTTTATTTTACAGAAACTAATCCTAACTGTCTAGCTTGTTCGTCAAAATCTTTATCTTCTCCTTTGACGAGCCTTATGTATCCTTGCTTGTTTGGAAGCATCCTAAAAATCACCACTGGTGTGCCATCTTCGCATTCAATTAGCACCGCTGTTGCATCTTTGGTGTCTAATATCAATGGGGATTTGTAATTTCCTGCTACTACTACTCTCATAAGTGGACCTCTGTAGGAGTATTCCATCCTACAGAGGCATTAGACGTTAGACAATCAACGTGATTGTCACGAAGTTCATTGGGTAAGGAACTTCCAGTTGAACTTCTACATTCACACGGTCCTTGAAGGTTGCGTCTTGTTCAAACTTAAGGATCTTGAAGCCATTGAGCTGATTTCCTGCTCTCACAGTAAATGTGCTCGAAGCTCTGAAGGTAAGCTCGCCTTCGATTGCATTACGAAGAAGAACTAAAGCCCTCTGATGAATATTATAGGTCCCGATAAACGGAGCCACTGCACGACGCAGACCATAACTGATGCTGTCGACGTTAGTCGTGATAGAATCTTCTGAAGTGTTCAGGCTTGATTCATCAGTTGTAAGTTGGTGTCTCACATAAGGAGTTGCACCTACCACAGACTGAGTAACAATCCAGATACCCTGTTCAGCAAGTCTGTTAAGCTGAGTCTCCGTGTAAGTATTCACAGACATTGTAAGGTCGGTGAAACCTAGGAGTTCAGTATTTGTCAGACCCTGATGAGGAACCACACCGGCACGAAGTCCTGCAAGAGCTGCTGCTACGATGTAACCATCATATTCAACAGTGCCATTCTTCGCCTTAGACGGGAACACGCTGCGTACACGACGATTGTTGAAATCTCCGCCAACTTCTGCAAGTGCGTCGATTTGTTCATCCTTCGTATACACACGCTGGATCTGAGCCTTAAGCGCTACGTTTACCGCAGCAGGGGAGGCCGAAGCCAGAACCAGTTGAGTTTCGGTACGAACTTCTTCAATCACGAAGGAGTCATATACCACTTCACCTTCAGCATTTGTTCTGAAGTTAATTAACAGCTTATCGGTCGGGCGAACACCATCTGTAATGAATTCTGCATTTTCCATCGTAACCAGTGTGTACTGGGTATCGGAAGCAAGCGTGTCATCTGTGATTGTTGCCTTGTAGTCATTACCATCGTCATCTTGGTCATAGATGATTTCGGTTTCCGTAACCGGAACGCTCACCCATGCAACTCTCCACTTAGCTTCTTCAGGAGTGCTCATTGCATTAACGTGTGCGATAACTGCGTCTTGGATTGTTCTGTCAAATGTCAGAGGTACCAGACCGTAGTAATCTTCACGCTTAGTAGCAAGACCGAGAACGTCGTTATAACCTGAGAGGTCGTTTGTCGCAACGGCGCAGAAGTATGTAGGAGCGGCATTCGCATTGAGTGCTGCATGATACACACCCTGGGCAAGAGGATTGTCTGGGTCTACAAGTCCGAGGATATCTTCAACTTCGTCAGTTGTAGTAATCGAGCCGATAGAGATAGAGTTCGTCACAACCAGGTCACGGTGCTCAACAAAGATGTCAGCAGTCTTAACAGGAAGGGAAATAGGCTCGTCTCCGTCTACGATGTCATCATTATACACGATCACACCAGCTTTGATTTCGATAGACTGACCTTCGTCGTCAAGGACCCAATTTTCAGTTTCAGAATCTTCATCAGCAAGATGAGGAACCTGGAAGCTGTCTACGTAACGCATGCTTGTAATATCCCAGTTCACAGAGTTATCCAGCAATGTAGCAGGAAGAGACTCAGCAGTTTCTACGATATTCACATCAGCATCGTATTCGGCTGTTACAGGGATGTAGTAAATGTCACCAAGTACTAATCCATCATCAGCCACGGCAGTCGTGATTGTTGCGGTCAGGCCATAAGAACCAACTTTGAATGCAGTGCTCGCCTTAACATTCACCGAACCCGAAGAATCGAGCTGGTTAGAAGTTACAGCAATCTTAGCGCATACATCGCCATTTGTGTCGTCATAGAAAGGACCTCCACGAATAACCGTCAGCTTGTAGGTAATATCTTCTGGTCCTCTGAAAGGAATGGTAGAAGTGATCGTCGAAGCATCCACAAGACGAACCACGCCAGCCACCACAGTAAGAGTCCAGATATCACCAACAACTGGAGTAGTCGCTGAAGTGAAGTCCAGCTTGATATCGTTTGCGCCAATGTCATCGACGATTAGTACGTCATCAACATCGAGTTCGAGGTCTTCTTGGTCGTCAAAAGCGCCAGAAGCAGAAGACACAGTAAAGCGGGCATCTTCAAGACCTGCACCGGTAGCTGTTACTTCGATTGTATAAGTATCGGACACAATTCCTTCGGAAATATGACCAACATAATTAGTGCTTGCGTTGGTAGGAGGAGTTGCTGGGGCTGCACCACCACCTGCCCAAACTACTGCGTCATTGTAATCTTCAGTAGCGTTTGCTTTGTTACCAGCATCGTTAGTGATTGTACCGACTGCAGCAGCCACCTTAGTAGCGTGCAGGGCTTTCACTTTAACGGTCTGAGTGTTAGAGCTTGCGTCTGTAAGAACAAGAACGTCGCCTACTTGTACGTCTCTATTAGAGAAGTCAGCCGAACGATCTACATCGTTTTCGGTTGCTAGCACAAGCGAACTTGCTTTAAATCTATTAGGATAATAAGTAGATCCAAGAGTAGGGTGAGCTACACGAACAATCGAGCCATCTGTAGATGCAAGATCATTTGGGTAGTACTCCACTTGGGCCTTCTCAAAATAAACCTTCGTGAAGTCAGCATCTACGAAAGTACCTGCGACTTGGTTAGGAAGGTCATAAGTAACGTCACTTGCTGACTGATACTTATTCTTCAGCGTAGTATCCGTAGGATGGGTCACCGCAGTAAGGGCCTTCTCGTCAGCTTTCGAATAACGATAAAGATTGTACTGAGGACCAAATACTAAGGCAGACAACGGCTGATCACCGAATACCGGTACTTGTGTAAACTCTTGTTTAATTAAAACTCTTGGGACAATATATGCCATATTTGATCTCCTTTAATTTCGTACTTTTATTCTATTACTTTTACTGGGGATTTGCAATAATCTTTTACTGCTTTTCCAAAGGTTTTTGCTCTGGCTCAATAAATACTGTGTTAGCCACCGTCTTAAGTTTGAGATGGTCCCCTTTCACAGTCCAGACATCGTAGAATTCTGTATCAATATTCAATTCTACTACAATTGAGTCCTGAGAATCAACTGTAAAAAATGAAGGTTTGGTTATATTAATCAATCGGAACCTTGCAAATCCGTATTCATGTTCAATCTCTCTAGCGAAGTACATAAACGGGTACTTCACATATTCTGCGAATTCTTCAACAAAACCTAAGTTCGTAGCGATAACCGACACTGTAATAGGCATGTCGATGAGGTTTACTCTGCTATCTTCGGACTCCGGGACATTCACTGCGATTGTCTGTCCGATTGTCAAGTTGGGTTTAACTACAGCATTACCTCTACCAATAAATACTGCTGGACGCTTCTGTACCGCCTTAGCTTTCCAGTCATAATTGGGCAGAAGCAAAATATCCGACTCATTATCATTAGTGCTATATTTTGCAGAAAATGCAAACCCTAAGTCTTCAGGCTTGTTTGTAAGAAAGTGGGTCTTACAAATTTCAACAACATTGGTCATCGCGGTAAAAGGAGTGATATGCTTACACACCTTCCTTTTATCGGCAAGCTCTCTAGTGTCTTTAGAGATGTATGGAAGATTAAAACTACTCATTTAATGATGGAACTTTGATCTTGTACACAGGGTCGGTATTTGGAATAAGTTGTGTTTCTAGGATCTGAACCAGAATCAGGTCAGTGCCCGGAAAATAATGTTCCTCCTTTTGCTTCACCATGTAACGCTGGTCATTTGTCGGTTCTACAATTACATCATAAGTTTCGATAATTGGGAACCCTATTGTTCTGAATTGTTGTTGTGTAAGGTCTAAAAGTCCAAGACCATCAGGAGACATACGACGGTTCTTGCTATCATCTTCGAACGATGTATAGAAGGCCAACGGGTCATAGTAACCAATAGCAAAATGTGATCCGTGTCCAGTAGTTTCGTCAGTTAAAGACATTCCCGTAACAGGGTCTATTTTTGCATCGTAGTGTTGCTGACCGTGTATCTTTCTCTTTAGTAGAAAGGCTTGTCCTCCTGTGTACTTGCGGATTCTTAATAACTCTTTACGAATTATTTCTCTAGCAAGAACATATTCTCTGCGTCCGTAACGTGAACCTATAAAAGCTTGAGACTGAGAGAAATAAGTGTTATTATCACCAGTCGTTAATTTTACTCTATAGAAGATGTCCAATGTGAAGGCTTGCTTCTCTTTTTCGTTATCTAGTGCAGAGAAAGCGTTACCTACTGGCAGCTCATATTCAATTACACTGAAGTCTTGAGTACCAGATGCCTGGACAGTAAAGTTGTGTGGATTAGCCTCATTAAACACAGGGTCGATAGACCACTGAATTACGTGTCCGAAGCCATAAGAAGGAATCAGCTTAATGCCTGTGAATGGAAAATAATTAAACATACTTCATTACTCTCTTTGCCAGCAGGCCATAGTTGTTGGCATACATTGTTGCTTTCAGCGCTTTCTTTGCCGCAGCGTTCTCAGGCTGATTGAAAAATTCTTCTATACAGGATTCTACAGATCGAAGCCTGTTAAATAAAGATAACGGAACCCAATTCACTGCCCTACGTTTTCGAACAAACTTAACGATCTTAGGAATTAGTAGGCCAACTACAAACATTCCCGCGTCAGGCTTCGTAAATCTATTTAACTCAAGTGCCATTAAAAGAATCTATGACGATATTCGGAAGGCTTATTACCGTAGGTTTTGTTAATACTTTGCATGAGTTTGACCTGCGTGGCAGTATCAATAAACTCATCCCAAAGCAGTTTGCCTAGATTCATAAATATTTCCGCCTTATCACGATCATTAACTTGTACACCTGCTACGCTATATGAAAAGTTATTACTTGCTTCACCGATAGCTGCTCCTCTCAGCAACCAACCCCAAACACCGAGAGTTAAGAGAGAAGATGAGGGGAAATTCTCGACAGAATAACCACTACTAGGTGGAGCTAAAATATTAAATCTGTCTACCACACGGATCATTGCCTGCTCAATTTCTTCAGGACCAAAACGAACTGAATCTACCAAAGTATTAAGCTCTGGCCTATCCATTGCAAACATTCTAAGATCTTTTTCAGTTACGATTGCTGTAGCCATAATCTCTATATTATCATTAAACACAAAAAAGTCCAAGAAGTTTCCCCTCTTGGACTTAATTGTTAATTATTCAATTCGTATTAGTCTACGAACTTGATCTTGCACACGCCACGAACGTTACCGATTGACATCGAGATGTTCATGTACTGGAACCACTGAAGGAAGAATGCCTTAGTTTCCATGAACACTGTCAACGGTTGCAGTCTGTAGTACTTACCAAGGAATTCCTCAGAAGAGAACAGATAGATTACGTTGTCAGGCACAAGGTCAGACTTAAGGGTGTAAATAGGCTTCACACCAAGCAGAGTCTTAGTAGGCAGACCGTTCACGAAGATTTCCTGAGCAAGGTCACCACCGATTTCAGAACGGCTGAACTTCACGAACTCCATCGCAGTGACGTTGTTCAGAAGCATCACACCCTTGGACTCACCGCCGTCAGGCTGAGTAGGACCAAAAGGTACCTTCAGACGCTGAATAACCTTGAAGGCTTCAGCCAGGTTCTCGCGAGTGATACCACCGCTGAGTTCCACGTTCTGAGGAAGGTCGTAACCAGAGATTGCCAGGTTGCTTGTGTTGACTGAACCGATTACGGCATCAATCTTAGCAAGGAACTTACGGTCAACTTCGGTAGCGATGTCCTTTGTGCTGTTTTCCAGCAGGATCTGACGAATATCGTAGTCGTAACTTCTCAGCTTATCAATTTCCTTTGAGAACAGAGGAGACATGATGCGGCTGAAGTACGACGGATATCTGTCGCCCTTGAATTGGTAACCATCAGGAACCACACCAAGAGGCACGCTTACAGCGGGAGCTTGGTCAGGTTCACGGTCATTCCACTTAACAAGCAGTTCCGGATTTTCAGCCTTATCGAGTTCATCGTTGCTGATGTCGATAGGAGTGATAATCTTTTCTGCGAAGCTTTCTTCACGAAGTTTGTTACGTGTGAACGCTTGAGCGGAAACCGAAGCTTCCTTAGTCTGGCCAGCTTTGACCATCTCAACGAAGGAATCATTGAACACCGGGATTTCAGCCGATGCTAATTTCATAAATCCATTATCCATATTATTGTATCTTTAATCCTTTCGTTAAAATTAGGCTGTAAGGATCGGAAGCACAGTGTGAGCTGTTTGACCTACGTAGATTGTACGAGGAACATCATACACATGACCGAGAATTCTTTCAGCAGAAGTTGTAGCTGCGGCGTCAGTGATTACTGTTACATAACCATTTGTACCAGAGCTAGAATCCTGCACAACGGGCTTACCGATATCGGCGATTGTGAATGTACCAGTGAACTTATCTGTTTCAATAACAGAACCAGTTCCAAGGGCATACACGCCGATTTTACCAGATTCGATTGCATCACCTTCATCTTGGTTGGTGATAGCAAAACCTACAAGTGCGCTATTGCCAATCTTATTAGTGGCGGATGCGCGAGTGGCATTGTCAAGTTTAGCAACTTTCACAATGTCACCAGATGTGTCCTTTTGGACGAACATGCCTGCTTCGACAGCCTCGCCAGTTTTTGCAGCACCTACAAAATCTGTTTGAGCGAGTGAGTGAGCAGTACCTTTTCTTACGTTAACCATATATTAGTTATCTATTTGTACTTTGTTGAATTTAATCCAAGTCAGTTACGGTATCGTTGTCGTCTCTTGAGACGCCGAATGCACGTACATAAACAGGATCATAGTTAGCTACTTTCTTGTTCGCTGCTACTCGTGCAGGTTTGCCGATCAAGGAAACATCTGCCGCATTGCACACTTTCTCAAGCGTTCGGGCCATGTAAGACGGATCTTCCATAGCACGTTTGATGAACTTACGGCGATCGAAATCGCCTGTCACAAATTCTAAATCTGAATTATAAAGAGCGTTAGCCACTTTAATTACTGACTCCTGATATCTTGCCTTTTCTTCATCTGCGGAAGCTTGCTTCTTCATATGGAAGGCATTTTCTTCACGCAGACTACGAATTTCTTTCAATACTAATTTAGTAAATTCTGCGAATTTAAGCAAGAGATTTGTTTCAATATTTTCGTTATTCTTGCTCATTATCTGAAACTACACTATTAATATAATCGAGTATCTTAAGCTGCTCATCAGGAGGCAGCAACTCCAATAACCTCAAAGCTTCAGCTTCGACGTTATTTAGTTGGGGCTGGGGCTGCTGAGAGTTCACGTCTAATGATTTCAGCGGCTAGTGAGGCGATCTTCGCCATCTTCTCTTCTTCTTTTCTTTCAGCTTCCTTCTGAGCTGCTTCCTTTTCAATCTGCTCGTAGTGAGCCAACTTCTGCTTCAGAGTTTCATTCTCCTGGGCGATGGCTTCAAGTTGAGCTTGCTTATAAAGGGCATCAAAGGCGGCAGCACCTTGGTCTTCGGCTTGCTTCTGGAAATCAACAGAATTCTGTGTTTCAAGTTCAGCCGCAGCTTGGGCGATGATCAGCCTCTTTATAAAGTTCGATCTCATTTGCAGACTTGATTTCTGCGGCCTTCTTTAGAAGTGCATCGCAGAACGCTACACCTAGATCGTAGGAAGCTTGCTTTTCTTTGGTAATTTCTTCAGCAGACTTAGCCTTGGAAGGTTCGCTAGAATCCTTAGATCCTTCTTGCTCGTAACCTTGCTCCTTATTTAGCTTATCTGCTCCGACAGCGTTCTTGTCAGTTGTTTCTGTTTCGTCAGACACTGATGTAGCTTTGGTATCCTTAAGAGGAGTGCCGCTAATGTTTGTCTGTGCGTTTTCAGCGATTTTCGTTTGAATAGTAGAAAGAATGTCATTAGCCAGTTTTTCTACATCAACCGAGGCCGACTTTGCATGAGCTACGGGTTCGCTGGAATCGCTTGAGGGCTTTTGTTCATAACCCTGTTCGTTATTCAGCTTATCAGGACCAACATCATTTTTGTTAGTCGTTTCAGTTTCTTCCGAAACGGAAGTTACCTTCGTATCTTTACAAGGTTCGCCGCTGATATTAGTTTGTGCCAACTCAGCCTCTTTGTTCACAAGGCTATGAAGGGTTTCTAAAATTGCTGCTTTCTTTGTGATTTTCGCCATACTTATTCTCCTTTTCGGAATATGATATTATCTTATCGTATTAGTAATTACTTTGCAATTAGTTATTTTCCAAAAGTTTGCACATACACTTGGTAAGCTTGCTGTTGAGTCAGACCATACTCTGCAGCCTTCTCCATGAAACCGGTGAAGTGGGCATTTTGATTTTCTTTTGGAAGTTCGGAAGCGCTCTTAACTTGACCGCGTTCCTGTTGCTCGATAATTGCGAGAGCATGCTTGTAAAGATTCTTAGCTTCATCTTTATTGAAACCAAGTTCATAAGCATGGCCGAAGAAACCTTCTACATACGACGCTTCTTTAGCAATAGCAGAAGCCTGCTTAGGAGGCATCATAGCTCCTGCGGCTTCTGGAGGAAGACCGCCTGCTGCGCCAGGGTGACCACCACCGGGATGTCCACCGTGAGCAGGATGGCCGCCGCCAGGATGTCCGGCTCCCGCACCACCACCAGCACCACTCAGTTCTTGTTCAATCTCTTGAACCAACTGAGCCAGTACTTCAGGAGGAAGCTGGTCGATTAACTGTTCGATCTCCGGTGGAATGCCTTGGCCTGCGCCGGCACCTGTTGCTGGAGTTACCTGAGAAGGATCGGGAGCAGCACCACCGGCCTGCATTCCGCCTTCAAGACCAGCACCGGGAGCGTTTGCTACTTTATTAACAAGTCCAAGGGCTGTTTCTCTATCGATCCCGTTTTCCTGGGCTCGTTTAACAAATCCTTCAATGTATTCTTTCTTCATGATTTCTTATTCTATTGAATTTTCTAACGGTTGTAAACTCTAAATTACACAATTATCTCAGTTTTCCAAGGATTCGTGGTGGATAGTAGAATTCTAGCCAGTTAGAATCTCTTAACGCTGAAATATTGTCTTTCAAGCGTCCTTCTTCTTTATTGTAAAGTTCTTCAGGATTCTTAAAAAATCCAAATCCTTTATCATTGTCAGCCTTGTCTGCAAGCAACGAGTTTAATCCTTTTGTTTCTTCGCCAATCATCGTTTCACGAGTATTAGCACCAAGATGGTAGGCATCGTTGCCGCTACCAACACCAAAACCAATCCCGCCACCAATTAGTCCTCCCTTCAAAGCTCCTTTGAGCCTTTTGTCTTTACTACGAGGGTTAAGAAATCCGATACCTGCACCTAGCCCGCCACCAAGTAATCCAGGGACGGCACCAGCAGAAGCAATATGTTTTCCGATTTGGAGCATTTCACCACCAGTACTACTTCTCCCTGGATCAGCAGCATCAAATAAGTCATGTTTAGTATCAGTAATACCAAACATTGACTTTAATGAGTCTAACGCAGAGTCATGGTCAACTCCGTATTCATTAGCTCTTTTGATGAAACCTCTAGCGAAAGCGGCGTTCATTACAGACGATTTTGCATTACAATAACAGTCATTGAGTCATCTTCAAGTTGATTTGTTTCCTGAAGATACTTCAATGCAGCCAATTTATAATTTGCGTACTGCTTGGCTAATTCAATATCCAAAAGATCTGTGGATCTATTCTCATAATTAATAGCAGCAGCTTTCTTCTGTAGGCTATCTACACTTCTAGCTTTAGCTGCTGGAAAGAATACAGAGTGAGTTCTGGCTATCTTATTAATCTCTCTTTGAGCATCACGGGATACAACAGCGGAACCAAATTCGAAAACTTCACTGTTAATAATTGATGCGTCTTTCTCGAGAGTTTGGAAGATATCTTTAAGATGGGTCTTTATACCATCCACTTGTGCTTGTTTGATTTTATCGCCAAACACATAGCTAAAAAAATTGTCTACACTAAGGATTACTCCTTTGTTGGCTGCGGCCTTGAAAAAGGCTTTGGGTTCCAGCTTACGAAGGTCATCCATTACATCCGCAGCGATTTTATCCGTTTCACCAAGGCTAGTGATTTTAGGATCTTTAATCGCGACAGCATCAACGCGTTTTTCCAGTTCAGCCAATTTACCAAGCAGAATGCGTTTAACTTCAGCATGCTTTGAAATGATTAATTCATCGTCAGCAGGCATTGAAAAGTCTGTATACACATTTAGGTAATCTCTAGGAAGCATCGGAACTTTTGCCGAAGCCGCTTTACCAAGAGACATACCGATTCTGTCAGCAGGACGCTTAACATAAGAAATTTCGAACCATCTCGGGTCTGGATTATCCATACCGCAGAATTCGCCTTCTTTGTTTAATTCACCAAGCTTATCGGGAATATGTGCGCAACGATCTGTGTCGGTGTATGCTTTGTGATTACACCAGGTGCAAATATCATAGGCTTGCTTCGAGGCCATGGACCAATTTGTGTGTCCGACTTTTTCCTGTTCATGAAGAATATCTGAGCACTTATCGGCGTCAAGGCCAACAACAAGCTCGATACGGCGCATGTCAGGGTTATAAGCAGCAGCCTTTACGTTACCATACTTGGGAGATTCTGGTTTATTCTTGTGATGTCTGTGAACACAACGATCCGAATCCTTGAAGTAATGGGCGTTCTTCACACACCATTTCTCTATGAATTTATCCATGTTACGATTAAACCCAGTACCTTCGTAAGCTCCTACAGCAATAATGTGTAGGTCTTCTTGTCCTTTAGTTTTTGCATACTTAAGGAATTCTTTTGCAGAGGCTCGTTTAGTGAGACTCTGCGTATCTTTGATGATCGCCACTGGTTCGATCTCAAAATCGAAAGAATAGGTATCTGTGAATTTAGGAAGCGCCATATTACTTAGACAATTCGTTCCAGAGCTGTAATTGCTCAGGAGAGTATTTACCGTTCAGATAGGTATTAAATAATTGATTTGCGATCGCTTGTGTACCTAATGCACCAGCGGCGCCGGCGGCACCACCCATAGCATAACGCTTGGCAGCATTACCCATAGGACTCTGAATATTTCCTACGAT
>ERZ761597.126-NODE-126-length-16684-cov-4.447832_pt1 | contig 16684 bp, 16 predicted proteins | sample MGYA00433093_ERZ761597 | MGnify/ENA primary metagenome ERZ761597 (study PRJEB28899, sample SAMN03785557) | bioreactor sludge metagenome | biome: EBPR Sludge; feature: EBPR Bioreactor; material: 0.22µm filtered reactor supernatant | place: Saint Lucia: Queensland... | reverse complement strand
GGTCGATTATCCTATACGGCGGCTTGGCTTCGTACGCCAGGAATGGCAAAGGCATCGCGCGTATCAGCTCGGCATGATCTATCGTCATCTCGTTTGGGGTGTCCGTTTCGTTAGTCCGATTGGGTCTCATTGTAAGCAAGAAGTGCCAGGATAGGTGTGAAAATGTTCACACCGAACGATGGTTAGGTAGGCCGCTTATTTGCCGTTCAGGTATTTGCCTGCGACGCTGAGCGCGAACGAGGTCAGTATGACGAAGATGTCGGCCATGAACAGCTTGCCCAGGACTACCTCGAAGCCGTTGCCGTTCTGATCGGGATCGATTCCGGTCAGAACCATGGTGATACCTAATATTCCGAAGATGATGGAGGCGACTATGAACACGCGCGTGGCTATCTTTTGCATGATTCCAGTATATCAATACCAGCCTGCTCGGTATATAACCACGCCGCCGCCAGGGGGACACCTGCAGGACGTCAATATACTTGCTACTATAGGGATTACCACGCTAAGGAGGGAATACGTATGGTAACCATCAATCCTTATATCAACTTCAACGGGAATGCCGAAGAAGCCTTCAATTTCTACAGGTCCGTGTTCGGCGGTGAGTTCGAAACGGTCGTACGTTTCAAAGATTTGGAAAGTTCAGAGTTTCCGGTACCGGAAACCGAGGCGGACAAGATCATGCGTATCGCGTTACCGATCGGTGGGAACGTACTGATAGCCAACGACGTCCCGGAAAGCCTGGGTCCGGTGAACGAGAATGAGAACAGGTCCAAGATAGCCGTCCAGGCACAAAGCCGTGAAGAATTCGAGAGGATATTCAGCGGTCTTTCGGCGGACGGAACCGTCGAGATGCCTCTCGGCGATAGTCCATGGGGTACGCATTTCGCCATGTTCAGGGACAAATACGGCATCGAGTGGACGGTGGAATCCGATCCGAAGAAGTCAGACGCATAAAGTCTGAACGCGCGGGCATGAAAAAAGCCAGACCGGATAGTCTGGCGTTTTCATGGCTCCCCATACAGGTCTCGAACTTCTCTAAGGAGTAAAACGAGACAAATGAGACACTATAGAAGGGTGTTTTTGTTTAGAGCTATATACTCTAAAGAATTGACTAAACTATTAAAATATAGTTTGCCTTGATTAATAAGATTGTTAGCTTCTGGATCTTCAATTACCAATTTGAAATCGTCCAGACCACGCCATTCGTATGACTCGACTTCCCCGTCCAGATAAGTAAACTCTTCATCACCTTTTAGCTCGTAAAGATACACAGTGACGATATCGTTAGGCGCTCGTCCAATGATTCGGGTAGTAAATGAAAAGTGTAGTTTATCAGGATCGATGCTTAACCCCATTTCCTCATGAGTTTCCCTTATAGCAGCATCAAATGCAGACTCGCCAGCATTTATGTGGCCGCCAGCGGAAATGTGAAACCATCCTGGTTTTGAGCTTTTGCTCAACGACCTTTGCTGAAGAAGTATACCTACCCCAGATTCATTCTTCTTCCAAAACCAGACGTGTGCATTCCCCATTATTAAAGTAGGGTCATTTTTGAAAGCAGCAGAGTCGCGGCCATCACCCTGAACTGCGTTTCCATTATCTGCGTAAACTTGCCAAAGTTCGTTATCGTGCATATCTGCCAGCTTTCTTACTAATTATGTATTTAGTATACCTTCTCTTCGTCTAGCAGCTAATGCCTCGAATGCAGCGATATATCCATCTATACTACCCGTTTCGTGCCACTCACATTTTGTTAAAGTACCAACCAGCTTTTTGCCATTACCAAGGTAGTCCGAGATAGCCTGCGATAGGTAAATTTCTCCATCCTTAGATTTTTGCGCTTTAGACAGATAAGTAACTAGCTCTGAAGTGATTACATATCCACCAACAGATGCGTAGTTTTTAGTATCATTCCATTCTTTAGGCTTTTCGATTAAGTCAGTGATCTCAAACATGCTCGATTCAGAAGGGTGAGGCTGTGTTCGTGCCATTCCACATTTAGAAACGTCTTCTTGCTTAACCTCAGTTAATACGATGCAGGGTTCTTTCACTTCGGCAAACGCATTTATAAGTTCGGCTGCTCGACCAATTGAGTTATTTTGAATGAATATCTCATCACCCCACACAACAATAAACGGATCTCGGAGTTCTTTCTCATAGACTGCCGTGAGTATTGCCCCGCCGTTACCTGGCACATCATTTTGATTTACAAACTCTAAACTAGCTTTCTTACCATTAGGATTATTGTGTAGTTGTGCATTAAGTAGGTAGTTTTGTATTAGCTCTTTGCCAGGCTTCGTGACATATATAATTCGCTCGATGCCAGCGTCTATAAGTTCATTTGTGACTAACTCAATAATTGGGCCAAATGGAGTAGCGAGCATTTCCTTTGGAGTTATCAACGAAAGCGGACGAATCCTCGAACCATTTCCAGCCACGGGAATTACGGCAGTTTTGACTTGTCCGCTCACCCCTGACCTCCACAAATATACTTTGCGGCATCGCTAATATCATCAACTACCTTGACTGTCTCATCGATACCGTTCAAGTCCGATAACTTACCGCGTCCAGTTAGAACAAATATTGGCTGAACGCCAGCAGTAATCGATGCCTGGATATCACTGATGGCATCTCCGACTAAATATGATTTCGACAAGTCGAGCTGATACTTTTTTTGTGCAGCCAAGATCATGCCCGGTTGCGGCTTGCGACATTCACACCCTTCGTCGCTCAGATGAGGACACAGCTCACTTTTTATATTAAGGTTTGATCCTGGATCCAGTGTATTAACAACTTCGTTCTGAATAGACCAGGTATCGTCGATACTTATAAACCCTTTTCCAACGCAGGCCTGATTCGTAACTATCACGATTTCGTACCCTCGTTTCGACAGTCTGGTGATCGCTTCATTAACAAATGGAAGCAACTTAATCTGAGCCTTATTTCTCACATAATCACCGTCAATGTTTTCAACCAAAACGCCGTCACGATCAAGAAATACTGCGGGCTTCATTAGATACTCACTTTAGAACTCACCCAATCGACCACAGTTTTCATACCCTCTGAAAGATTCGTGATCTTCGGGGTCCACTTTAGTTGATCGGCCGCGTGATCTATGCTCAACGATACTCGCCTTACTTCACCAATTAGGGGTTCGCCGTGAATCGGTTGCACACTTTGCTCTATATGTGTCGCAAGCAAGTCATGCACTTCGTTTACGCTCGTTTCTTGAGCCGTGCCGACATTGATCAGCCCGCTTCCTCGTTCACCCGCTAGAAAGAAAGCCTCAGCGACATCTGAAACATGTACGTAATCACGGGTCGTTTCTCCATCACCGTTGATAATACATGGTTCGCCATGTAGCATTCGCTTGCTGAATATTGCAATAACGCCAGCTTCACCGTCAGGCGACTGACGAGGACCATATACATTCCCTAGTCCGAGTGCTACAGATTTAAGCCCGAATGCTTCATTGTAGATTCTTAGGTAATCAACCGCTGTAGATTTTGTCAGTCCGTAGAATGAAGCCGGAAGCCTTGGATATGTGTCTTCCTTAAGCGGCAGCTTGCTCTCGCCGTGGTCTCCATATATTGTTCCGCCGCTCGTAGCGAAAGTTACTTTTGATACACCGGCTTCACGAGCCGCTTCTAATAAGTTGACCAATCCACCTATGTTCACCCGAGCATCCTCAGCCGGATCTCTCATGGAAACTTTTACACTCCATTGCGCTGCTAAAATATGAAGAACGTCTGGCTTTACGCTTTTAATTAGCTCGGCACACTCTACAGAACAAATGTCCAGTTTATTGAAAGAAAAACGATCCGGATAGGTCTTCTCTGCGTTAGATGTGTTATCTCTTGAACCAGTGGAAAGATCATCTATCACTACTACTTTGTCACCCGCTTCTAATACACGGTCAACAAGGTGAGACCCAATAAATCCCGCTCCACCAGCTATAACAACTGTCTTCATTTTTGTCCCCCCGCTAACATAGCAATACTTTTTTCGTAATCCTCGTAGCCTCTTTTTAGGTGAAAATCATCATCCACAACAATGTCTTTTTCAGATACAAGTGCGGCAAGTGCTACGGCCGTCGATCCTCGCAGATCGGTACATCTCCCAACGCTTCCACCCGATAATCTCAACTCGGGATTACCATCGATTGTAGCTAAGAGTGCTTTTCTGCCATCGATGGTGGTTTTTTCAACAGTTATGTTGTTTAATCCGATTTGACGTAAATTGTCTAGACATTGAAGCCGATCCGGAAACACGTTATCGGTGATTATACTTTTTCCCTTAGAACGAACTGCTAAAAGTAATACAAGCGGAGCCATCCAGTCACTACTAAACAGCGGCTCAGAGCCTGTATCTATCTCTACAGGATCAAGATAGCCTTTCTCTTTCGGGTACCATACTTCAATACGATTCCCCTCATCTACATATTTAACGCCTGCCTGCTTCAAAAAGTTTATAAATTCAGGAATATCTAAATTTTTATTAGCTGCTACTGATACATTACCCCCAGACAATAATCCAGCTGTTAGGAATGTGGCGGCATGGACTCGATCGTGTAACACCTGCCAATTTACTTCATCGTAATTATCTGAGCCGATAATAGTTAATTCAGGCAAATCACCTTCGAACTTCACGCCCATACTCTTAGCACAGTTAATCTCTTCTAGACAACTCGGTTCAATAGAACCATTTTTTATATTAGTCCGTCCTGATGTTACAGATCCTGCGGCGATTGCGATAACGGTACCTGTCATGGTCGGATATTCAAACTGAATCGTTGGAGCGATCCGATTTTGCCATGTTAGCAGCATGCGGTCTTCAGTATGCGTTATTTCAACTCCAAATTGCGTCAGTACATCAAAGTACCAGTCAGTTGGCCTCTCTCCCATAGAGCAACCTTCTGGCAATCCGTCTAGACTTAGGGTGTGACCTCTATGAAGTATCGCTGGCAACATACCGAATATACTTCGCGAGCGGGCCAGTGTCTTGTCGTCCAAATAAATTTCCCTAGGAGAATAAGGCTTACTAAACTCGAATTCGTGCTGTGACTCATCAAAATTAACGTTCTCAAATAGTAAGCGAAATACTTCCATCAGCGTCAAGGAGTCGATGATGTTAGGCACATTAGTCAGCTTTCCCTTATCGGCGAGTGCCGCGACGGGAGCGTCATGAGAAAACCCGTGTTTACCACCATCCAATTTTAGATTTCCCACAAGTGGCTGGTTGTACGCCTTAAATACTTTCATGCTGTTTCCTTTCGCCGTCATCATGTATTACTTGAGTTCCTTCGTGATCAATCTCAACTGAAATATCTCGTATGCCTAACTTCTTTGATACTGTATCGCGCATATCTACTGGACAAACTGCAAGAATGAATCCACCCCCGCCGGCTCCAAGTAATTTGCCGCCGTAGCAACCGGCTTTTATAAGCTCATCGTACATTTTATCGATAAAACTATTCGATATATCGTCAGATATCCCTCGTTTCAATTTCCATGCATCGTTAAGCATTTTTCCTAAACTCCGCATATCAGTTGATTGAAGCGCTCTTATTACACCAGGAACCATTTCGACTAACTGTTTTTGATTCTCATTAGACATCAAGTTCGTCTTGATACGAGTCGAATGGGACTCAAGAATTATTCCGGCGTCACGGCTCATACCAGTGAAAAATAAGGACAGATTATCACTAAGAACTTTATCGTTACTCAATGTAATATTGTTAATTTCGACCGTTCCGTCTGTATTAAAAACGATTTCGTTAAGTCCGCCTATTGCGGCAGCATACTGATCCTGCTTCCCTATCACACCATTTGAAAGATCCATCTCGATTGCTGAAGCTTCTTCAGCAAGTTGTTCTTTGCTCTTATTCGTTCCAAGATATGTATGTACGGCATTTAACAAACCTACGGTAAAACTACTGGATGAGCCAAGCCCGGTTTTAGACGGAATGTCGCCCACACAAGTTATTTCAACTCCAGTAACATTATATTTCTGAAGTATGTGACGAACGATGTCGTGCTCGATGTCACTTAAATCATTAACTTTCTCTACCTTGGAGTACCTTATCAAGGTCTCGGACGGGTCGAAACTCGGATGCAGAGTAATATAGATATGCTTGTTGATAGCACAGCTAACTACTCGTCCTTGAGCTTTAGTGTAATACGCTGGAAGGTCACTTCCGCCACCGACAAAACTTACCCGATATGGGGTTCTAGTAATTATCACTTGACTGCCTCACAAGAAAATCACAGATATAGTGATTCAAAATCAGTTGAGCATCTTCGGCTACGCCGTACCTACCGTGTAACGTCGGAATATGCAGGCAGTAGTCGCTTACTATCTTCGCCTTACCGCCATCGAATCCTACGATAGAAAGTGTTTTGATTTCGTGCGTCCTCGCGTAGCCAATGGCGTGAATTATGTTTTTAGAGTTCCCTGATGCACTGATCGTGATAAGTAGGTCACCAGGCTGGGCCTGTGATCGAAGTTGGTCAGTAAAAATATGTTGGTAGCCCAAGTCATTTGCGGCAGCTGATATCCATGCCGTGTTATCGGTAAGCGAAACAGCGCTTACCGCATTAACGCCCGCATGGTGAAGCCCTTTGCTCATGTCCGTCGCCCAATGCGAAGCAGTGGAGGCACTGCCGCCGTTGCCGACAATAAATATTCGTCTCTTTTGCTCTCGCGCTTCATTGATCAAGTTCACGAAATTCACCAATTCGTTTTGATCAATATCTTTCAATGCTTGAATTAATTCCTGCGTATACAGTTTGAAATGCTTAACGGCAGTACGAGACAAATCGATTTTAGGAGTAGCCTTTTTCTGATCTACTTTATTAGTCTTCATGATTCGTCCTTATCCATATACCAAGCCATTCTTCCCAAAATCTCTTCCTTTGGCAATGTAGCATCTACTGTCAGAAAGTCACTTGGCCATTCTTCGAGCATAGTCTCCTGGATGGATGCTAGGTAATCCGTTCGTTCTTCATGGGTAGTTTCGATTTCGCGAGATGTAATTCTTTCTAGCGCGAGGTCTGGATCAATCCGTAGCAGCAATCCATGCGACGGTTTGGCCACTCGAGCATTTGCAGCTCGAACGAAGTCAGCATCCGCACCACGTTGTTTGGCATAAGCGAGTGCTGAGGCAGTATACCGTGCGCTGACGACATCTATGCCTGATTCAATTGCGGGTGTTATGACCTTATCGCCAACAAGCATACGGTCGGCCGCGGCAAGAGCAGCCAATGTATTGGCACCTACCTTACGTGAGCCGTTTTTAATAAAATCGGCTACATCAGGTTGCTGCCGATACCATTCCGATGGACTACTGATGGCGATTGCATTCCTACCAGCATGTTTGAGGTGAGATACTAGCATCTCTTGTTGGGTAGTTTTTCCTGTACCGTCTATACCTTCAATAACTGCAAATCGACCTAACATTTCGCATCCATGTTAAATTTACGTTACTATACATTATTTACCATGAATAGTCAATAGTCTTACCTCAGTAAATTTATTTTCACGAGTTTCCTCAAATCTTCTTCGCTTTCATAGGCTTTTACTCGCCCGTTCAAATATCCGAGGCGATACGAGATGCCGTCACTCATAAGCCGCCAGTTGGTTTCCTCTAATGCGCTATCGACTAGCTTCTTTAATGTCTTTCTGCTGTCGTAGTCTTTTCGATCGGACTTGCTGTCCAAGCAGCTGAACCCTACATAACAAACAAAAAAGACCGGTCATAGGAACACGGTCTTCTCGTCTCTTGCTGAGTCTGGCTCCGGCGGCTGGGCTCGAACCAGCGACCTAATCGTTAACAGCGACCCGCTCTACCACTGAGCTACGCCGGAATACCTAGTTGGGTATTATACCCACCCCTAAACGGGGTCGTCAAGGTTAGCGCAGGGCTTCGATCTTGCGGGTCAGGTCGGCGATGGCGCCCCACGATGAGCCGTCGGTCATGACGGCCAGGACGTATGTCCCTTTCGGCGAATAGACGATGGCCGCGTCATGCAACAGCCCCCAAAGGAACCCTACCTTGTCAGCGGTCTGTCCGCTGGCTCCGGCCGGCACGCCTTGCCGATAGACGTTACGTTTCATGGCGTCGAGCAGCCGGGAACGGCTTTCGGGCTTCAGCGGCATCGTGCCCTTCTCCAACTGGGTTAGGTAGTTTGCCAGATCGTTCGCGGTCGTGACGTTGTTATCCGACCTGAAGGCGGTGCTGCCAAGACCCAATGATTTGATGTCAGCGTTCAGATCCTTGGCGCCTATCTTCTTTATAAGCGCCTCGGCGCAGGCGTTGTCGCTCTTGACGATCATGTCGTCGAAGCACTTCGCCAGGTCACGGCCGCTCGATATGTTGCCGTCGTCCCACTTCATCTGCCCGGCATCGACGCGTTTCAAGGTACTGAAGGCCACGAATAACTTGTAGGTGCTGGCGGTGACGAACTGGCGGTCGCCGTTATGCCGGGCGCTCATCCCCTGTCCGCCAATTTCCATAAACGACACCCCGAAGACCCCTGCGTTATCTTCGTCGTAAAAACGTATCTGGGCGGCGATGCCGGTGCTGGACTTAGTGTACGAACGCGTGTATTCCACCTTCGGTGCTACCGGTGCTACGACGGCCGTGGCCGTCTTCTTGTCGCCGTTCAATACGCTCGTCACGTTTGCCAGCGTCTGCGGAACGGCCAGCGTCTGCCCGGTCACGCCGTCGGCACGCGAGGTCTCGGTGAAGTCGAGCGTGCTGACCTTGGTGACACCGGCCGGCTTCGCGACCGCGGGCGTGACGTTCTTGGCAAGATAAGCGCCGGCCTTGGCAGGGTCCACCTCGAACGTCAGTTTATCTTCGGCAGCCTTGAACGTCAGCCATGACAACACATCCTTCTGCGTGACTGTCTGCTGCTTGCCGGCCACGTCCAGGCGCACGCCGCCGTCCGCGGCCTTATTGAGCTTGTCGGCCAGGCGCTTCGCCTCATCATCACCGATGATCGGCGCGACGGGCGTGACGGGAATCCGAACGGTAGCAGGCTTGTTCAAGACGGGGCGGACCGCTGTCAGCGTCTTCAATGCGTCCTGCTGCTCGCAGGTACCGCCAGCCTTGGATGGGACAGGTTTGAGATACAATCCGTCCATCCTGATAGTGGCATCGACGGCCGGTATGACGCAGTCGTCACCGACGACGGTCTTCAGATATGATGCCGATTCGTCCTTGTTAATGGAATACGTTGCCGGCTGCTCGGCTTGCAGCATGCCGAACCATAGCAGCGACGAAGGTAGGATTCGCAGATACCACGGATACCCGGCATCATCGAGCCGCTTGGCGTTCGAAACCTTCAGCCCTATGTCGGCCGGTCTGGCCGATGCCGTCTTCTGATCCGAGCTCGTAAGGGTGATCGCGATCGCCTGCTTGGCGGCCAGCTCGTCTAAGCGCTTCGCCGCCTCTGCCTTCGACCATCCGCTGACGTCGACGCCGTCGACGCGGGCGAACAGCGGCATCCGGTCACCGGGATAAAACAGCTGTACCAGAATGAGCAGGGCCAGCAGACCACCCCCGACCCGTTTGAGAACACGGATCCGTATGTCATTCGACGGTCGGCGCCTAACCCTAATGGTTGCCTTACGCGTCCACGGTCGCATCGGTATCCTTTCCTAACGTTTGAGCAGCTTTCTCAAATCCTAACAGCGTGAAGACTTCTTTGGCGCCGCGGCGCGCGTCATCGTTCAGCTCGGCGGCCATCAGCCGTCGGATGAGTTCGTCTTCCAGCGCATCGGATGACGCATCGGCCGTGCTTGGCGAAGCGGAGGGAGATAGGCTGACGACTTCCAGTGAACGGGCGGATTTGTCGCGGCGCGCCAGATATCCTTTGGTAATCAGCCCTTCGACATGGATAGCGACGGTACTGACCGACTTATAGCCGAGCGCCCGCATGATCTCGCGGTAGCTGGGCCCGTAGCCGTTCCCTTTTATGAACCCGTCGACGAAACTAAGCAGTTCCTTTTGTCTTTTGCTTGCGCGTTCCTGTTGCATGCTTACGTCCCATTATACCGCTTATGGGTGCGATGAGCGCACCGGCCAATCCCCACCATATCAGCGCGACCGTCTCGTCCGCCCACACAGGGAGCAGCAGGCCGATGAGGCCGAGCCCGATGCCGGCACCGAACGTCCCAAGGGCCGGCCAGCCCGCACGCCGTCGCCAAAGCTCCATCATCACCATGACGAACAGCCCCAGGAAGGTAGCCAGTCCTAACCAGCCGCTCTCATGAGCGACGAAGAAGTAGTAGTTCTCAATGATGGTGTCGTTGGACGTGTCGTCGTCGTACAGCGTGGCCGAACCGGTCGAACCGACGCCAGCCCCGAACGGTTGCGTCAGCAGGCGGCCGAAGCCGTCGCCGAGGGACGCTAGGTGTCCGTCGTTCGACTTCGCTATGACCGTTGATTCAGGGTCCTCGTGCAGAATCACGTTGCTGAACCAGTCTGTGGTAGAGACGGCGCCTAAGGCGATGGCGACTACCAACACCCCGGCGGCGGTACCCAGCAGCAACCGCTTTGACAATCGGTACGAACCGACAGCCACGGCCGCCACCCCGGCGACCAGGCCCAAGTAGGCGCTGCGTGAAAAGCTGGCGAACAGCACGGCGACGGTCGCCGCTAAACCACCGATAGCGATGTAGCGCCGCGCAGCACTAGCCGTGGCGTAGCGCTTCAGAAGGTACGCTAGCCCTAGCGTGCCATACACCACCGCTAGCGCCCCTAAGGGGTTCGGTCCGCGCAGTGTGCTATTGATGCGTACGAAATCTGGGTTTCGGTCGATGGTCGTATACGGCGTGATGGTTTCGGTCGAATAGCCGAGCCGGCTCAACGCATCGTCGGGCAGCACGGTAATCTGCAGCAGGCCGAACCCGAGCACCACGACCGCCCCGGCTCCGATCGTCTTAAGGACGTTCATAAGAGCGGCTGGTCGCACCAACACCAACACGTAGGTCAGCAGGAACATGACGACGAAGCGCAGGTCGATAATCAATCCGGCGACGACCGGTTCGCTGATGCCACCCCTCAGCACGGCGAGCAGCAGATGTATGTCGATGAAGGTCAGCGCCAGCAGGACCAGCGGGCTGCTGCGCAGAACCGGGTGCCAGAGCTTACGGCGCGTCAGCAAGCCGACGGCACCGACGGCCAGCACCGCAAGCAGCACTTCCTTCCAGGCCTTCAGTATGGTGGCCTGCTCTGGCCACACACTGCCTAATGCGACGGTCAGCGGCGCGTGCACGACGATCAAGAGCAGGACGGCCAGCAGACCCCACTCATATATTCCAGCTAGCGAGATGCGTTTCACTGAGACCCAGTATAGCTGAAAATGCTATACTGGCGGGGAAGTCTATGCCTAGCAAGAACACCAAATTGTACAGCCTTTTCCTGCTCTTCGCGGATGTCTTGGTACTGGTGCTCGCGTTCTCGGTCGCATACGTACTGCGGGTCCAGAACGATCCTCGGCCGCTCCTCGTCCCGGTTTATGCCCAGACCTACCTGCTCACCTTCCTGGCCATCGTACCCTTCTGGATCCTGACATTCATATCGCTCGGGCTGTATACAGGGTCGACCTACAACCGCCGGCTGGTGGAATGGACCAAGATCGCCATCGGCTCGCTGATCGGCATATTGCTGGTCATCGGCTACGAGTACGTATCCGGTGAACGCGTCTTCCCCGCCCGACTGGTAGCGGCCTATTCCTTGGGCGGCTCTTTCATCCTGCTGATAATCGAACGTGAGTTCATGCGGGCGTTACGCAGCCTGCTGTTCCGGTTCGGGCGGGGCACCAGCCGAGTACTCATCATCGGTAACTCAGACGCCACCAAGGACATCGCCTTCGAGCTTTCCGAGACCAAGAAGAGCGGTTACCGTGTCGTCGCCATGAACTGCCCCGCGCGACTGGTACCGAAGGCACTGCCAAACGTCGAGCACTTCAACGATACCGAGGCCGCCCTGTCCGCCATCAAACGCCTGCGCGTCACGACCATCATCCAGACCGACCTGTACGATTCCAGCGACCGCAACCAGCTGATCATGGGTGCGGCCCAGGTCAATCACATCAATTACAGCTTCATTCCCGGCGAGGCCGAGTTTTACAGCGGCAAGAACACCGTCGACGTCTTCCTGGGCTACCCTATGATCTCGGTATCGCAGACGCCGCTCATCGGCTGGGGAGCCATCGCCAAACGCATATTCGATACCATCGTCTCCTTGCTGATCATCATCCTGCTGTCGCCGTTCCTGCTGCTGCTCATCATCCTGCAGAAGATATTGAACCCGGGGCCGGTCTTCTACGTGTCGAAGCGCCTCAGCCAGTTCTCAAAGCCGGTCCGGCTCATCAAGTTCCGCAGCATGAGCGCCAAATATGGCAAGAAAGATGCCGCCGATGAGTTCCGTGAGATGGGCCGCGAAGACCTTGCCCGTGAGTATGAACGCGACCGCAAGGTGAAGGACGATCCCCGCGTCACGAAGTTCGGCAACTTCCTGCGCGTCACGTCGCTCGACGAACTGCCCCAAGTCTTCAACGTACTGAGGGGCGACCTGTCGCTGGTAGGGCCGCGGCCGATCCTGCCGCAGGAAGTCAAGTTCTCAGAAGGCAAGGCGGCCCTGCTTCACAGCGTGAAGTCCGGCGTCACCGGTTTATGGCAGGTGTCAGGCCGCAGCGAACTGTCGTTCGACGAACGCATCGAACTCGAGACCTTCTATGCTCAAAACTGGAGCTTCTGGCTGGATATCAAGATCCTGTTCAAGACGCTGGCGGTCGTCATCCGCAAGCAGGGTGCCCGCTAGCATGGCGAAGAAGCCCAAGGTAGCCATCGTCGCTGATTGGCTGACGAACATGGGCGGTGCCGAGAACGTCGTATTGGCATTGGCCGAGGCCTTCCCCGGCGCGCCGATCTACACGTCGACCTATGCACCGGACCGCGTGCCTGCGTTTAAGAAATACGACGTGCGTACCACCTACCTGCAGACGCTGCCGAAGCCGCTGCGCCGGCTGCACAAGTTCCTGCCCATGCTGCGCGTCAATGCCTTCCGGCAGCTGGACCTGTCCGAGTTCGACATCATCATCAGCAGCTCCAGCGCCGAGGCAAAGCAGGTCCGTAAGACCCGGGCCGGCCAGGTGCACATCTGCTACTGCCATACCCCTATCCGCTACTACTGGAGCCACTACGACGAATATAAGAAGGATCCCGGCTTCGGGAAACTCAACTGGCTGGTACGGCTTCTCATGCCGCTGATGGTGCCCGGTCTGAAGCGTGCTGACTACGAGGCTGCACAGCACGTCGACGTCTTCATCGCCAATTCCGGCGAGACGCAGAAGCGCATCACCAGGTACTACGGCCAGCCCAGCAGCGTCGTCCATCCGCCGGTCGACGTCGACCGCTTCACGCCCGCACGCGAGCGCGGCGATCACTATGTCACCGTCGGCCGCCAGGTACCGTACAAGCATCACGACCTGGCCGTCCAGGCGGCTACCGCGCTGGACATACCGCTGCTGGTGTTCGGCAACGGCAGCGAGCATGAACGTCTGAAACGCCTGGCCGGACCGACCGTGAAGTTCTATACCGACCGTTTCGGTGACGCGTCGGACGCGGCCCTGACAGCCGCGCTGAACGACGCACGGGGATTCATCTTCCCGGCAGAGGAAGATTTCGGAATCGTATCGGTCGAGGCCCTGGCGGCAGGTGCGCCGGTCATCGCCTATGGCCGCGGCGGCGCGCTCGACATCGTGCAGGACGGCGAAAGCGGCATACTGTTCGACGAACAGACCGTCGAAGCGGTCCAGGGAGCCCTGAGGCGTGCCGAGGCGACCGACTTCCACCCCGGGACGCTGCGCCGTAAGGCGAAACGGTTCGACAAAGGCCTGTTCATCACCAAACTGCGTACGATCGTATTGAAGCAGCTGGAGGAAGCCACGCGGTGACCGTCCTGGTCACGGGCGGCGCCGGGTACATCGGCAGCCATACGGTAGTCGGCCTGCTTGAGCGCGGCGACAAGGTCGTCATCGTCGACAACCTTTCCAACACCCACCCGAACGTCCTGGAACGGATCGAGCACATAACCGGTAGGCAGCCGGTCTTTTACGACTATGACGTCCGTGACCGGAAGTCGCTTGATGAGGTGTTCGATCAGGAGAAGCCCGATGCCGTCATCCACTTCGCCGGCCTGAAAGCCGTGGGCGAATCGGTCGAACAGCCCATCATGTACTACCAGAACAACCTGGAATCGACGCTGAGCCTGCTGAACGTCATGCAGTCCCACGATGTGAAGCGTCTGGTGTTCAGCTCCAGCGCCACCGTGTACGGTGACCCTGCGGAACTCCCTATCGTCGAAGACGCCCCGCTGAGCGCCACGAACCCCTACGGCCGTACCAAGCTGATGATCGAGCAGATGCTGATGGACGTCGCCGCGACCGGCGGGTGGCACATCATCAGCCTGCGTTATTTCAACCCGGTCGGTGCACACGAATCCGGGCTTATCGGCGAGAACCCGGCTGGCATCCCTAACAACCTGCTGCCGTACGTCACGCAGGTCGCCGTCGGTAAGCGCGAGCGGCTGTCGGTCTTCGGCGGGGATTACGACACGCCCGACGGCACCGGCGTCAGGGACTATATCCACGTGCTCGATCTCGCCGACGCACATTTGGCCGCGCTCGCGCACTTGTCGGATTCATCGGATTACCGTGCCGTCAACGTCGGTACCGGCCATGGCGTGTCGGTCCTGGAACTGGTGCGGGCTTTCGAAGCAGCCAGCGGAAGGACCATCCCGTATGACATCGTGGAGCGCCGCACGGGAGATATCGCCAGCTGCTATGCGGACGTATCGATGGCGGAACGCGAACTCGGCTGGAAGGCCAGGCTTACCATAGATCAGGCGTGTGAAGACAGTTGGAGATGGCAGTCCAACAACCCTGACGGCTACGCGTAGGGTTATTCGACGGTGACGCTCTTCGCCAGGTTGCGCGGCTGATCTACGTCGTTGCCGCGGGCCAATGACACGTAATAAGCGAACAGTTGCAACGCGACGTTGAATACGATCGGGGACAGTAGCTTCAGCGATGTCTTCAGACGCAGGACGGTCTCGGCGTCGATGTCCTTCGCCGTGTCGGTCACCGCGATCGCATGACCGCCGCGCGCGTTCACTTCCGTCAGATTGCTGATGCTTTTCTCGTACAGCCAGTTGTCGGCGATGAGGGCGACCTCGAAGAACGAATCATCGACGAGAGCGATCGGTCCGTGCTTCAGCTCGCCGGCGGCGTGGCCTTCGGCCTGGATGTAACTTATCTCCTTCAGCTTCAAGGCGCCTTCGAGGGCGACCGGATACATGGTGTCCCGGCCGATGAAGAGCGCATGGTCGTACGACGCGTACTTCTTCGCCAGCTTCTTGACGGTCGGTTCGACCGCCTTGATGGTCGATTCGATCTCGTCCGGCAGGCTGTCCAGCTCGGATATGAATCCGGCCAGTTCCTGCGCCGATGTCCCTTTCGCCTGGGCGACGACCAGGCCGAACAGCATCATGGCCGCGACCTGCGACGTAAAGGCCTTGGTGCTGGCGACCGATATCTCAGGTCCGACGTGGACATAGACCCCGCCGTCGACCTCACGGGCGATGCTCGAACCGACGGCGTTGACGATACCAAGGCAGCGGACGCCGCGGCGCTTCAGTTCCGTCAGGCAGGCCAGCGTGTCGGCCGTCTCGCCGGATTGCGACACGATCAACGCGACGGAGTCGTCGGGCACGTTGAATGACCGGTAGCGCAGCTCTGACGCGATCTCGACCCGTATGCTGATATCCGACGTGAACTGTTCTATGAAGTAACTCGCCAGCTGTCCGGCGTAGTTCGCCGTGCCACAGCCGACGATGATGATGTTACGTATGGCACGCAGCTCGTCGTCACTCATGTTGATGCCGCCCAGCCGGACCGACGATCCGTCAGGCAATATGCGACCGGCCAGCGTGGAACGCAGCGTATCGGGCTGTTCATGAATCTCCTTCAGAAGGAAATGGTCGTAGCCTTCCTTCTGGATGGCATGCATGTCGGCTTCGAGCGTCTCGACGGCCGGGTCGATGGGGTTGGCCGCGATGTCATACAGCTCCACCCGTCCGGCGGTACATTCGGCCACCTCACCTTCCTTCAGGTAGATGACCTTGTCGGTATGGGCGATGAGTGCCGACGCGTCGCTGGCGACGAATGTCTCGTCCTTCGCGACGCCGATGATGAGCGGGCTGCCGCTGCGGGCGACGATGACCCTGTCCGGCTTATCGTCCGCCAATACGGCGATGCCGTAAGCCCCTACCACGACCTTCAGCGCGTCCAGGACGGCATCCAGCAACGATGTCTCACCGCTATACAGCGAATCTATCAGCGCCGTCAGTACTTCCGTGTCGGTGTCGCTCTTGAACTCATAGCCCTTGCCTGCCAGCACCTGCTTCAGGTCCTGGAAGTTCTCGATGATGCCGTTGTGCACCAACGTGATCCGGCCGACGGTATGCGGATGGGCGTTCCTGACGCTCGGCGCGCCGTGTGTCGCCCATCGCGTATGGCCGATGCCGACCCGGTCATCGGTCTGGTTCTCAGCCTGCAACGCTGCCAGCCCGGCGACCTTGCCTTTCTCACGTAAGCTTGTCAGCTTGCCG
>ERZ761597.125-NODE-125-length-16728-cov-6.000180_pt1 | contig 16728 bp, 17 predicted proteins | sample MGYA00433093_ERZ761597 | MGnify/ENA primary metagenome ERZ761597 (study PRJEB28899, sample SAMN03785557) | bioreactor sludge metagenome | biome: EBPR Sludge; feature: EBPR Bioreactor; material: 0.22µm filtered reactor supernatant | place: Saint Lucia: Queensland... | reverse complement strand
GATATTCAAAACCAACTCCCCTTTCTGCTGCAAGTGCTAAAAATTGGTCAATTTTTTCATGCGTGCGTTCATTGTGCTGCATCCACATACATTTCATTGCCAGGTCTGAATCCTCGTACACTTGACCACTTAAAATATCTTCCAGTTGTTGCACTGCTGTTTCTCTGTCATCATTAACAATTTGACAGTCGTAAAGTTGTGAGCAAATAATCTCCGCTATGGCTGTGTCCATTCGCTCTTCAATTTTCTCTGGAGAATCAGTTCCTCGTTCAGTTAGTCTTCTCCTGAGTTCTTCTAATGAAGGCGGGAGAACAAATATCGTTGTTGCATTGGGCAACTTGGGCATTACATCTATTGCGCCCTGAACATCAATGCGAATAATTGCAACATCGCCGTTATCGACAATACTTTGCACACTGGATTTTGGTGTGCCATAGATATTGCCGAATACATTCATGTGTTCCAAAAATTCATCATTATCTATTCGGTTTTGAATTTCTTCGTGTGAATAGAAATGATAATGCACTCCATCAACCTCATTCGGTCTTGGAGCGCGAGTCGTTGCTGTCACAACTCTTTTGATACGTGGATTTCGCTCAATCCACATATCAATGATTGTATCTTTTCCAGCACCAGATGGTCCGCTAATGATAAGTTCGTTCATATTAAATCATTCCAGTTGTCTTGTTTCCACTGGGCTTCGTGCCAGTAATGGCATTCAACAGCGGGTCATCCTTGTAGATACCCTGAAAAACAGGGTCTTTTTGAATCAAGTTCTTGGTTACCTTTGAAATATCAATCAGTTTACCAGTGTTCTTGTCTCGAACAATCCGCTTGCCCTTTTGTGCTGCTGCTGTCACTGCTGTGGCTTGCTGCTGCATTGAGAACTTGTACAGTTTTTCTCCACGCGCAAACATGGCTTGAGAGCCATTTTTCAAAAGGATACAGTCTGTATCAATGGCTTGGTCGTCAATCTCAATGACATCTTTAGCACCAGGATGCGCCTTAAACACTTCTAGAATGCCAGTATCAGTCATATGCAGTACAACCCCGGTGTCCAGTACCGTGAAGTTAATTTCAGATACCTGCACATTTTCCTGCACACGAACATCGTAACTCTTGAAACCAGCCTCAAATCTAAAGATAAATTTGTCGTGATTGCCTTGCGTATTAGCGGCAATAACCATTAACACGCCGTTGTCAAATTTTGCGTCCAGAACCTTATGTCCCGCAAGCTCAGGGATTTGCAACTGATTGCATGTGGCAGTTTTAGGGAAAATAGAGATATGGCTTACATTAGACAGACTGGATACAACACAGCCGTCGAACATACGTGTGCCCGTTTCAATGACGTTTCCAACCTTCTTCAAGGTTGGCAATGTCTTTTGACCAAGAGTCACAAAGGTGACTTCATTGATATCCCCGTTGTTGCGCAAATACAGTCTGCCCTGATAAGACATAATTTCATTTGCATTGAAATTCACGGGCATTTCAACCTTAGACATCACAGGGAACAGTCGAAGCTTACCACCCTCTAATCGTGCCAGAATAGGTTCGTTGTTTGAGCCAAAAACCAACTCAGCAACATCATGCAGTCCGAGCATCGCCTTATCCTGCTGATACAAGCCATTCTCGGTCATGGTGTAGTTATATCCATAACCAATAATAGGCTTTTGATATGTGTGCAACAAGGTGATGATAAAATTGTCACTACCAATTTGCTTGGTAACACGTGTGTGGGCAATGATTCTGCTCTCGTAAGAGTCAGGTGGAGCCAATCGTGCGCCTTTCTCAAACACAGCTTCATACCAATCGCGCAATGCTTGCGGAATGGTGTCAAACGGCGCACACACAGCCGGAATAGTAACGTCAGGATTGAAAACACTGATATTGCGCTGCATGCGCTCCATCATTGTATAGTTCTTTTTATAGATTCCCTTAAATGGGTGGATACCTATAAACATCTGGAACGTTACGATAGCCCAAGAGTACCAATCTGTCTCTCGATTAAAACCCTTAGAGTGTGGGTCTTTAATCGAATCCATGATTGCTGTGGCGGGAAAATTCGGTGTTTGATAACTGTTTGTGTCAATATAGTAGACTTGTTTGAATTTCTTATCCACCAAACAGTTCATCTCGTTTCCGTCCACTTGCAAGAACCCCATGCTGTGGACATATCTCACCGCGCCTTGCATATTCTTTACAAGGTCGGTGATATTTTCTGGCGTCAACTTGTGTCTGTCTTTAAATGCCTTGGGAAACAACATGCATAGTTCATAAGCATCCACATACGGCATGGTGAATCCGCGCATCTTATTGTGCGAATCAACAAGAATATCTTGTGGCACAATGATGTTCGGGTGCTTAAGCTGTTGTAACTCAACCAATTTTCTTTCTTGCGGAAGAAACTTATTGTCTGGATAAACCTTATGGATTACTCCATTCTTAAGGTAAATTAATCCTTCGCCACCAAAAGCCGACTTAATGTCTTTCTCTTGTAGCGTAACAGGCTTACCGCTCTTTACAGTGCGCAAGTCCCATGTCTTTTTTAAGACTGCATCATCCCAAGCCATTATTAGTCAGGTTCTCCCAAATATATAACACCCATTGAAAAGTCATCGCTATGACTCCAGTTGTTCTTTTGACATACTTCCATAAATCTGTTTACGCGGCGACGAACAAATGTGCCCTGAAAATTCTTAAATGCCAGAAGCTCTTCAAGAACCTTTCGAACTGGAACAATCTCGTGTGTTAAAGCCGTTTCTGTTACCACTCTTTCAGTGAATGATTGTACCCCATCTGACATGACAGCAACCCACAAATACTTTTCTCTGCTTCCAAGATAAATGTCCAGCATAGCTGAGCTTTTGTATTTACTGGTGTTTGTTGGCATTCCGGGCTCAATAATATCAAGTGTGATTTCCTTGTGATTGTCGGTTTTAGCCTTGAAACGCTCCATTCGCTCTTCATTCAAGCGATAGGATAAATAATTGGGATAGCCCTCTTTGTACGCCACAGAATAGACTTCAATAGCGCCATCTCTCCGTCCAAGCGCCACAACTCCGTCACCATAACTGGTCACCATAAAATCACCGTTCTTATTGGAGACGATAGACATTACAGTGGCATCAAGTGACATTGGGTCTAACTCAAGCGCATGAGCATTTGCTGCCGTTTCTTCAATGATTTGTGTATAGATATCATCTGCTTTTTTGGCGTATTCATTGAAATCCATAATTCCCATTTTGGGAATGTATAACTCATGAGTTTTCACCAGCACACGAGCACCAACATCACTATCTCGTGAGCCAGAACAGCCATCTGCCAGAACCACATAGCTTTTGATTCCACAATTTTTATTAGACACATAGTCTTGACAAACATCGTGGCTAGAGCCGATTAAAAACAAACTGTCGGAGTTGATGCTACCAACCGAGTCGTCCACTACAACCGCCTGTACTGGTCGCATAGGCGTGGGTGGTGGGGCGGGTGGTGTAACAAATGTAGTCTTTGGCATTTCTTCTTTTTCTGGCGGTTGTGGTGCGGACTGAGTGGTGTTGCTCACAGGAACAGGAGCATTTTGAGTTGTTCGCACCGGAACATTAATAGGCTGCTTGGGTGGAGAAGACGATGCATTATCGTCTTTAGACCGCTCAAGAATCGCTTTCCAAGTAATTTTCTGCATCATCTTCTCCGAGAATCAACCTATTGTAGCCTTAGAACGTAATAGGCTGACTTGCGCCACCAGTTCCGAGGGCTTGTGACTGAGCCGCAATACTACGAGAAACGAATTGAGCCAACTTTGCCAACGAACCTGCGCTAGCGTTGTTAATTTCAATATACTCTCGAATACCAGCACTTGTGTGGTAATTCTTCAAGCAGTTCTGCATGTGCGGGTCATGAATGTTGACGCCAATCAAAATCGAAACAAGCGATTCAAGCTTTTCTTCTCGTGTAATATCGCTCAGCTTCGTTTTGACATTGCTTACCGTATACTTGGAGTTGTTGTCATCACCGTCCGTAATAACGATAATGATACCGTTTGCGCGGAAATCCGAAGCATACAGAACACCAGCATAGTCGTTGAGTGCATCAACAGCATCGCAGGTTGCATCGTAAAGCGCCGTGCTACCGCCGCCTTGACCAAGACATCCTACATAGTCTGCTTGATTACAGTTCGACAAAAGCTTGTAGCCGTGGAACTCTTGCACACCATCGCTAAAGAGCGAAAGACGAATCAACAGACTGTCTGCGCGTGGAGAGTGTGAACATGCAGAAATTACTTCCTGCAATGCTCGTTCCATATCGCTACGGAAGTGCCCGGTCGAACCGGACACGTCTACTACAATGTTGACAATGGTATATTCTGAGCTACCAAGGTCGTCAATTTTCGTTCGGCTATAGCCGTAGCTACCGCTCTGCAACGATACTTGCTCAAGATTGGGATTGATTTGTTTTGAACTCATCTTTTGTTTTCCATTCCTACCTTACTTAAGGAAATCTGTGGTTGTGCTGAACTGGACACCAGCCTTCTTCATCTCATCGAAGAATTCAGACTGAAGCTGTTCATAACCGGGGACGGGGGACATAGCATCTTCCAAGATGATTAACTTCTTCATCTTAGAGTCATCGTTGTATGCCTTGCGAATGTCGCGCACTGTATTTGCAACACAGTGAGAACCAGCCTCGCCAGCAATAACCAACAAGTCTGCATTTTCAAGACTCTGGATTAGCTCAACGTTAAGCTGTGTCGAGGGGTCGTTGGGGTCTGGGACTTCTGCCGAAACCGCACTATAGTGTTCTGTGAACGGATTGCTACCCTTGGTAACATAGTCTACCATTCGGTATCGCTCTTCCCACTTAGCAAGAGCATCGAACAGTACGGGGATTACACTATGTCCTTCGCTACCGATTAGGCAGTGAGGAGGCCAGACACACAGCGGATAACGTCCGCTGGCTTCAAGGGCTTCGATGTAATCGAGGGTGCGGCGTAGTGCGCCCGGTTGACGAGTAGTCCAGATGCCATCTTTAACTTCCTTGGCAGTAATGATGGTGAACGGATTGGGTGCTTCACCCTTACTGTTCTTCCACCAAATAGGATGGGCAATGTCAACCAAATGATGGCTGTCTAAAGTGACGTGAATGCCATTAATCTTGGAATCCAAGCGATTAATCATGTTGGCAAGACGCTGCATATCATTTTCAGCGTTGGTCACATAGAGGTTGCCACCAGGAAGACAAAAATCCCGCTGAGGGTCAATAATCAAAAGGTCGATTCTCATTTTTTTGTTTCTCCGATGTACGTATCATACCACATCGTGGCATTGATTTTAAGAAATCACAACAGATTTTGAGGAAAAATTGCAAAGCAGATTCTTGCAACAGGGCTTGAGGGTTAATACACAGAACTCTAATTTTATCATGCCAAAGAAAATTCAATTTTTACCGCCTGAAGCCTTAAACGCAACATTCACCATCGGAGCATTAAGCGAAACGACGGATTGGGGTTTAATGGCAAACGGGATTCCAGATGCACACAAGCATACCAAGGGGAACGGCATTGTAGTAGCCGTATTAGACACTGGTGGTCCCAACCATATTGACCTGAACGCAAACCTTCTTCCAGCTATTAACTGCTCAGGAACTGGTTCTCCCGATGACCACCAAGGACATGGGACACACGTTGCAGGCATTATTGCAGCACAAGAGAACGGCATTGGTGTTATTGGTGTGGCTCCAGAAGCCAAGATTTTACCCATAAAAGTATTGGACGATTCGGGGCGCAGTGGATTCAATCAAATTGCTGCTGGTGTTCGCGCCGCTATTGCTGCAAAGGTAGATATTATCAATATGAGCCTTGGTGCGCCATCCACACCACCCGATGATTTTTATAACGCTATCAAAGAGGCGCATGATGCTGGTATTATCATCGTTGCAGCCGCAGGCAATGATGCCGGGGCTGTAAACTGGCCTGCTCGTTATGATGAGGTCATCGCGGTATCAGCTATTGATAATCAGGGCAAACTTGCTAATTTTAGTTCACATGGTTCTCAGATTGATTTTGGTGCTCCAGGAGTTAATGTCTATTCGACGTACTTAAACAACCAATATGCAATTTTGAACGGTACTTCTCAGGCGTCTCCATTTATTGCAGGCGTATGTGCATTATTGCTAGCCTGGACTAGACTTCATCCTGAATTAAATCAAATCAAAAACACTGGTGATATGTTGCTGGCACTTGCAAAATTCACCGATAATCACGGTCGAGTAACTGATGGAGAATTTGGATTTGGTATTCCCAAGTTTCTTAACAAATTCCCAGACGAGGAAGAGGAAGTAACAACACCCGCAAATCCCACCAACCCAACAAACAACAATGATGTTATTAACCCATTTTAATCATAAGAATGAAACAGCAGAAACCGCTCAAAAGAGTTTACTTCAGATGGGAAGTGTTAATCCCGTTGTTGGTTCTGTTTTTTGTTGCGCTACATGATTGGAAAACGAATACAATAATAAACGCCATCGTAGACGGGGACTCAATGTCCCCGTCTTTTCATAACGGCGAGTATGTAAAGGTCACTACAGTATATCCAAGACTAATCAGAAATGATGTGCTATTGGTAAAAACTGAAGAAGGGCTAATAATTAAAAGATTACTGTTTTTGCCCGGAGATAAATTTTGGATGGTAAAATACAGCGTTGATTGGACGTATACACCTGACGAACTCGCAGAAGAATTATTGAAGCTAGATATGTTTGAACAAAGACATATTGAATTAAAAGAAGATGAAATTTGGGTTCAAGGAGACAATAGTAGCAACTCTTATGACTCTAGAAATTTTGGACCCATTAAAACGAGCGACATTGTTGGTGTGGTTGTGCCTTGGCGAGAAAACGTTGCTCCCGAAGAAAGTATTCCAATGTTAGAACAGATAAAAAAATTGAGAAGTAAAGGAATACCGCTAACCAAAGAGAGAATTTATAAATATGATGAACTCTAACCCGCTATCGCCTACATTTCATATAAGCGAACAATTAATATTGCATTCAATGAGAATGGCGCAACAAAAAGTAGATGACCCTATTAAAGAGGTGATTCAGTCTGCACTTGATGCATCTTGCACTATTATGCTCAGGTCAGAGGGTAAAACATGGACTGGGAGCGGTTTTCATATTGGTAATGGAGCTATCGTAACAGCGGCACATGTCGCCCCAATTGAGATGATGCAACAACCACATGAAATTTATGTTACTTTTGATGGTAATACCATGATGTCAGGAGAATTGATAGCAAGCGAAAACGAATTTGATGCAGCCATTCTTTTCGTTCAACAAGCTACAAACATCCCATCTGTAGTCTTGGCAGACAGCGGAACTGTCGAGGTTGGCGATATTATTGCGGTTATTGGCTCGCCAGAAGGTTGGCACGACACTGCCACGGTGGGCAGAGTAAGTAATGTCAATCAACATTTGGGCGCATTTGCCCCTACGCCAGCCTGGAATGATATCATTTTTATTGACGCGGACATTTTGCCCGGAGTGTCTGGTGGTATGGTGATAGGAACTGACGGTAAAGTAATTGGGCTGGTTATGGGCGTAACTGGACAACTAGCCGAATATGGCATTGGCGAACGAGCAGTGTGTCCATCTAACAAAATAAAGGCACTCGCCTCTTCATATAATGTATAATTGAGGCGTGAACAAAGACCTCTATCAAGTCCTGGGACTAACAAAATCTGCCACAGACGCTGAAATCAAGGATGCTTTTCGCAGCTTGGCAAGAAAATTGCACCCGGATGTCAACCCAAACAATCCAGAGGCAGAAGAACAATTTAAAGAAGTCAACAACGCATATTCTATTTTGGGAGACGCTGAAAAACGTCGCGCATATGATGCTGGCACTATTGATTCTTCTGGTGAATCTAATTTTGGAAATAGACAAGGCTGGGGGCGAACCCGAGTTGATATCGAGGATATGTTCAACAATTTTGGCTTTTCTATTCCAAGACATCAAGTTCGACAAAATACCGACCTTGGGATGCACTATGAATTAGACCCCAAAGACAGCTTAAAAGAACAAAGCGCAGTTATATCGGTAAATCGACACAAATGGTGTGAAGGATGTCATGGCAAGGGCGGCAAGGGGGGACAAACAGTTTGTCCAGATTGTCAAGGCAAAAGATATACTGTTAGGAATTTTAACAATATCACGTTGGTACAAGAGCCTTGTGGAAGGTGTAAACAAAAGGGGTTTATTTACACCACTGTTTGTGATGAATGTAGTGGGTTTGGCATTACAGAGGAAAATAGAACCTATACTGTAAAAATTCCACCAGGTTCATATTACAAAAAATTAAGAGTTGCAGGCGGCGGTCAATATACAAATCCAGATGAATCGCCTGGAGATTTGTATATATTAGTTGTACCACCGTCACAAAGCAATGGTTTTCAATACACGGAAGATGGTTCGGCATATACCGAACTATATATTGACCCCATCATAGCATTGTTAGGTTGTGAAAAAAAGGTAAAAGGAATATACGGCGAGAATGTTATTGTGAATGTGCCTAGCGGCACGAAAGATAAGACTATCTTGAGAATACCCGACAAAGGACTCAAGATAGGTCAAAAACAAGGTGTTTTAGCGATTGTAATTAGATACGAAAACTTAACATTGACACAAGAACAAAAAGAAATTCTTATGCAGTATGTGAACACCAAGAAGGAAAAAGAGGTTATATCATGAGCATGATTCGTAGAGCCATTTCTGGTCAAATAGAAGAATACACTGACGAGGGTGATGACAAGGCTATTGTCTGTCAAGCGTGCAGTCGTATTATTGTGTCAAAAGTTAATTTGGAAGCAAATGATGGTTGCCCTTATTGCCACAACAATATTAACACATCATTGGCAACCGAGAATGTGATTGCCGAGCCTGAACCAGACGATATTGCGGAGAGCATTTAAATGGATATTGATATTTCACAAATACCACAATGGTTATGGACATTTCTGCTTTCACCTGCGGGAATTGTCATTGCCATTGGCGTGTTATCTGTTGGCGGACTTAAACTTTTAGTCGGAAAACAGAGAGAGGTTGAATATATCAAGGCAATTTTAAAAGGTGTTCACGAAATGCTCGAAGGACAGCTTGGCGACAAAGCCGAAGCGGTTTATCAAGCCTGGTTGGAGGGCTTGGAAGCTATTTCAGATGGTGATTTTACACCATCTGAAATGATTAACGAACTAATGCGATTTATCAAAATCGCGCTTGGTAAAAAGAACATTGTTCTCAGCCAAGAAGAAGAATCAGTTGTGGCTCAAGCCGCCAGTATGACGGTTGATGCCATGTCTGTAAGTGCGAAAAGCACGAAAAAAGCTGTCGCAATAATGATGGCAAAATAATAGGAGAAACATAAAATGGCAGAAGAAAAAGAAGTAAAAGCTGCTGATGTTGCGGCAGCAGATAAGGCAAAAGTAGAAGCAGAAGCCAAGGCAAAAGCCGAAGCTGAAGCAAAAGCTAAGGCAGAGGCTGAAGCTAAGGCAAAAGCAGAGGCTGAAGCAAAAGCTAAGGCAGAGGCAGAAGCTAAGGCAAAAGCAGAGGCTGAAGCTAAGGCAAAAGCAGAGGCTGAAGCTAAGGCAAAAGCAGAGGCAGAAGTAAAAGCTGCTGAATTAAGCAAAGAAGAGCAAGACGCGGCATTACGTGCGGCGGCAGACATTCCAGCGACACCGAAGCAGCCCGTACCAGACCACGTTGTTATTCAGTGGTAAGCCTTCACATCAAGTTAAAGCCGCACTTCGGTGCGGCTTTTTGTTTTATTGTACGATAATAACAAGATGGTGCGCCTGATAGCCAAAAACGTCCACACTACCATTAGTGGTCAATTAGATTCTAACCCGAGAGTTGCTGAACAATTTGAGCAACAACTACGAACCGAATTAAGCTATATGGTTGCAAATGCTGATTATTCAGCAAAATTTAAAGAGAAGAAATGGGATGGACGCATTAGTCTCTACAATCCATATAAAAGAACTTTCCCAACAGGTCTAATGAACCTGACGCTCAAGTGGTTAAAATCAGAAAACATTCAATACACTATTGATGATGAGCGATATGTACCCGAACAGAACACCGTTTATACCACCAGATTTGCAGAATTCAATAGAGATTTAAGGTTTTATCAAACCGAGGCATGTAATAGGGCGCAAGCTAAAAAGCGGGGTATTTTAGCTATTGCAACAGGTGGCGGTAAAACAATGCTAACATGTGAGCTGGTATCGCGCTTAAATGTTGCCCCTCTTTTGTTTATTGTGCCTTCTCAATCCTTGTTGGAACAAACCAGGGGTGAGTTTTTAAAATTCATACTTCAAGATGGTGAAATTCCACACATTGGAATTATTGGCGACGGATTGTGTGATATTAACCCCAATGGAATTAATGTTGCCACATATCAGTCGTTGCTTGCCGCGTATGACCAACGATTTCTTGAAAAATCTACAGTAGACCCTATTACAAAGAAGAAACGCTCAGGACCAAGGGTAGAAAACATTCCTGAAAATGAACGCAGGAGTCTTTCGGCATTACAATATGAATATGATGAATCGGTGCGACTATACAACCAGGCGGTTGCGGAGTGTAAACGAAAATATCAAACTCAATTCCAAGCAGCCGAATGTATTACTAAAGAAAAAGAACGAGAAAAAGCTCTACGTGCTATCGAGCGAAACATCACAAAAGATTGCAAGAAATACAAAGAGGTGGTTACAAAATGCAAAACCGCACTGAACACCCGTATACAAACACTTGAAAACCAATCCGCTGTCAGAGAGTTGTGCATGAATGTTGGGTGCTTTATTGTTGATGAAGCCCATATTGCCGCTGTTATCACCGAGGCGCTAGGTGAAAAGATGCACAAAGCCTATTATCGCTTTGGTCTCACAGCCACGCCTTTTAGAGAAGACAATCAAGACATTAGAATGGAAGGTACGCTTGGAAAGAAGTTGATAGAGATTAGTGCCTCTGACCTTATTGATTTGGGCTTCTTGGTGCCACCTTATATTTACATGGTCAACAATGATTATACGGAACAATCATTAACTTGGGCTGAGACATACCGCAAACATATCGTTGAATGTTGGCCTCGAAACTATAGAATAAAACAATTTGCAGAAGCGTTTAAAGAAGAAGGGTGGCCTACAATTATTCTTGTTGAACAAAAAGACCACGGATATATACTAGAAAATATGATTAAAGACTCCGTGTTTGTACCAAGTGGGGCTGGTAACGAAGAATATGAAGAGGTTATGTCTGAAGAAGAAAAAAGCTATAGAAGATTAATGCTTGATGCTGCTGAACGTAATGAAATCATATTAATTGCAACTCAATGGGCAAATACTGGTATTGATGCACCGAGGTTAATGGCGCTTATTTTGGCTGGTTCAAATAAATCCGCTGGTACAACATACCAGCAAGTTGGTAGAATTTTAAGAACCGTGGGCAAAGATTACAATGAATCTGTATTGAATGGGAAGCCATTCGCGGTTGTTATAGATTTCATGGAGTCACAAAAGCAACTTCATAAGCATTCTGTCCGTCGAAAAAAGGTTTATCAACGAGAACACGCCTTTAATGTAAAGGTGGTGGGATAACAAATATGAAATTAAATGTAAAGGTAGGAACACATGTATACTAACAACATCTTTGGTACTCCAAAAAAATGCCCTACGCGAAAATGTCGCGCAACACTCTATAAGGACTGTCACCTTGGTTGGTTGCCAAAATCCACAGTTGAAGCCTATGCAATCGTGCGCTGTCCAAAATGTCAGGAAATTTTTGCAATCTCACAAATGTATTCCGATGTTCATGATTATTTCGAATCCTTACCTAACAACCCCAGCCTTATGACGCCAACATCACCAATCAGTGAGAAAGAACACAAATATATCAGAAAACAACTAGACGATTCCAATATTCTAAAGTCGCTGTACAAAGGATGGGTGCCAGGTGCAGGTAATCCAATCGAAAAGACAGAGGAATAAACTGTATAACCCCTTATATGAAAGCAATCGGAATTGATTTAGGAACTACAAATTGCTGCGTATCTTATGTTGACAATAACGGTCAACCGCAGGTTATAAACAACAGTGAGGGCGGTAGAACAACACCCTCTGTGTTTTCTATTAACGAGTTTGGCGAACGCTTAGTTGGCAAACCTGCCATTGACCAAGAAACAATGAATGCAAGCAACACCGTGCGCTCTGTCAAGAGACATATGGGTTCTAAGCATCGAATCGAAGTAAGCGGTGAGATTTTAAGCCCAGAAGAAATCAGCGCTGAAATTCTTAAGAAGCTTAAGCATGATGCAGAAGCTTATTTTGGTCACGAAATTGTTGATGCAGTTATTACGGTTCCTGCCTATTTTGACTCTGACCAAAGACAGTCTACAAAAATTGCTGGCGAATTAGCCGGGTTTAATGTTCTTCGAATTATCAACGAGCCAACTGCTGCGGCTTTAGCTTATGGTTTAGACAAAAATATCAACGAGAAAATTCTTGTATTTGATTTGGGTGGTGGAACATTTGATGTAACCATTCTCTCGATTGATTCCGATGGCGTGTTTGAAGTGTTGTCAACTAATGGCAATACAGCTTTGGGTGGAGATGATTTTGATAAGAAAATTCTAAACTACATATTAGAGTCTATTGCCACAGATATTGATACCAGCAATCTTGGAGACACTGAAATGTCGCGCCTTCGAGATGCGGCTGAAAACGCCAAGAAACAACTTTCTGTCAGTCAAACCGCCGTTATCACTGTCCCGCATTTCAGTTTTATAAACGGCGCTCCATATCACGTAAAAACCATTTTAACAAGAGAACTATTTCAACAGTCCATCTCCGAGTATTTAACTCAAATGAAGACATGTGTGCAGGATGCGCTGAAAGATGCCAAGCTTTCATTCAATGACATCAATGAAATCGTATTTGTGGGCGGAAGCACTAGGGTTCCGCTGATTATTCAGTCTGTAAAAGAATGGACTGGAAAAAACCCGAATTTAACAATAAACCCAGATGAAGCTGTGGCTATTGGCGCGGCAGTTCAAGCTGCGATTTTATCAGGGCAGTCATCTAGGGATATTTTACTACTAGACGTTATTCCGCTATCGCTTGGTGTTGAAACTGTTGGTGGTGTGATGAGTGTTATGATTAAACGAAACACCACTATTCCAACGGAACACACTGAACCATTTACAACACATCAGGATGGATTAACACAAGTTGATGTGCGTGTTTTTCAAGGTGAGCGCCCAGCAGTGGTATACAATAAGTTCTTGGGAGAGTTTCAACTAAATGATATTCCACCACTTCCTCGTGGTCAAGCCAAAATTGATGTCACTTTTTCGGTGGACGCAAATGGTATTTTGTCAGTCAAAGCCGTTGATTTGATTTCGGGACAAGAAAAAAGTGTCACAATCACGGGGAACTCTAGCCTATCGGCTGAAGAGGTGGCAAAGATGCTAGCAGATGCGGAACTCAACAAAGAAGCTGATGAGCGAGAACGCGAAATAGCTAACTTGGTGAACGCAATGCGTGACCAAATAGTCCAAATTGACGAGTTATTGCGTGTTAGACACGTTTTACCCAATGAAACGGCTAGAAACCTAGAAGACCTCAGAAAATCGCTAGAAAATGCCCTAGACTTGCGAAACACTCAAATAATGGAATCATTAATTCAGGGTGCTACTAACGATATTAAAGAGGCAAGTGCTTTTGCCTATGAAAAAGCAAAAGAAATTGTAGAGAAAAAATGACACATAAAATCCCACCCCATATCAAACTCAAAGCATTTGACGATAAACTGCGTCATGAATATGGAGCTTTGTTGCTCGGTTGCGATGATGCTGGTCGCGGGGCTTGGGCTGGACCTTTGGCTATTGGTGCTGTAATTCTGCCAGAAGATTGTGAAATAGAAGGTTTGAATGACAGTAAGAAACTTAATGAAGATGCTCGATTAAGACTTGCTGAAAAAATTAAGGAAGTTGCTATAGCGTGGAGTGTTCAGTTTGTTCATGCTAGAGATATTGATGCAAAAGGAATATCTTGGGCGAATACTCAGGCAACAAAAAAGGCTTGTATTGATTGTTTTAAGAAAATCCACAAGCCTACGGTAGATATATTTGTGGCAGACAACACTTTGTATTTTCCGTTCAAACCTGCTATCGTGATTCCCAAGGGGGATTCGACAAGTCTATCGGTGGCAGCAGCATCGGTTTTGGCTAAGACCGAAAGAGATTTATATATGATTGAACTGGGGCACAAACATCCTGGATATGGTTTTGAAGATTCGAAGGGTTATATCAATGACGCTCATAAAGATGCAGTTAAAAAATTAGGAATGATTGAAGAAGTACATAGAAAGTCTTACAAAATTTCTGGTTTCAACAAACCAAAACAGACAACACTAGGTGACCTATGAATAATTTCATCCCAAAAAAGATGATAGACAAGTCGGTTTTGCAACAAATGCATAGACCCAGCGAACTAGAAAGGATTGAGTTGAGATATGACAAATTGTTGTATCACCCGCCATCAAATCAGATTGTGCTTATTATGAGTACAAATGATAAATCCATTGCCTTTCCGCTTTCTGAGTTCGAGGGGGCAATGGCATCGTTTATCTTTTTGGGTTGCTCGCTTAATGCCCATATTAAGACTATTCACCAAATGTATCTGGGTTTACTTAAAGAATGTGGCTCTACCATAGAATGTAGTGTGATTGAAGCGATGCATGGTGACATTTATTATGCAACCATTGAATATTCCGACAAAAAGGGGCGGCGATTCAGAAACATCGCTAGTTTTGCCGATGCTATATTTCTATCCACATTAGCTGGCGCAAAAACATATATTTTACGCAAAGTAGAAGAAGAAGCCGAAGATTTCAGCGAATGGACATATCTACAAGAAATCGTAGATATGTCCGATGATGAGGTTTAATTTTCCTGTACGTAACACTTGAACTCAAAATCAACTGTGAGCAAGTCCGTTGTTACGTTAAAGTTTGCGCGAGTCAAAAGAGAGCGAGACAAATCAAATAGGTCTACTGTATCGCCGTACTTTCGGAACAAACCAACCCATACATCATTATCGCAGTCATAAACCTCAATCGCAAAATCGGCATCTACCGTGGTAGTACAACCCGGTTGCTGGATTGTAAGTTCAGTGCCTGTGCCAAGGTTGACGTTAACAGATTCACCCACGCCAGTGTAAAGCTTATCATTGTCTAAATCCTGAAGAAGCACAGCAGCCTTTCCTTTTCCTGTAATAGTGATTCCACTAACACCAAGCCAGGGGTATTGTGTACCAAAATTGTATGGGTTAGGGTCAGGGATGGGGTTTCCATCACTTGTAGTACCATCTTTACCTGCAATAAAAACATGATTAGCTACATTCACAGCAACTGTGATAGAAGCTTCTAAAACATAATAAACATATCCAGCTAAAGAGACGCGAAAATCCAAAAAGTTGGCAACTCTAGTTGGTGTATGCAAGAGAGGGTTTAATACATCGGTGATAACACCGTTGGTTAAATCTTCTGCTGGATGGTCTGTAACTTGGAATACTTCGCTGTTGGCAGGGTCACCGTCAGATTTCAAGGTCATTGCGACTTTACCAGCCTGTCCGCTGACCGTAATAGTGGCGTTTTCTAAAATGGGTAAGACTGCGCCTGTACGCGACATGGCGTTGTCAATCTGTTCGTTCATCAGGGTTCGACCGTCAATGGCTGAACCGCCACCAATCAAAATTGGCGCATCAATGCTAATGATTTCCGACACCTCGCGGATGTCCATAATCTTGTTTAATGCCGTGCCTTGAACAAAATTCTTAGGTTCAGCAGTCATTTTTCTATCACGGCTTGCGCTCGTGACAATAATGAAACTGTCTCCTATCATAAGTGTTTTGTAGACACCAAAAAATCCATTATTTAGTGGCATAGAATTGCACCTTGTACCCTGATATATTTCTGCTTGTTGCAGTTGAAATCCCTACCCATATTTGTTTTTTCCCTATAGAAATCTTGGTTTCCTTGACGTGTTATTCTTTTTTATGGCTAAAGCTTCCTCTTTTAAGGAACCAACTCGGTGATAACATCTCCATTCTGAGAATAAACTGGAGGATATGATTCTTCTGTGACAGGAAGTGCATCGAAGAAAAATAGTAAATCAATAGTATCTGAGATGTTTGGTCTAGATTGTGACCAAAACTTAGTCGTGCGTAAATATAGTTTTGAAGTCAACGGCTGTTCTGCGGGTTTAAATATAGGCACTGGAAGTCTAGCAAAAATAGGGCCGAACTGAACTATTAGGTTCTCATTCACCATCCATCCACCATGAATGTATGTGCCTGTTTCGACACCTCTTCTGAGTGTTTCGACATATTGCCCACCCCATTCAACTCCCTTTACACCGATAATCTGAGTCATTTCTGAACGATTTTCAACTGGGGTTTCAATTGGATTAAGAAAGACCATTAGGGTTTCTTTGTTTGTAATATCAATTTGTAAAGAACTCACTGTTCTCATAGCAGACTCATACCGTGATGCTGTGCAATCACCCCATCCTAAAGAACGACCCAGAATATTGCCCTCTGGCGGCTCCACAAGATAACTAGCGCGACGAGTTTCTATCATTCCGATGAAATCAGCTTCAAGCTTCACACCCTGTT
>ERZ761597.124-NODE-124-length-16811-cov-3.703450_pt1 | contig 16811 bp, 12 predicted proteins | sample MGYA00433093_ERZ761597 | MGnify/ENA primary metagenome ERZ761597 (study PRJEB28899, sample SAMN03785557) | bioreactor sludge metagenome | biome: EBPR Sludge; feature: EBPR Bioreactor; material: 0.22µm filtered reactor supernatant | place: Saint Lucia: Queensland... | reverse complement strand
CGCATATATCTTGATCAGGTCCTCGGCTGTCTCATCGTCGACGTTCAGCCAGAACTGGAAGAACTTATACGGACTGGTCTTGTCGGCATCGAGCCAGATGGCACCGCCTTCCGATTTGCCGAACTTCACACCCGTCTGCTTGTTGACGATCAATGGCGCAGTGAAGACATGGGCCTCACCGCCTTCGATTCGCCGTATCAGCTGAACGCCTGAGATGGAGTTGCCCCACTGATCGGCACCGGCCACCTGCATGGTGACACCTTTCTCACGGAACAGGTGCAGGAAGTCATAACCTTGAATAAGGGCGTAGCTGAACTCAGCATAACTGATGCCGCTGCCACCTTCGCCGATACGGGCCCTGATAAAATCACGATCCAGCATCTGGGTGACGGCGGCGTGTTTGCCGACGTCGCGCAGGAAATCGAGATAGTTCATGTCTTTGAACCATTCGTAGTTGTCGACGATGTCGAACGTCTGGCCGGCGAAGACGTTCTTATACTGCTCGGCGATCGCGGCCTTATTACGGGCGATCTCGTCCGTGGTCAACAGGTCGCGCTCCTGCTTCTTGCCGTCCGGATCGCCTATCATGCCGGTCGCACCGCCGACGAGCAGCACCGCCTTATGGCCATGGTCGATCATGTGACGGATCATCATGGCCGGGGCGAGGTTACCGATCGTCATACTGTCAGCCGATGGATCGACCCCCCAATAGAACGTCCGCGGCTCGTTGATATCCGATACGTCGGACATCGTGGTCTGATTGATGAACCCGCGCCATTCCAGCTCTTCTGCCAGCGTCATTTCGCCCCTTCGATATTTCGTTTGTAACTATGTAAAGTATACCGAAAAAGACAGTTTGGCGACAAACATTAGTGATATAATGAGGCGAATAACGTGTGTGAAAGAATAGCCGACTGATGACCAAACGATCGCATCGAAGACTGAACGTATATGCCAATTTGTCGCATGCCAGGCGGACCAAGAAGGACCGCCTGGCTCGGCGTAAGGCCGAGTACCTGGCCACGTTGCCGAAGCATCCCGTGAAACGCATGCTGTACCGCATGCATCCAAAGCGCGTCTTCAAATACTGGTTCAGCCGGCAGGGCGCCATGACGCTATTGAAGATTGCAGGTGTCAGCACACTGCTCGTCGTCATCCTGGCGGGCGGCCTGTTCGCCTACTTCCGAAAGGATATCGACCAGATCAGACCGAGCGAACTGGCCAAACGTGTCCAGACAACCGTTACCCGCTACTATGACCGTAACGACAATCTCCTCTGGGAAGACAAAGGTGATGGCAACTATAAGCTCGTCGTCAAAGGTAGCGAGATAGCCGATACCATGAAGAAGGCGACCATCGCCATCGAGGACAAGGACTTCTATAGTCATCAGGGCATCAGTCCTACAGGACTGCTGCGCGCAGCCGTCAATAACACTCAGGGTGACAGCACGCAGGGCGGTTCGACCCTGACCCAGCAGTTGGTGAAGCAGGTATTCTTTGCCGACGAGGCCAGCAACCGCGGACTATCAGGTATTCCGCGCAAGATCAAGGAGGTCATCCTGGCCATCGAGGTGGAGCGTATGTATAACAAAGAGCAGATCCTCGACCTGTACCTCAATGAATCGCCATACGGCGGCCGTCGTAACGGTGTCGAATCGGCTGCACAGACATACTTCGGCACAACAGCGAAGGACCTGACGCTGGCCCAATCCGCTCTTTTGGCAGCCATCCCGAACCAGCCCGGCCTGCTAGACCCGTACAACACGGCCGGGAACCAGGCGCTCATCAACCGGCAGCACCGCGTGCTCGATAACATGGCCGATCAGGGGTTCGTGACGAAGACCGAGGCTGACGAGGCTAAGAAGGTCGCCATCATGGATACCATCAAGCCTGAATCCGACCAATATAAGAACATCAAGGCGCCGCATTTCGTGCAGATGGTGCGCAGCGAACTAGAGCAGAAGCTCGGCAAGGCGACGGTCGGCCGCGGCGGCCTGGCGGTCAAGACGACCATCGATATACGTGTCCAAGACAAGCTGCAGGCAGAGATGGACGACATGTTCAGTTCGACATTCCCTAAGTTCGCAGGTTTCAGCAACGGGGCGGCCACGGTCGAGGATGTCAAAACGGGGCAGATCATCGCCATGCTCGGCAGCCGCGATTTCAACTACCCCGGTTTCGGCCAGGACAACGCGGCCGCTGCCTTCATCCAACCGGGATCTTCCATAAAGCCGCTGGTGTATGCGCAGCTGTTCGAGAACAAGGGTGCCGATGCCCAGAACTTCGGCAGCGGCTCGATACTGGCTGATAATCCTATCAACATCGCCGGTTACAAGCCGCAGAACGCCGACGGCAAGTTCAAGGGCAGCATCACGCTGCGTAATTCGCTCGCCCTGTCCCGTAACATTCCTGCCATCAAGGCCATGCAGGTGAACGGCGTCGAACCGACATTAAAATCCATCCGCGCCATGGGCAACAAGTTCTACTGTACCCAGGGAGCTGAGAAGGAGGCCGGTTTGTCATCGGCAATCGGCGGCTGTGGGACGCGCATGATCGATCACACCAATGCCATCGCCAGCCTGGCACGCGGCGGCGTCTACATGCCGACCAGCACCGTCCTGAAAGTTACTAACAGCAGCGGTGAGGTACTAGAGGAATATAAGGCGGAATCGAAGAAAATCATCGATCCGCAGTCCGCCTATGTCGTTACCGACATCCTGGGCGACGCCAACGCGCGCCGCGGCCTGTTCGGACGCAGCATCACGCCGACGCTCGACAGCGTCAAGGTCCGTGCGGCCATAAAGACCGGTACAAGCGATAAGAACCGTGAACCGAAAGATATCTGGACGGTAGGCTACACCCCGACGGTCGCAGCAACCGTCTGGTTAGGAAACCCGGACACGACACCACTCGTAAACGGTAACTCGTCGATACCCGCCCGAGTACTCGATCCCGTCATGGCATTCACCGCTCAACTGTATGAGCAGGAAGGTAAGGCCAAGGCCGGTGAATGGTTTACCGCGCCAAAAGGCATACAAGTCATCAACCGTGAGATATACCCGTCCTGGTACAACAGGGCCAAGGCAGAGACCGGCGTCAAATTGACCTTTGATAAAGTATCAAAGAAAAAGGCCACCGATTGTACACCGGCGGGAGCCAAGGTCGAACTGACCGTGACGAAAACTACCGACCCGACCACGAAAAGCACCGTCTACCTTGCTCCAGACGGATATGATGCCTCGAGGGATGATGACTTCCATAAATGCGGTGACGTCGCTCCTGACGTGGCTGGTATCTGTATCAATGGTAATAACATCAGTATCCGGGTATCCAAGGGTACCAACAATCTTCAGACACTCGATGTCTCTGTGAACGGCGCCAGTGTGGCCTCCATCAATGTCACTGACAGTGGTACGTATTCGACCAATTATAACTTCCCTGGTGGCGCATCGACAGTCGTGGCCACCGTGACGGATACCGGATATTATGCCGATTCGGCCAGCCAGGCCTACAGCGGCTCAGGTAACTGCACGACCGGAGCATCTCAGCGCGGGCAGAAGCAGAACGACGGCAACCAAAATGGTGGCCGGCGCGGTCGGGGTTAGTGTCTCGGCCTACTGCTGGTTAACCAGTTCGATCAGACTGTCTTCCTTGGTACGGCGTGAGGATCGGCGGCGTGGTTGCGGTTTATTACCTTCCGCTTCATCGTTACCCTTGGGTTTACGACTGCCTGATTGCGGGCGCCGACCAGCTGGCTTCTTCTCGTCATTCGCTTGAACGGATTCTGCCTCATTCTGGGCTGACGCACGACCGCGGGCGCTGTTCGATCCGCGTGACTTGGTCTGGGGGCGGCCTTCAGCATCCGTCCGTGGAGATGGCTGCTTTTCAAGCGGCCGGGCGAACATCATTCGTCCGGCGGCAGTCTGAAGACTGCGGATGAATTCTATCTCGATTGTCTGACCGATCTTATCCGCCGCCTTATCGACCACGACCATGGTGCCGTCGGCAAGGTATCCCACCGCCTGTGACGACGACTGACCTTTTTGTGTCAGACCGAGACTGATCGTCTCGCCCGGCAGGAACGCCATGCGGATATTACCGGCCAGTTCGTTGATGTTCAGCACTCGGATACCCTGTACGGTCGCTACCTTATTCAAATTGAAATCGATAGTGCAGATCGAACCGTTATAGCGCTGGGCGAGCTCCACCAGCCGTCCGTCGACCCCGTCCTTGCCGACTGGCTTGTCTTCCATCACCTCGACCGTGAGGCCTTCGGATTCCTGCAGCTCCCGGATGGCGTCAAGACCGCGGCGGGCACGTGAACGCTTCTCGGCGTCTGCTTGGTCGGCCAGCAGCTGCAACTCGTTTATGACCGATTTCGGTACCACGAGGTACGGCGGGATGAAGCCGGTCTGTGCCGCCGTCACGATCCGCCCATCCATTAGGGCAGAGGTGTCCAGGAACACCGGATGTCGCTGTGATTCATGTCGCAGAGATAAGCCTGATCGGTACACCAGATAACTGACTTCGATAAGGATGATGATAGCGATGATTGATATGAATAGGCTCATTTGCCTCCTTTTACTTTAGATAGTCGATAAGTGCCTGGCGTAGCGTGGTGACGGGCGTGCTTACCGTCGATTTCTTCACGCCCTTCGGACCGATGGAGTGTCTGAAGCCAAGCTTCTTCGCTTCGGCTACACGTCGTTCCGGCTGGACGACCGAACGTACCTCGCCGCCGAGTCCGACCTCACCAAAGACCACCGTCTCATCGTCGAGCCGACGTTCCGCTGCCGCGCTGGCGATCGCCATGCATATGGCCAGGTCAGCTGCCGGATCGACGATCCGCAGCCCGCCGACCACATTGATATAGATATCCTTATCCGATAAGTTCAGTTTGGTACGGCGTTCCAAGACGGCGATCAGCAGGTTGAGCCGGTTCAGGTCGAATCCGCTGGCGGTCCGTTTAGGATACCCGAAACTGGTCGGATTTACAAGCGCCTGTATCTCGACGAGGAGTGGCCGCGTACCCTCCATCGTCGCAAGAACGACCGATCCGTCGGCGTTCTGCCGCTCGGCCAGAAGAGCCGCAGAGGGGTTCGTCACGATCTCCAGCCCCTTCTCGCCCATCTCGAACAGCGCGGTCTCGGCGGTCGATCCGTAACGGTTCTTGATCGCTCGAACCACCTTGAAACCGCCATATCGGTCGCCCTCGAACTGCAGCACTACATCTACGAGATGCTCCAACACCTTCGGTCCCGCGATGCTGCCTTCTTTGGTGACATGCCCCACCAGAATGACGGCCGCACCGGATGATTTGGCTGCCCGGATGACGACGTTCGATGAGTTGGTAATCTGGCTGACGGTGCCGGGAGCGCTTGAGATATCATTCAGGCTGAGCGTCTGGATGGAATCGATAACGACGAGCTTGTGGCCCCCCGCCCGGATGGTCGCGCCGATGTCATCGGCACTGGTGCTTGAGACGAAGTCGAGACGCTCTGTCACTGTCGCACCTAGTCGTTCGGCGCGTAACTTCACCTGGTGGGCGCTTTCCTCGCCACTTACGTACAGCACCGGATTGCTAGTCGCGACATGCGACGCGACTTGGAGCAGCAACGTGCTCTTGCCGATGCCGGGCTGTCCGGCGACCAGCATCACACCGGCTGGCAGGATACCGCCGCCGAGCACGTCGTCGAGCTCGCCGAAGCCCGTACCGAAGCGCTTCTCAAGTTCCGACGCTTCGATTGTCCCGATCGACTGCGGCTTCAACACCGAGCCGCTGCTGCTGCCCTTCGCAACCGCCGAGACACCGGCTTCGACGATTTCTTCCTGCAACGTGTTCCACTGGCCGCAATTCTCGCACCGACCCGTCCACTTAGGATACGATGCGCCACAATTATTACAGATGAACCTGGTCTTCGTTTTCGCCATATTGCCCTATTATATCTTAGGCGCGTCAGACAATGTGCTGTCCAGGCTTTGGTTCAGCGATGCTGACTGCGCGTTGATTGTGTCGAGCTTGGCCAGCAGGGACTTGTATTGGGTGATGTTCGACTGGATCCGCTGCCGGAAATCGTTCAGCTCGTCACTGCGTGTCACGAGCCGCTGGCGAGCAGCTTGGAACTCCGACTGTGTCGTGAAGCCGCCGGATTGTGATGCCCGCGTATTGAAGCTCTCCACCTCCTGGTTAAGCGACTTGATGTCGTCGTTATACCGGGCAGTATCGGCATTGATGGCGCTGGCCAGCTTCTCAATCTGGTTCACTAGGTCGTCCGCCTCTTCCGACAGGCTAGTGAAGGTCTCATCAACCTTCTGATGCAATTTGACGATGGCAGACCTGTTCTTGAAATAGCGCCCGTAGTACGTTTCAAGCTCAGGACCGATCGATTCGAATTCCGTCCCGATGATGGAATGTAATTCATTGAAGGATTCACCTGGTTCGGTCTTCTCATAATACTTCATGCGTGCGTCCAGGCTGGCATCGGTCACTTTCTCGTAGGCGGCCTGAAGCAGTGGCTGGAGGCGCTTCTTCTCGGAGTCCGGCAACCGTTCATATTCGGCGTGTAGCAGCTCGTGCGCCGCCGTCACTGGCTTTATACCGACCAGCCGGCTGTCCGTGACGTCGAAGATATAGATCCTGTTAGACGCGTAGCAGCCCAGTATTGGACTGTCGGCTTCCTTACGCTGGCAATGCTGGTTGAAAGACTGGCTGGGCTCCACGGCTGGCCGTGTGGCGTAGAACGTGAACCTGGCGTCGTCGGTCAGCCCGGTGTCGGTGGCGATGGTCTCGACCGCCGAAGGCGGGTCATATTGACTGTACTGAATCGCGTCGACGACGTACTGCCGCTCGCTCCAGAGCCAGATCGATCCAATAATAAGCAGGGCTGAGACGAGCCAGCCCGCCCATGACGTCCGTCTAACCTTCGATTGTGACATGTAGGGATATTGTACCTTCGTGCGCCGAAGCCGTCAAAACGGTCCCCTTCTCGTACTCACCGGAAAGGATGCCGTCGGCGATTTCATGCTCCAGTTCGTCCTGGATGGCGCGCCGGAGCGGCCGAGCGCCGTACTTCTCACTGTATCCCTTGTCGATGATAAGCCGCTTCGCCGCCGGCGTAACCACCAGATGTATGCCTTTCGGCGTCAGACGGGCATCGAGCTCAGCCACCAGCCCGTTGAATATCCTGCCGACCTCGCGCCGGGTCAGCGCGCGGAACGTGACGATGGCATCGAACCGGTTGATGAGCTCAGGCCGCATCAGTCGCTTCAGCGCGCTCTCAGCGCGTTCGGCGTTCACCCTATGCTCTTCTTCGAGCGCCTTGTCATCAGAGCGGCTTGTAGCATGGAATCCCAACGAGGCCTCCTTCTGCATAGCCTCGGCACCGACGTTACTGGTCAGTATGACGATGGTGTTCGAGAAGTCGACCTTCCTGCCCTTGGCGTCGGTCATCGAACCGTCCTCGAGTAGCTGCAACAGCAGCTGGAAGACATCCGGGTGGGCCTTCTCAATCTCGTCGAACAACACTACGCTGTACGGCTGACGCCGGATCTTGTCAGTCAGCTGACCACCGTCGTCGTATCCGACGTAACCGGCCGGTGCACCCAGCAGTCGCGAGGTATTATGGCGTTCACCGAACTCGCTCATGTCGATCTTTATGAGAGCATCGTCGCTACCGAACACTTCCCGTGCCACCACTCGAGCCAGTTCCGTCTTACCGACGCCGGTCGGGCCCATGAACACGAACGATCCTATCGGTCGTTTGGCACTGGCGACGCCGCTTCGCGAGCGACGCACTGCGCGGGCGACCTTGCTGACCGCCTCTTCCTGACCGATGATGAACTTCGACAGGTGCTTCTCAAGTGAGCGCAGCATCGAGGCTTCCGATTTCTGAACCCGCTTGACAGGTATGCCGGTCATGACCGATATGGCGTTCGCAACCATGTCTTCCGTCAATGTGATCGGCGTCTTGTTCTCGAACTGCTGCTTGAGCTCCTCGAGCTTCTCGTTTATCTGAACCGACCTCGTCTTGTAGAGCGCCGCTCGCTCATAATCCTCGGTGGCGACGGCTTCATCCATCTTTTCGTTGAGGTTCTTGAGCTGCCGGATATAATCACGCTGTTTGCTCGGCTTGCCTCCAGCGTTGACGCGAGTGAGCGCCGCGGCTTCGTCGATGACATCGATGGCCTTGTCCGGCATGTGACGTTCCGACACGTATCGGTCGGCAAGATAGACGGTCGTCTCAAGGACCTCGTCACTGATTGATACGCCGTGATGCTTTTCATAGTAGCTCTTGAGTCCCTTGACGATCGCGACCGTATCTTTCAGTGAGGGCTCCGGCACCATGATGGCCTGGAAACGGCGTTCAAGCGCGCTGTCCTTCTCGATGTGCTTGCGGTATTCATCGACCGTCGTGGCGCCTATCATATGGAGTTCTCCACGCGCCAACGCCGGCTTCAGCATGTTGGCTGCGTCCAACGCGCCTTCGGCCGCTCCGGCTCCTACCAGAAGATGGAGCTCGTCGATGAACACGATGACGTTCTTAGCATCGCGCAGCTCCGCGACCACCTTCTTCAAACGCTCTTCGAACTCTCCGCGGTATTTCGTTCCGGCAATCATGGCCGCAAGGTCAAGCTGTATGACCCGCTGATCAAGCAGATGGTCCGGTACGTCTTCGCGGGCGATACGCTGAGCCAGGCCCTCGACGATGGCCGTCTTGCCTACGCCCGGCTCGCCGATGAGAACGGGGTTGTTCTTGGTTCGCCGGCTGAGAATAGTGACCAATCGTTCCGTCTCACGGTCACGACCGATGACGGGATCTAGCTTCGAATCACTGGCGCGGGCCGTCAAATCGGTGCCGAAGGTTTCCAACGCTCCTCCGCGCTTGGTGCGCTTCGGTGTGTCGGTCGTCGCGGTCTCGCCGTCGTGAAAGGCGTTATGCTGCCGATCGAAGAAGTCCTCCAGATCCGACCGCAGCTCTGACACGTCGACGTTCAGTTCGCGCAGGAGCGTGGCGCCGCGGGCGCTCTTCTGGTTCAGTATGCTATAGAGGATATGTTCGGTACCCAGATGATCCTGATGGAATTCCTGGGCGATCTCCCAGCCCATCTTGAGCGTCAGCTTGGCCGTCTCACTGAGCGCGAGCGCACCTGTGCTGATGATGATGTTGCGGGGACTCAGGTTCAGCGCCAGCTCGGCGCGCTCCAGCGTTACATGAGCGTCGGCCAACATCTTGGCTCCGACGCTTGATCCCTGCGCGAGTACGCCGAGAAGTAGGTGTTCCGTACCGATGTACGCGCTGCCGTAACCGCGTGCGATGGCGTTGGCATGCTGCAAACTGGTCTTCGCGTTGTCGGTCAGACGTGAAACGAATTCTGCGAAATCATCTGCCATAATCTTATTATCATCCTCCTCGTGGTTATGCGCAAGCGTCATGCGGTAGAGCTTGGCCGGCATTACTATACTTAGTATACATAAAAATTAGCACTCTATCAATAAGAGTGCTAATTCGCTATCAGCCGGGAAGTTAGTCGGTTGATTCGTTTAGCGCATCGAGAAGACTGTCCTCGATGTTGCGCTTCGGTGCTCGTGCTTCCGGCTTCTTGGTCGCGGTCTCGATGTCGAGCTCGTAACCCGTCAGCTTGCTCGCCAACCGGACGTTCTGACCGGCGCGGCCGATCGCGATTGACTGCTGATCCTCAGCGACGAAGACCTTGGCCCGTTTAGCGTCCCTGTCGATCTCGACACGAGCGACTTCGGCCGGTCCCAGGGCGCTGCGAATGAACTCTTCGGAATCTTCCGAGAACGGGATGATGTCGATCTTCTCCTGGTCACCGACCTCATTCATGACGGCCTGTACGCGAGTACCGTGGCCACCGACGAAGGTGCCTACCGGGTCGACACCAGGTACGCTCGAGAAGACCGCAAGCTTGGTGCGGCGTCCTGCTTCGCGTGCGATGGCCTTGATCTCGACGGCGCCGGTTTCCATCTCAGGCACTTCCTGACGGAACAAGAAGTCCACGAAGGCCTCGTTGGCACGGCTCAGTATGAGCTGTGGGCCGCGGTTATCGCGTTCGATGTCCTTGATGAACACCTTGATACGCGAGCCGATGCCATAGAACTCGCCCTGGATCTGCTCGCTCTGAGGGATGATGCCGACGGCTTTGCCGAGTTCTACGCGGACGACCCGCGGTTCGACGCGCTGGACGACACCGGTGACGATGGAGCCGATCTTATCTTCATATTCTTCGAGTACGACTTCGCGCTCGGCTTCACGCAGGCGTTGCAACACGACCTGCTTGGCAGTCTGGGCGGCGACACGTCCGAACGAGGTCACCTCGTGCGGTTCTTCGATGACGTCATCGAGCTTCGCACCTTTCTTCTTTTCCTGGGCTTCCTCAACGGTCAGCTCGGCAGCCGGATTCTCGACCTCTTCGACGACGGTCCAGCGCACGTATACCTTGGCGCTTCCGTCGTTTACATTGAGTTCGGCACGGACGTCCTGGTCGCGCTCACCGTTATCGCGTCGCCAAGCTGCCGCAATTGCCTGCTCGATGACGTCCATCACGGTCTCTTCGGGGAGGTTCTTCTCTTCGGCGATGGTCCGGACGGCCAGCGTCAGCTGCTTGATGTTCAGATCTTCCATTTCATTCCTTTCATGGTTCGTTCTATGAAAAATTCCGACCTGCCGGCCGGAATGTACTGCTGTCATTATAACGTCTTATCACGAGGTGCGCAAGGCCTGTGAACTATCTCACAGAAATAATCGGGCCGATGCAGAATAATTGAGCTAAGCCAGTAAGGAGGTTTTGAGATGTTGATGATTGAGCGCGAACCGCTCTATAAGAACAAGTTGGTTCTGAGCGGCATGGCGGTTGTGGCCGGTTTCGTTGCGACCGTCGGTCTCATACGGACGATGGCTCCTGCCGAACAGCCTACTACGCAGAACGCGCAGACCAGCTCATCACGCCGGGCCGCATCATTGCTGCCGGTACGTGCCAGTTCTTCGGAATCAGGCTCAGAATCCGGTTCGGCGGCTTCTGACGGATCAAACGGTCAGACGGCAGCGACACAAGGTCAAGATACCTCAAAGAAAGTTACCGTCACTCCTTCGACCGGCGCTCAGCCAGCTTCTAGTGGTCAGGCTACCGCTTCGACCCCCTCCGGCCAGATTGCCACGCCGCCGTCCTCCAACGGAACGGGTGGTGCCGCCACGCCCCCCTCGAGTGGTGGGGGTGGAGGCAGTAACGAAGGTACGGCATGTACACTTACCGATATGCTCGGCCTGCCGATCGTAGGTCATATCGTCGGTGGGGTCTGCACGCTTATTTAGCCGGACAGTCACTCACGACACGGTTCATAGCTTCCAACTCAGCTGACGTCACCCATAACCCGTATTTGCGTTTGACTGATACTTGACGTCTGACATATTGGCAGCGGAACTGCTTGTTCGGTGGCAACCACGTAGCCGCGTCACCATCCGATTTCTGTTCGTTGGCAGGTCCGTCGACCGCCAATAGGTTCAACGGGTCGTTGGCGAGTTCGATGCGTTCGTCATACGTCAGCTGCTGAGCACCGGTCTGCCAAGCGTTCGATAGCGCTACGACATGATCGATCTGCACGTCATCCGATGTCGTTTCACCGCGGACGAACCGGATCGTCCTGCCGGTATACGGGTCGTCAAGCGTCCCGCTTAACACCTTGCAGTCAGTACCTGCGACCACATCCTTCAGATCCCTAGTCAATATGCGGTTACGGGTGTCGCACCCGTATGACGTGTCCCACCCGTCGCCGAACTGACTGCGTTCATACCCTGTCTTCGGCGCACGCCCTTTTACCACCAGCCCATCCAGCTCTTCAGGTAGCGGGCCCGCGGACTGATCGGTGTCAACTATCTGCTGAAGGCTGGGAAGTTCGAAAGTGGACCCTGCCAGCGGCACGGCAGCGGCGAGAAGCATGACGATGACGATGATCGTCCGGCGCAGACGGTATGACCCCATGTGCCGTAGTATAATCGTAAGTAATGACAGTATCCAGACGACTCACCGACACGTTCCTTCCTTCACACTATGACCTTTCGCTTGATATCAGGCGCGAAGCCCGCGAATTCGCCGGTGTAGTCGCGATCCAAGGCTTCTCGGCCGATGATGGATCGATATTCCTGCATGCCAAAGGTCTCACCGTAGACACCTGTCACGTCGACGGCCGTACGGTAAGCTTCGCCGCGGGTGATCATGACGAGCTTGAAATCCAGGCGGAAGCTACTGCCGGGGAAAAGCATACCGTAACCATTGGTTTCAGCGGGCGAATCACCGATCAGATGCACGGTATGTATCCCTGCTATTTCGAACATGATGGCACGAAGAAGGAACTAATCGCGACGCAGTTTGAGAGCCATCATGCCCGCGAAGTGTTCCCTTGCGTCGATGAACCGGCCGCCAAGGCGACTTTCGACGTGACACTGACGACCGAAGCTGGTCTTACGGTCCTCGGCAACATGCCGACCACGTCACAGCGCGAAGAGGACGGCCGCCTGGTGACTACTTTCGAACGAACGCCAGTGATGAGCAGCTACCTTCTGGCCTGGGTATATGGTGAGCTACACAGGAAGACCGCCACGGCCAAGAGCGGCGTCGAGGTCAACGTCTGGGCGACACCCGCACAGTCCGCCGACAGTTTGGATTTCGCGCTCGATATCGCAACCCGAACGGTCGACTTCTTCGACGAATACTTCGATACCCCCTACCCGTTGCCTAAGTGTGACCATGTGGCGCTGCCCGATTTCTCGTCCGGCGCCATGGAGAACTGGGGGCTGATAACGTACCGGGAAGTGGCCTTGTTGGCAGAGCCTGGCGTCACGAGCGTATCGAGCCGGCACCGTATCGCGGCCGTCATCGCCCATGAACTGAGTCACCAATGGTTCGGTAACCTTGTCACTATGAAGTGGTGGAACAACCTATGGCTGAACGAGAGTTTCGCGAACCTTATGGAATACATAGCCATCGACGCGCTTGAACCCGCTTGGAATGTCTGGTTCGACTTCGCTGCCTATGAGACAGTCATGAGCCTGCGACGCGATGCGACGGACGGCGTCCAGGCGGTCCAGGTCGATGTCAACGACCCTGAAGAAATAAGCACGCTCTTCGACCCGGCCATCGTCTATGCCAAAGGTTCACGCCTACTGCATATGTTGGAACGTTACATCGGCGAGAAGGCGTTCCGAAGCGGGCTTCGCGACTACTTCAAGCTCCACGCCTATGGCAACACCGCCGAGACCGATCTGTGGGACGCGCTGTCACGCGCCAGCGGCCAGGATATCGGTTCGTTGATGACGGTCTGGATATCACAGCCCGGATATCCCGTGCTGCACGTCGATGCCGAAGGCATGAGACAGGAGCGGTTCTTCATAGGCGATCATTCCGAGTCGGATGTGATATGGCCGATTCCGCTGGGCGCCACCGACGAGACGATCCCCCGCCTGCTCGATGGACGGGAACTGAGCATGGCGGTCCCGCAGGATACCCGCTTCAACACTGACGACAGTGCCCATTTCATCACCCATTATGACGACGCGATGCTGAAGGCGCACGTCGAAGCCGTCGCCGCTGGTACAATCGATCCCGTCGGCCGGCTTCAGCTCCTGCACGAGCAGACTCTACTTGCCCGCGGACGCATGGTATCGAGTGCGACCTTGCCGGCACTGCTCGATTCCTACGCCGGTGAATCCGCCGAGAGCGTCTGGGACATCATGTCAATCGCGCTCAGTGAGCTGAAGAAGTTTGTCGAGGGCGATGAGGCTAGTGAGCAGGCACTTCGTACGCTGTCGCGCCGCTTGGCGCGGCCGCAGTTCGAACGGCTCGGCATGGATGTGATCCGAGGCGAGACGGAAACCGACACGAAGCTGCGCGCGACCATCATCGGTCTGATGGTGTACGGCGAGGACCCGGCGATCCTCAGGCAGGCGTCCGACCTGGCGAACACAGACGTCGTGGCTATCGATGCCGAGCTCCGGCCGCTGCTGATCGGTGCCGCCATCCGTCACGCGGTCGATGATCAGCTCTTCGACAAGATGTTGAATCTGTACGCTACGACCCAATCAGCTGAACTCCAACAGGACATCGCGGCCGGTCTTACATCAACGAAGGATCCGGATCAGGTCGGCAGACTGCTCGCTATGATTACCGACCCAAAGCAGGTACGCAGTCAAGATGTGGCCCGTTGGTTCGTCTATCTTATCCGTAACAGACATTCGCGCGATGCCGTTTGGAAGTGGCTACGCGATAACTGGGACTGGATCGAGAAAACGTTCGCCGGCGACAAGAGCTATGACGATTATCCCCGCTATGCCGCGACCGGCTTGATGACCGCACGGCAGCTGGCGGAATACGAAGCTTTCTTCGGTCCCCTCCGGATGCAGAAGTCCTTGACCCGGGTCATCGACATGGGTATCAGTGAAATACGAGCCAGGATCGAGCTCATCGACGCCGAGGCTGCCGATGTCCGCGCGGTCTTACTCGACCGTCAATAACCCCTCGACGACGATGCCGGAGCTATCGGTCGTCGTCACCACCGCCAGGCATGCATCGGCATCGCTATGACGCGTCAGGTACAGTGACGCGGCAAAGCGCATCTGCCTGAGCTTACGCGGCGTTATCGCGGCTAATCCACCACCCTGGCCGGTGCCCTTGCGATGCTTCACTTCGATGAAATAGAAGCGATCGTCCTTCTTCGCGACGATGTCTATCTCACAGAAACGTGTCTTCCAGTTCCGTTCGACTACGTCGAAGCCGCCATCAGAAAGCCATTCGCAAGTGGCTGTCTCTGCATCGTTGCCCATCTGTTTGTTCGTCCCATCGATCGTACGGTGCGGCGTGCCGCTCACGCCGGTCAGGGCGGCGATAGGTGCGAAGCTCCGTCTGTGCTCAGGCGTCACGCCGAGGCTCTCGACGGCCTTTCTGTGCGCTGCAGTACCATAGCCGACATGACGTTCGAACCCGTACCCGCCGTAGCGTTCCGCCAACGCTGCCATGTAATCGTCCCGGGCGACCTTGGCGATGATCGAGGCGGCCGAGACGGCGCCGATAAGAAGATCAGCCTTCTTCAAGACAGTGACATATGGCCCCTTGCCGGTACCCGACAGGAAATTGACCGTGCCGTCTATGATGATCTCGTGGTACGGCACCGTGATCTGCTCTAGCGCCCGTCGGGTCGCCGTAGCCAGTGATTCCGACAGCCCTATCCGATCAAGTTCCTCCGCATCGACCCATCCGAGTCCATAGCCCGCCGCTTCATCCACGATACGCCGTGCCAGCGCTTCCCTTTTGGCCTTGCTCAGTTTCTTACTATCGGTCAAGCCCTCGATATGCGCCTCGCCTAAGACGACGGCCCCGACTACGAGCGGTCCGGCCCACGGTCCGCGTCCGACCTCATCGATACCGACGATATAGCTCATAGGCTCCGAATAGTACCGCGGAACCCAGCGTATTAGCCAGGATATCCCAGTTGGTGTCGTCAAGCGGCATGTCGGCCAGTCCGAACGTCCTGATGGCTAATTCGGCCAGTTCGTTCAGGCAGCCCAGTGCGCTGACCAACATGAACAAACTGGCGGCTTCGATTACTATATGGGGCTTCCACCCAATTGACCGTGTGAAGTATATCCATACCATGCCCGTGAAAAAACCGCCTCCTACCACATGTGTGACAAACTGTGTGTCGCGGCCCTCGATAAGCGGTGACGGCAGGTAGTAGGCGATGAAGAAAAGCAGACAAGCAGCATACAACCACGGCCGGTGCGCCTGTTCGTCGTATCCGAACGATCGTAACGCGCGCGGAAGGCCGAGGGCGATGACGAGCGGGACGATCACCGATATCAGAATGAATATCATCTAATTGATAGTATCAAAAACTCCCGTGCAGGACACGGGAGTTTTCATGGAAAAGCAATTTACTTGTTGGCTTCGTGGGCGGCTTCGACTTCGGCCTGCTTTTTCTCAAGTTCGGCCTGTTCGGCAGCTTTCGCGGCAGCCTTTTCATCAGCGGCTTTGGCGGCCTCTTCCTTCAGGCGGGCGGCTTCGGCTTCGGCATGCGGGTCGCGGACGTCGTTGACCTTTTCACGGTCGAAGTTGAGGGCCGTCAGGCGAGCGCTCTTACCGGAACGGCCGCGCAGGAAGCTCAAGTACTTGCGGCGGACCTTCGAACGGCGGACGATTTCGATTTTCTCGACGAGAGGACTGTGAAGCAGGAAGCTTTTCTCGACGCCGACTCCGCTGGCGATCTTACGGACGGTGATGCGGCTCGTGTGCTGAGCCTTGTTATCGGTCCGGATCACTACGCCTTCGAACATCTGGATACGCTCCTTGGCGCCTTCCTTGATCTTCTGGTATACGCGAACGGTATCACCGCTGCGGGCATCGACGACGTCAACCTTCTTTTGGGCGTCGTTAACTTTCTGAATCAATGCAAAACTCATTATTTCTTCACCTTTTACAAGTTTATAGTGCTTATTACCCATTATTGTAGCATGTTAAGCGAGTTTTTGAAAGAGGTAGACGGATGAGTATAATGGAAGGATGGACTACGACCAACTCGCCCTCGATCTGCATGCGCGCTACCGCGGCAAGATCACTACGAAACTCCGCGACGACGACAGCATCGATAAGACCAAACTGAGCGCCTACTACACACCAGGCGTCGCAGCCGTTTCCAAGGCGATTGCCGATGATCCCGCCAAGCTGCCCTTTTATACCTGGACCAATAATCTCGTAGCCGTCATCTCTGACGGCTCGGCCGTTCTCGGGCTCGGTAACATCGGACC
>ERZ761597.121-NODE-121-length-17042-cov-5.590864_pt1 | contig 17042 bp, 31 predicted proteins | sample MGYA00433093_ERZ761597 | MGnify/ENA primary metagenome ERZ761597 (study PRJEB28899, sample SAMN03785557) | bioreactor sludge metagenome | biome: EBPR Sludge; feature: EBPR Bioreactor; material: 0.22µm filtered reactor supernatant | place: Saint Lucia: Queensland... | reverse complement strand
ACTCCGGCGACACCAAGATCAAGGCCATCGCAGCCGTGCCTCGCGGAATCCTCATCAGCCACTACAACAGAACGTCGCGCGAAAACTCCTACATCGACGAGTTGAGCGGAGGCGTCTGGCGGAATATCTACAAGGGTGACGAGGAGACAATCGGCGCGGTGGTCGATCCAAAACCCGAGCAGGCGACCGTGCTGGGCGACACCCTGTACCTACAGGCCGAGCGCGGGAAGAACGTCCTGAAGTATTCCATGTCCACCGGGAAGATCTCCAAGGGGGCCCGTCTCAGCCTCGACTACAAGTGGAATGTGGAGAACGCGATCTGGACCGCGCGCAATACCGTAGCCTTCGGCGGGACAGGCCCTAGTCGCCCGGCCACGGTGTTTTCGGCGCTGACTGGTGAGAAGTTATTCACCAGCCCGCTCAACGGCCTTGTGGCGGCATTGTGCGAAGATTCCAAGGGTGTTCTGTGGCTGGCTGTAGCGGACGGTCAGAAGGGGATCTGCAACAGTGCTGGCTGGAAGTCCCAAGGCATCAAGCCAGCCTCGGTAGCTGCATGGCTCGACACGATCTACGCGGGCAGTCAGGTGGACGGCTGGATCTACCGGCTGGACGGCGAGAAGTGGACTAAGGTGTATGACACCAAGGCCAGCAAGGTCAACCGGCTGGTGGTGGACGCCCGGGACAACTGCATGCTGGTCGCCGCCAGCAACCCGGACCACATTCTACGCATCCGGCCCGACGGCGTGGCTGAAACCCTGGGCCGTTGGACCGACCAACCGCAGACAGTAAGTGGCGAGCAGTTCGACTGCACGGTAAACCCAGGACCCGCCAACACCATCCTGGGCGCCCGTGCGCTCAAGGTGGGGGCCAAAGCCTACCAGTTCACCCCCTCCGGCACGCAGGCCCCGCAGCCGCCCGTAAAGCCCAGCACAGAGGCCATAGACTGGTCGGCCGTGACGTGGATGAATGGGGATTTCAGCGCTTACCAGCCGAAGGCCAAAATGGACGCCACACCTTCCAGCGACGGCACCATCTGGTTCCGGCTGTCAAATCCCATCGGCGGGACCGATTCATGGGCGGGCAGCATTTGCGAGCGCGACGGGAAGCTGTACGGCGGGATCGTGGATGGCGTGGGCGATGGCAGCAAGACCGTCTACCGCAAGGGCAAAACCAATTTTGGGGCCAACAGCAACGCGAAGGGTGGACCGCTTTGGTCCGGTTCATCGGCTGCCCAGCGGGCCAAGTTCAAGCCACGCGAGAACGAGAAGATGTGGACCTTCATTATTTCCAAGTCGTCTCAAACCCGCACCGAGCCCGCCCCCATGACGTGGAAGGAATGACCATGAGAATCTTCATCATCCTGCTGGCCCTGCTGCTGGCCACCAACGCCCAGGCGATGGGCCGCAAGTCATCCAAGCCCGAAGGCGTGCAGGCGTGGTTAGCTGCGGAGCGCGTAAAAGCCATCAACGACATGGCACCTCGTATCGGCCTTAACCCATCCGCGATCCTTAAATCATCCGGCGATTTCAAGCCGTGCGAACATACGGGCATCAACGGCGACGGACCCTACGTGGACGGCAGCAAGACCTCGTGTCCCGAAATCCGTTCCAGCGTACATGCGTGGTGCATCCCTAATCCCGGGGGGCGAGTGCGGTACATGTTCGCCATCGTTGGGGCTTCCAAGTCGCCATCAAAAGACGTGCTGGTCTGGTGCGTCAGGCATGAGGTTTTCCACGAATTGTTGGCCCACTATGGCGTAGGGGGACACCCGCTCAAGGTGACGTTCACCCGCAAAGACAACGGCAAACAGCAAACAGTGAAACCGGCTGAAATCATCAATGGACGCTGGCCCAGCATGGTCAACGTGCTGATACCTGAAAGCATGGAGAACAACGCCGAGTGGGTTGATCTCAAGTGCGGAACCGATGAAATCATGCGCGGGGACGGGGAGGGGATATGAGCCGATACTTGCTGAAATACCTGACCCCGGCGCCCCGGATGCTGATGCTGGATACCCAGCTCGTTTCAAGGGACACCGGCAGGAACGTGGAACGCCTGGCGATCACACTCGATGACGTTGGGATGATCTATTCTGATGGCCGCGAGAAGTGGGTGCGCCGTGGTTTCCCAACAGACTTTGCAAGCATTTCTCCGTCGGCGCAGGTAGTTGGTAAAATCCTCCGCGGGGTAGGGATGCTCCGCGGCGTGACCTCGCTCGATCCAACTGACGGCGCTACACTGCCACCCGTGATTGGGCATGACGCCGATTACTCGCTTCAAGATGCGCTGGATGTCATTTGGGGGTGGTCACGCGAGGTGGGTCATTCCGAGATTATCGCAGACGACATGTATCCTCTGCCGCCTGAGCGCACGAAGGCGGACGCCGACAAAGACTTGCGCTATGGGCTGCGGATCACCGCGCCCACCAGGGCGAAGCTGTACTACAACGCGGTGAGGTATCTTGGCGCTTGGTCGTGGCACAAGCCAAACGCGCCGCTCATGGATGGATATATCGCGGCGGTGCGGGCTGATACCTGCGATCAGTGGATGGTTCACGTAGCGACCACATACACCCAGCCGATTGACCTGAAAGCAGGATGACCACATGCACGAACCAAACCAAACATGTACCGCGTGTGGTGGCCGGGGCTGGACCGGGACGCCAGACGCACGGAAGAAGTGCCCGCATTGCAAGATGGGCTGGATCATGGTCGAACAGCCAAGGCCACCTCCCCGGACTTCCGTTAGGCCGGTCTAGCCTATATAGTTTTCTATAAAAATCTATTGACGCGGGTTCGGTCATGGTTTATTTTGCCAACCATGAAAGCAAATCAACCCGCGAAATCGGCCCAAATCAGCAAGGAAACACACGCCTTGCTTGTGGCCATCAAGCGCAAAACGGGCGTCTCAATCTCCTATGCGATTGCTCGCGCAGTGCGCGTCTATCACGATCTCATCATGCGAGCAGGAAAGGAGTAGAGTCTATGAACTGGTGCCAAGTACCGCAATCAGAGTTGGCCAAGCGTCTCACCATCGAAGCGCGACGCGATATTCGGCGGGAGCGGGCGTCTGAACGGCTGACCTGGGCCTTGATCGGCTGGGTGCTGGGAGTAGTCATGTCCTGCATCGTTACCGCGCTGGCGAGGGCGAGCGTGTGAGCGGATTCAATCTTGAGTTTAACGGCCTGTCCGTAGACGTGAACGCCGACCGTGAGGGCGTGGAACTGGACCGGGCGCGGATCGTGGATGCTGAGGCGTTGATGCGATGGGCCTGCGAGGGGGCTACCGATGCACAGCTCAACCTGATGGCCGCGGAATTGGTCAAGGAGCAGCGGGCCAGTGATGAGGCCGCACAGCAGATCGAGGACGAACGCGAGGCGGAACAGCATTTGGGCGAGACGTAGGACGAAACACACACAACGAGGGAGTATGGACATGAGCGAGAAAGAAGCGTCAGTTGAAGAGCAGGCGCGACCTACCAAGTCGGTAGCGGTGGCGGCACCCAGCGGATCACAGCCAACATCTGTGCTGGTGCGTTTAGCCCAGCGATTCGGGGTGGATCAGACCAAGATGATGGAGTGCCTCAAGGCCACGGCGTTCCGCGGTCAGGTCAGCAATGAGCAGATGATGGCCCTGTGCGTGGTTGCGGATCAGTACAAGTTGAATCCGTGGACGAAGGAAATCTACGCATTTCCAGACAAGAACAACGGCATTGTGCCGGTTGTCGGCGTAGATGGCTGGGCGCGAATCATCAACGAGCATCCCGAGTTCGACGGAATTGAACTTGTTGACGCCGATGACGGGTCCTGGTGCCGATGCACGATTCATCGCAAGGACCGCACACATGCGATAGTCGTTACCGAGTACCGCGATGAATGCGCCCGCGATACTGGACCGTGGAAGTCCCACCCGCGCCGGATGCTTCGCCATAAGGCATTGATTCAGTGCGCCCGCATCGCGTTTGGGTACGCTGGCATTTACGACCACGACGAGGCCGAGCGCATCGTTGAGGCGGTAGAGGTAAGCCCGTCGCCCATTCCAATGCCGAAGGCCAAGGTGGTCAAGCCCGAGGCGGACCAGCCTTCCGAGCCGTCCACCGATCCGCTCGACGCGCTTCCTCCCGCACGCGACGCGCAGGAATAGGCCATGCCTATCACGTTCAACGCCGAGTTGCACGAGTATCGCACGGATGCGGGGGTGCTGGTCCCCGGCGTGACCAGCATCCTCAAGGACGCGGGCCTGGTAGACACCACATGGTTCACCGACTACGCACGCGAGCGGGGCAGCGCGGCGCACTTGGCAACGGCTCTTTGGGATCGCGGTGAACTGGACGAGGACAGCGTAGATGACCGGATACGCGGATACCTCAATGCCTGGTGCCAGTTCCGGCGCGATTCCCGGTTCAGCCCGAGCCTGATTGAAGAGGTGGTCTACAACGAAGCGATGCAGTACGCGGGCACGTTTGACCGGGCTGGCGTAATTGGTGACAGGGCGGTGATATTGGACATCAAGACCGGGGCTATGTCGCCGGTAACTGGCCTGCAATTAGCGGCATACCAGCGGTGCAAGCCCAATTTCCGCACTCGCCTGGGGGTGCAGTTGAAGGACAACGGCACGTACCGGGTGACGGAGTTCTCAGACCGCAACGATTGGAACGCATTCGCCGGGGCTTTGGCCCTGGTCAACTGGAAACACAACGCAGGAGTAGCAGCATGACAACCGAAGCACAGACCGAAGTATTGACCCCCGAAGTGGTGAAGTCCGAGGCCCTGACCATGCCCCAGCGGGCGCAGGTCATCAGCAAGATCACCACGCACGACGAGTACGCGCAGGCGGGTAGCCTGCTGGTGCAGATCAAGACCATGCGTAAGCGCATCGCGGACGTGTTCGGGCCTATCGTTCAGGCCGCGTTTGCCGCGCACAAGGTCGCCAAGGGCAAGCAGACAGAGGCCGAGGCACCGCTTGACCTGGCAGAAGGCCACTTGAAGAGGTTAATCTGCAACTACAACGAGGAACAGGATCGCATCCGTCAGGAGCAGCAGCGTCAGGCCGAGGCCTCGGCACGCAAGGCGGAAGAAGATCGGATATTGTCCGAAGCCCATGCGGCGGAAGCGGCGGGCGACAAGGAAGAAGCCCAGGCCATCATTGAGCAGCCGGTTCAGGCCCCCGTGGTGGTGGTCAAATCCACCACGCCGAAGTTGGAAGGCGTCTCATTCCGCGATAACTGGACGTTCCAGATCACGGACGAGAAGGCCATCCCGCGTGAATACCTGATGGTCAACGAGCAGGCTATTCGCGCCGTGGTTAAGGCCATGAAGGGCGGCACCAATATTCCGGGCATCCGTGCGTACAACGACCGGGTGGTGAGCGGGCGGGCCGGGTAATGAGCGAGCCAACCGAAAACGGATGCAGCTTCTACGTGTGCGGGTACATCACGGACGGCGGTTCTGATCGCCCGTTCTTGACCGAGGTTCAGCGCGTAGACAAGACCCTGGCCAAACGGTGGGAAGATGAAATCACGGCGGGATTCAAATACGATCCTTCCAACCGTCGCCCGATTACGAAGTTTATTCCGGCAGATGACGATGATTCCCACGCTACGCTAGTTATCGTGTGCCGCAATGTGGATGAACTTCGCATCTGCCTGCACGCAATGGCCAAGCAGCATGTCTATCAGCCTTCCATATTCGCCACTACGGACGGCTGGCCCACGGCGAACACGGCCAATGTCACGTTGCACCTGTACGACGGAGGCACCCATGCCCAGGCAGCAGCACCGAAGGAATCGCCTCAGCTACCCGGCCTGAATGCCGCGAAGAAGCTGATCGAGGACGAAATCCGAAAGCTGGGTGGGTCAAACTACTACTAGGAGAAATAACATGGCAACGCTCAATAAAGTCTTACTTATTGGCAGGCTGACCCGCGACCCGGAGAAGCGCAGCACACCGTCAGGCGCTTCGGTGGTCGAAATGGGGCTGGCCATGAACAACAAGTTCAAGACCAAGGACGGTGCCCAGCGCGATGAAGTCACATTCGTCAACGTAACGGTTTGGGGCAAGACCGGCGAACTCTGCGCGGAGTATCTGCGAAAGGGTTCAATATGTTTCATCGAAGGACGCCTCAAGCTGGACGAATGGGAGAAGGACGGACAGAAGCGGTCTAAATTGACCGTGGTGGCCGAGGCGGTCCAATTCCTCGACCAGCGCAAGGCCAGCACGCCGGAAGTGCAGGACCGGCCTGCCACGCCAGCGCAACGGACATTCGCGCCGGTTGACCAGGGACAGAACGACGGCGGCGGCGGTGTGGACCCGGACATTCCGTTTTGACCGGAAAGCGAAACGCCTACAAATGTAGGCATACGGGATTGACTTTGAGCGTTTATTTGATAGTAGAGATGTAGGTGCTGGAACCACCTAGAAAGATAAGCATGAGAAATGTAGTTTCACCGGACAACGAGCGCATCGCAGGGTTCTCACGGCCTCCAGGTCGTTATCTCCCCAAGGTTCCACGCCACGTATCCGGTGTTTTTCCATGGGGCAATCCATGACCGCATATCGCATTAAGGATTGGTCCCGGTACGAGACGCACGAAACGCGCAAAATCAAATCCCTATCGTGGGTGCCAATTCCCAACAAACACGACGGACTGAGCTTCAAGCGTATAGCCATGCGGCCCGACGCCTGCGAGATATTCACGGCATGGATACTCATTCTCCAGGTGGCCAGCAAGGGCGATCAGGAGCAGCGCGGACTGCTCGAGCGTGATGGCGTCCCGTTGACTCCGGATGACCTCGGGATGATGACCGGATACGGTTCCGGCATCTTTGAGAAGGCCTACAAAGTTCTGTCAGATGTAAGCATCGGATGGCTTGAGGTTTACAATGAATCTCCCGATATGCCGGGAGATCATCCCGACGTGCCGGGTTCTCGTCCCATAGAAAGAAGGAAGGAAGGAAGGAAGGAACAGAAAGAACAGAAAGAACAGAAAGAAATACTACTACCCCCGGCTGACGCCAAGTGGGGCAAGGAGTACATGCAAGTGGCAGAGGCTTTGAACGGCCGGCGCGAGGGGTGGACCTACCAAGATTTCGTAGCGCTGTTCTCTGGATCGCATCGCGGAATGCCGCCCGAGGAGATAGTTGACGAGCTGTGCGCCAGGGTCAGAACAGAGACGCCGAACCGGTGGGAGCAGTACGGAGTAACGCGATGCCTCGATTACATGCTCCGCGACATTGCAGCTAATTTCAGGAAGGCAGAAATAGTGCGTGGGCCAGCCAAACCGCGTGGATTTGGAAAGACGAGGTTAACATGAGCGAAGAATCTGAATCGTATGGGGCTCGTCAGACTCCTGCGAATGAGCCTGACCAGGATTGGGGAGCGGCATACTACGGGCTTTTCGGTAAGCGTCTGGACGATGAGGAGCGAAACGCAATCGAAACCGTAATCGAAACCGTATTCCGCGGCTCGCTTCGTTCCTGGGAGATGACCAAGGCCGTGCGCTACCTGGCCATGGCAGCAGGAACCAACCCGCGCCGGTATCCTCCGTCAGGCGAGGAGATCATTCGCCAGATCAAGGCGAACCGCTACGCGCACGCCGATAAGCAGGCGCGTGAAGGCAACCACGACCATCCTTGCCAGATGGGATACGGGACCGAAACAGTTGAAAAATGGCAACGTCTGCTGCGGGACTGTGACGACGGCGAGGAGCGGTGGAACATCATTTGCAGGCCTACCGATGCGGCGCATTGCGCGGAGCGCGAGCGGTTTTGCAAACTCAACAGCCTCCGGTTCAAGAAGTATGACCCGTCAGAAATCAAGGAGCCAGCCCATGTCTAACAGCCCGAAACTGCAAAAGGCTCGCATCAGCAACCGCGAGATGGCCCGCGACACCAAGCAACTTGTGGAATCCGGCGTGCAGATGTGCGATCTCCGAGCTGATCAAGTACCAGATGGTTGTCCCGACCGGAGATGAACGGCCCTGGCGGTCGGGGATTCCGCGGCGGGTGTGCAGGATAACCGATTACGGGCGGCACACCCTGGGCGGACTGGCGGCCCGCCGCGGGACGCGATACGGTGACTGGGTTGTTAGCGTGCTTGTTGCGCGGTCATAAGTTACGAAAGGATAATCACATGCTCCCACAAGTTGATTTATTTGGTCAGACAGTCGAGAAAGATAAGTTATTGCGTGATAAATATATCGAGCCTCCATTTACACGGCTTGACGCTGTTGGTGGTAACTGGCAAAAGAGAAAAAACATCTGGCGCAGTCGCGGCATAAAATCTGAATTAGGGCGCGATAGTGAATTGAGTTTAGCGCAGTCGCTCAATAAATTTGACCCGCGAGAAAGTTATACAGGCACGTCAATTTTCGACCCTGTTTTGTGTGAGTTGATGTATCGCTGGTTTTGTCCCGAAGGCGGCTCAATCCTTGACCCTTTCGCGGGCGGCTCTGTGCGCGGTATCGTTGCTCATTATCTCGGTTATTACTACACGGGCATTGATTTGTCTCAGCGTCAAATTTGGGCTAATAGGGATAACGCCCTTGAAGTTTTGAAAGTCAACAATCAGCCTAATTGGTACGTTGGCGACAGTAATAAAGTTTTAGACGAATTGAACAAGCAATATGATTTCATTTTTAGTTGCCCGCCTTACATGGATTTGGAAGTTTATTCGGACGACCCGCAAGATTTATCAACCATGAATGACAATCAGTTTACAGGTGTGTATCAGTCAATTATCAAAAAGGCTTGTTCAAAATTGGTTAGTGGCGGTTTTGCTGTTTTTGTGGTTGGAGATGTGCGCGATAAAAAAACGGGTTATTACAAAGATTTTATAACCATCACCAAGCAGGCGTTTTACAATGCGGACATGTTTTTGTATAACGAAGCAATCCTGCTTGAAAATGGTTTGAACACAGCCGCAATGAGAGCAGATAAAACATTTACAGCATCCAAAAAACTAATCAAGGTGCATCAAAACGTCCTAGTTTTCATAAAACCTTAACGCATGGTTCGGGAGGACATTGATATGGGCTGGTCACACGGAATCGTCGAAGGAAAGCGCGTCGGCTACGGTGTGCGCGCCAAGTGCGAGCATCCTGGCTGCAATGCCAGGATCGACAGGGGTCTTGCGTTCAAGTGCGGCAACGACATCGGCAGCGGCGTCGGCTTCTGCAACGGGTTCTTCTGCTCGAAGCATCTCTATTATCTCGGGCGCGGATTCGTGCAGGTGTGCCAGTCGTGCGCGAACGACGTGGCGAGGATGCATCACCGAAAGTTGCCATTCCCGAACGCCAGCATGATGGTTTCGGAATGAAGGAGCGAAGCGACGGAATGGAGAATACCTCTCCATGCACTTGTTCGATTTTCGTGGTCCACGCCGAACGGTGGGGCGACAATAATAACCATTCGTACATCTGCGGATGGTCGCCCGACGAGGCTGAGGCGCGAGAGATCGCGGACACGGAGGCCGCATGGCGCGGAGGGAAGTACGCCGGTGTTGTGTACCGCGTGGATCGCGGGCGGCGCGGCGATTGTGTGGAGGTGTACCGTGCGAAAAGCATGGCCGAGTAAATCGAACACCAGCGGTCACGGTGAGCCGACATCCGGGGAGGCGATACCGTGAAGCGCATTGTTCGCCTTAACGTTCTTCGGCATCAAGATGTGTGCTCGTTTCCATACGACGTGTTTTCGGCAGTCGTCGAAACACGCCGATGGGGGTTCGGGTTCAGAGTCCACAACTGGCGCGACCGATGGCCAGCGCCGAACGAATGGGGACTGCGCGTGCAGTTTGGGCCGTGGCATCTGTGCTTCGGATTTAGTCGGGCGAACAAAACCGTGACCGGATCGGAGGCCGACAAATGACAGACCAAGGAAACAACTCACAACGGGCCTCCGATACGGTCAACGGGCTGGTTGGCCCGTCCTATTGTTCCCTATGCGGGGAGTGGCCCGCCCGCCAAACCAAGACCGGGATGCGCTGCCATCTGTGCATGTGCCGTGACATCTGCGCAGAGCATCCGGTGCCGATGCCGAGTGATCCTCAAATGCGCCGCGACCTAGAGAGCATCGGGGTCATTGTAGATGCCAACGCTCATGGTCAGCATTGAGCGGTAGCGAATAGGCTGCACCCTGTTGTTGGGTGTGGCCGGAAAGGAACACAATGCCAATATGCAACCGATGTGAGTGCGAGTTCAGCGTTGAGACGAAGCCGGGGGCGCTGATGTTCGGGCATCCTTCGACCGTGCGGGAAGCTGTTCCGGTGTGGAAAGCGCATTTGTGCCAAGAATGCGAGGCCGAGATCGTGTCGGAGTGGAAGCGCAAGCCGATCACCGATACACCCAACACCCATGCTGTGCGTCCCGCTCCTGCGGGTACGCACCAGCATCTTGTTGGGCCTGATTTTGACCTGCAAAAATAGTTGTCGATTGTTGTATACATACAAGCCGCTTGCATATAGTATGTACCCGTAGATGAGAGACACGGACAGCAACCACAACAGGAGACAGACGATGACGACAAGCAAGCAACCGGAGATTGGCAAAGATTACGGCGCGATATTTGGCCTGGAGTCCGACAAGGGCAGCACGCTGGTGTACCTCGGTGGCGACAAGTGGCAAGCGACCAAGCCAGGAGCTACCAAAGAGCTGACCAGCCCCGGCACAACGGCCAAGGTGATCGAGTATATCAACCGCCCCTCCGTCCGCATGGGCATGTAAGGAGATGTGAGATGACGACCAAGAGCAACAAGTGGACAGTGAGCAATGTGTACGGCATCCGTGGCGAGACGACGCACTGCACACCCGAGGCGGCGCTCAAGGCTGCTAGTAAGCGCGAGGGCGAGGGTTGGATCGTGCTCGACCAAGACGGCAACCAGTGGGGCCGCAACGGACGTGACGAGGCCGTGATCGTGCGCGAGGCCAACAATGGCTGATCCGGTCAAAGACTACCTCGCCGCAATCGGGCGGCGAGGCGGGGCGGCAGGACGCGGCAAAGCCAAAGCCCGCAATGGCACGGGTGCCGCGCTCCGCAAATACTGGGCTGCGGTCAAGGCTGGCAAAATCAAGCGGCGCAAGCGTAGGCCCAACAACAGCATCACGGGCGGGCGGTAGCCCGTACCGTGAATGCACTGGTTGGCCTTCTTGGTCAGCCAGTGCGGAAAGGAACCGATGGACGCGAAAGTGATGGAACTGGCAGGACAAGCCGAGATCGTCAAGGGGGCCGTCGCCGACCGGGCGATTACCGTGATCGAGCAGTACCGCAAAGGCAAGCACCACGGGCGCGAGGTCAGCATGATTCTCGCTGAACTGTTTGAGGCGGCAAACGATACCGTTGAGCGCATGGTGGTGGACGCGGCGCTGAAGGCCAACAAATGGAGCAGCGTTTCCGCCCCCGCCTCGGGGACGGAATAAGCTGCCTCCAATGGTTGGAACTTTTCGAGTCGAGAAACACAGAGATTGGAAGGAGAGCAACGAATGAAGACCTACAAGATCAAGCAGGCGAAGAATGGCGATGGGAGCGACAATACGGATGGACCGTTCGAGCGCGTTGAGGCGGTGTCGCCCCGCGCCGCCCGCCGCCAGTTTCGCAAGCGCCACGGACTGCACCCGACGCATGAACTCATTTGCGAGTAGTTCCAACGCCAGCCTTCACCGGACCGAACCCGCCGCGGGTTCGGGTACGGTGCGAGGCTTGGTTGGGCATTCCGAGTCCTGACATGAGCGAGAGAATCACAGACCGGATCGAGATTGTGAACGCAGACTGCTACACGCTGCTGGATGCGTGGCCGTCCGACGCCGCGCTCATCACCGATCCGCCGTATGGGATCGCGTTCGCGCATGGTGGCGGCGGCGGATGCCTTGCCCGCAGCACCCGCTTTGCGGGCGCTGCGATTCAAGGAGACGACCGCCCATTTGACCCCGCCCCGTTCTTGCGCTTTGCGCGGGTGTGTCTGTGGGGCGCAAACAACTTCGCTTCCCGCCTGCCGGACTCGCGCTGCTGGCTGGTGTGGGACAAGCGCGACGGCGTGTGCAGCAACGACCAAGCAGACTGCGAAATGGCATGGACCAACCTTGACCGGGTGGCGCGACTGAAGCGGCACCTGTGGAACGGGATGTTGAAAGCCAGCGAGCGCGGCGACGAACGCCTGCACCCCATGCAGAAACCAGTCGCGCTTCTGGCGTGGTGTCTGGACGTTTGCGGCGTGACGGATGGCCTTGTGATCGACCCGTTCATGGGAAGCGGGTCGCTGGGCGTGGCCTGCCACCGGGCCGGGCTGCGCTACCTTGGCGTCGAGATTGACCCGGAGCATTACGCAACGGCACGGGAGCGCCTGACGCGAGAGACCGCGCAGTGGCTTCTGATGCCCAACAACAGCCTCAGCGGACCCGAGCCCGCCGCGGGCTCAGGGTACGCTGAAGGCACTGGTTCGCCTGGAGGATTGAGGAAATGACAGCCAACTACAGACACATCCGATTCGAGGAAATCCAAGGCTTCACGGTCTGCCGGTCCAATCACGGCGGCGCGGTCCTCGGGCGCGTGGAATGGATGGCGCGCTGGAAGGAATACGAGTTCATTCCCGAGCCGGATACGGCCTACACGGTGGAATGCCTCCGCGACATGGCCGACTTCGTTGGCAAGATGAACGCGGCACGTAAGGCGAACATCCGTTGAACGACTGGGGACGATAAAATGATTATGCGACACAACCGTTTGGATCACCCACTCCACCGCAAGGCCATCTGCGGAGGCATGTCAGAGCCGCGCCGTCCGCTTGAAGAAGTTGCGCGCGGAGTGTTCAGCGGGAAGGCGTTCAGGGGCGCGACGCATACGGTGGTCGTTTTGGCGGGCGATATTGGCGAGCGATGCGAGATCATCGTTGACGGCAGGCCGCTGCGGGCGAGGTCGTATCAACGCTGCATGGCCGCGATGATGGCCAGGATGATGCGGGTGGCTGGTACAACGAAGGCGCGGCCATGAACCGCAAGCTGTGGGGGGTGTTATGAGCGATCAAGGTCAGTTTAAGTTGATCGGTGAAGCGCAGGTTGACTTCTCGCCTCGTGGGACCTGCCAGAACTGCAAGCACCATGCCGCCGTAAATGTTCACCAGTCTGGACCTCCGAAGATCGTGCATCGGTGCCGCATCGGCAAGGCAGGCGTAAGCGGGCGCAGCCGGACCACTCGGCTAAAGCATTCTTGCGGAAGCTGGTCTATGGCGGTGATCGCATGAGCTTCCTACGCCGTAGAACCAAGTACGGGGCCCGCAAGACAACGCTCGGAGATCGTACCTTCGACAGCGCGGGTGAGGCCTTCCGGGCTTCGCAACTCAGGCTTCTTGAGCGGGCCGGCGAGATAAGCGATCTACAATATCAGGTGACGTTCAGGCTATCGGCAGCCGAGATCACGTACCGGGCAGATTTCACGTACACAGAATATGGCCGAATGGTGGCCGAAGATTTCAAGGGCGTGGAAACCGAACGGTTCAGAATCATCAAAAAGCTGTGGCAGCATTACGGGCCGTGCCTTTTGCGGATAACGAAACGTAAGGGTGCGCGAGTGGTAGCGGTTCAAGAAATAATGCCTGCAAGGTGAGGCATACAAAAAAAGGAAGCGGAAATGATAAAGCAAAAAGAATCGGTGTTGAGCAGTCTAAAGTTTAGCGATGCGTTGCTTGACTTGCGTCCAATCGACGAAGTGGTGGTATCGCGGTATCGGCTGGCGATGCGTTCGGGCGCTCACTTCCCGGCGCTGGTGATAGACGCCGATACGGACGAAATCGTGTGTGGCAACCATCGTGCTACGGCAGCGATGCGCGAGTTCGGAGCGGACGCCACGTTTCCGGTTGAGCATCGCAAGTTCAAGGATCGAGCCGAACAGTTGACGGTATTTGCCGATGACAACGCACGTCACGGTATGCCGCTTGATGGCGTGTCACGTCGTCGCGTTATGGCGGCGATGATACGCGAGGGTATGACGGCGGAGCAGGTGGCGAGCGTGTTTAATGTGCCGGTTCAGCGCGTGAGTTTGGCTACGGCGGTTGATTCGCCCGTGACGGTGACCGTTGGTCGCGGCACCGGATCGCGGGTTGAGCCTATCAAGGCTGGTACGTTCGTACCTGACAAGCGCATGAGCGAATCCGACTACAAGCGGCATACGCGGACGGCCCTTGGCGTATCAGTCAAAAGGTTGGCCTTGGAGTTATCGGAGCGAATCGAAAACGGATGGTATGACGCCGAAGATGAGGAGGAGGTTAATGCACTTCGCCATGTGCGCGATGTGCTGAAATCGATTTGATAGGGCCACGAAGTCCGAGACAACCAAGTCGCCCGAGCGAGCCATTCTCAATGAGACAACCAGGGTATGGGAGCGATCCAGAAAAGTTGAGACAACCACTAGAAGGGAGCGAGCCACAGTAGTTGAGACAACCAAGGAGCGGGAGCGAGCCAGGATAGGCGAGACAACCACGCGGACAGAGCGAGCCACATTCCAAGAGAAGCCCAGAGTTCAATAGAAGCCAAGTAGTAGAAGAAAACCAGAGCCCGTGAGCGTTGATAAAAAAGGAAAAAACACATGAGCAAGAAAATGAAGGCTGAATCAGTAAACGAAACAATGACGGTGGAGCAGTATCAGGAATCACGCGCCGCGCTTCGGCTGTTGGCGCGTAGCCGCGATGATTTCCAGGCCATGCGTAAGGCACTGGATGGACGTATCGGAAGAAAGGCAGACGGAACACCGCGCAACGTTGCGCAGACCATGAGCGCAGAAGATGCCGTCGCGTTTGGTGACATCAGCGACGAATCAAGGCGCGAAGAAGCCAAGATCGAAAAGCATATGGAGCTTGTGCTTCGTCGGTTTGCCATCTATCGGAACTGGCTTTCCAAGGTGAAAGGCGTTGGCCCGGTATCGGCGGCGTGGATTCTTGGCGAGTTTGACATCTACCGGGCTAACACGGTGTCCGCGCTGTGGCAGTTTAGCGGCATGAACCCTGGCATGGTACGTGCTACTAAGACCGAAAAGGAAAAGGACGGTACGCGACGGATGTGGAAGGTTGATGAGCTTGTGCGTGGGGACCGTCTATCGCCCGGGTTCGTTGCTCCGTTCAACAAGCGGTTGCGCGTGGCCTTGCTTGGCGTCATGGCGTCAGGCTTCATCAAAGCGCAGAACGAGTACGCGCTTAAATACTACTATGCGCTTCACGCGCCAGAATCGCGGGTGAAGGAAGAAGGCATGGCACCTGGCCGACTTGACGTTGAGGAAAACAACACCGAAGAACGCGCAGGGAATGGGAAGATCAAAGTCGTTGCGTGGAAAGACACCACGGACGGGCATCGGAACCGCGCCGCAATCCGTTACATGGTTAAGATGTTCCTGGCCGACCTGTACCGCGAATGGCGTCCGCTTCACGGCTTGGAAGTGCGACCGCCGTACCATGAGGCTGTGCTCGGTCATAAGCACCATGCGGCGTAGTTGATTGAGCCAATGCCGTCTAGACAACCATAGAGCGTGAGCGAGCCATCTCCGTTGAGACAACCAGAAAACAGAAGCGAATGGGCGCGCATAGTCTAACAAACTATGCGCGCCTACAAATGCAGGCATACGAATAGTCTTGACACAGTTCTTGCTAAATCATATTTGCCCCCCTAAGAACCCCCGTTAGTAAACGGTTGTTGTTAGGCGTGCTGAATGAACGAAGAAAACACGGCTCATAGCGAATCAAAGCAAACGCCGCATGGTTCTTACAGATCGTGTCCCATGTGCGGCGCAACTGAACACGAAGCCGACGAATCGCGCTACAGTGGGCAAGACGCTATTCGGAGAATCACGCAACTGGTGATCGACGACGCTCCTGCGGTATTCATCCTGCTGCACAAGTTGGCCGGGCTTGACGTAGACCCTACCACGGGGCGGCGCTACACGTTGGAGCAGGTGGGCAAGCGCATAGGTCGCCTGTTCCACGGCATGACCCGCGCGGCTGTTAGCCAACGATGCAACAAGGTGTGCGAGACGCTACCTACCCTGCGATACCTACTGACCGAACCAAACAAAGCGGAGGCGAAAAGAAAGTCATGGCGGACAATCAAGGCGAAGTGAACGGGCGCGAACTTGCGCGGTTGCTGACCGAGCAAAAGAAGATCAAGGCAGCGCTTGATCTCGAAAAGGCTGCGTACAAAGACTGGCTACTCAAGCAGGCGCGGCATGAAGAACATCAGCAGTACATGGCTGAGGCCAAGGCGAAGATACTGGACCTCGGCGTGGCGGTTGATGCTGGTGCGGCGCTGTTGTGGCAGGGCGAGCTTGCGCTGCGCTAGTCCCATGACGGCTTGTGCTTCAAAGTGACGCGCTTCCCGAATTGATACAGCGCGGCAGGATCACGCATGATGATTCCTTCATATCCATCGGCCAGCCAATCAGCGTATGCTGACATAGCATCCGATGGGCATGATACCGTGCGCGATTCAACTCTCTTGATATGCGCGGGCAGAGATAGGTTGCCTAGTTCTTGCAAGCGTTCCGACTGGTGCTTCCGAGAATCGCACAAATCAAATGCGTGCAACTGTAGGGCAATCGAATCATCCGATGGGCGCAAACGCTGCACGGCGCATCGTATCCGCTCAAGTGGCCAGCCATGCACGTACAACTCACCATCGACTGGCACACCCAGCTTAATGAGATCAGCCAGGATATGCGGACATGATGTTATGATGCCACCCCCTCGTGTGTGCATGGTGCGTGAGCGGGGTGAGTACCAGCAGCGCAGACCGTTAAGCTTCGGCTGCACTATCCATCCAGTGCTAACTACGTCGCACGTCGCGTACTCTGAAAGCATCGGTTCCATGTGCAACAATCTACATGGGCGGGCCGCATTACGACAAACAAACAAAGAGGAATAATTGTGCGCTATGCATGGTCATATGGCACATATTTTGAATCGCTCGACGTTGCCGGTGTAAGGGCGACCACAGCGCGCGGCCATATTGATACCAACGCGGCCACAGCACCCCACCACGGGGCGTATAGGGCCGATGGACGGGGACCCTGCACAATAG
>ERZ761597.120-NODE-120-length-17182-cov-39.912185_pt1 | contig 17182 bp, 16 predicted proteins | sample MGYA00433093_ERZ761597 | MGnify/ENA primary metagenome ERZ761597 (study PRJEB28899, sample SAMN03785557) | bioreactor sludge metagenome | biome: EBPR Sludge; feature: EBPR Bioreactor; material: 0.22µm filtered reactor supernatant | place: Saint Lucia: Queensland... | reverse complement strand
AGAATCCTAGACGAGGATTCAGAAACCCTTACGCTGATAGGGGTTTAGGATAGCACCACCACCATGCCATAGGTCATAACATAGTGGTTACTAACCAAGAGGGGGTGCCGAGGCCCCCAGGCCCCCTAGACCATCAGGCTTCCCCCTCGCCCCCACAACCTCCTGTCCTCTAAGTTGTTACGTCCTTCCACCCCCTACGGACCCCGACGCCCACGACGCCGCGCCAAACACGCCGTCCATACTCCAAATCCTACTGTAGTAGGAAACATGAACCGTAAAAATCCCCAAATTCTCCTTGAAGCACGGTATCACGCTTTGTTACAATCCCACGGTATGTCCGCCCCAACGCCCAAGCCTCCGAAGTTCTGGCGCATCTCCGGTAAGGTGCGCTGCTCGTCCTGTCGCCACACGTTCCATACCGAAGTGGTAACGGTTCGGCCCGACAGAGCCCCGCCGCGCCTTGAGTGCGAGAACTGTCATCGCGACTGCGCGACCTTCATTGATTACGAAGGGCCGCTCCCGGACGAAGACCCATACGAGCCCCCGGGCTCCAATCCCACAGAGGGCTGCGACGATGCCAGCGGTGCCCCGTAAGAGCCCAAAAACCACCAAGCCGCCAGCCCACGCACCGTCCCTGTCTATCTCCGTGGACGACAAGCCGCGCTACACGTACACGTTCAAGAAGGTTGCGGAGCCCGAGAGCGCCGCCGCCATGAATGAAATCCTGGAGTTCATCGGTGCCGAGCCGCTGCCGCCGTACCGCCTCGCGCACGTCCAGTATCCCGACGTCCACATCCTGCCAGGCTCTGAGCCGCAGCATCCGCTGTCCCGTGCGTGTCCCTGTCAGCCAACGATTATCCGCTGCGACGTTGCGGACATCGTCGTTCATAACTATGCCGAAGAACCCGAACAGTCCCAAGAACCCGCTAAACCGCTTCACCGTGATCTTCACGGCACCTCGCGGTCCCGCAGGACGAAGAACCGCCGCAATCGTTGACGCGGCGGAAATCCCGATCCCGCACGAGGTCGTCAGAGGCCAGAGCCCACGGTCGCGGTTCGTCGCGACAATCGTCGCGCAGGACCCTGACGACGCGCTGAACTTCATCCATGAGCATTTCCGTGGCGTCCGCATCCAAAAGTGCGTAGATCGCCGCCTCATTTCCGGGGACGCAGACGATGCCGCGTAAGAAGAAGTCCACTACCACCTCCGACCCATCCAAGGATTACTGGAGTTCTGCCGCATCTTCATCCTGGGTGTCGGACACGATGAAGAAGAACGGCGGCTTCAACCCTGTAGCGTTCCGCCGCACCATCGCTGATGGCAAGCTGTTGGTCAAGGGCAAGGATATCGTCGGCCATGTTCCGTTCGTCCCCAACAAGCAGCAGGCCGCGATCTACGACCTCATCGTAAAGAACCGTGAAGCCTCGAAGCCCACGGAACTTCTCATCGTCAAGGGCCGCCAGGGCGCCGGTATCACGACCGGACTCGCGGCATTCATCACGTCCGAAGCGTTCTCCAACGCCGGCTTCAATTCCCTGGTCTCGGCGGTGCAGAAGGAAACCATCGCTACCATCTGGCAGACGTACCGCACCATGAAGCAGTCCCTCACGGGCGAGATCGAGGAGGAGTCTACGACGCGCCGTGGCAAGTCCCGCGAGAACGACGTGTTCATGGACATGCCGAAAACGCTGTCCCGTATCTACATCCAGAACGCGACGTCCAACCTTGGTCGCGCCGGCAACGTCCTGAACTGGCATGGTTCCGAGGCCGACTATTACCCGGACTTTGGCCGCGCGATGGACTCCGCGATGCCCGCGATGTCCAAGAGCCCGTTGCGTACCATCGTGCTCGAAACGACGATGAACCACGCCGCGTCCTCGGAGTTCAAGGACTTCGTCGGCGCGGTCCACGCGCAGAAGTCGTCGGACCTCATCTCGGGCCGCCAGTGGTCGCTGCTCTTTATCCCGTGGTTCGAGATGGAGGTATTCCGCGAGCCAATCCCGTCCCATGAGTTTCTCGGCAAGTTCCTGAACTCCCTGGACACCGAGGAGGTCAAGCTGTGGAAGGCCGGCGTCCACCCCGAGGCTATCCTTTGGCGCCGCAACAGCATCACGATTGACTTCCGTGGTCGCCGCTCCGGCTTTGTCGAGGCGTACCCCAGTACCATCGAAGAAGCCCTTGACATCTTCGGCAACGCGCAGTGGCTCCATGCCGACGCCATCAAGTTCTACCGTGCCCGCGTGTCGGAACCCGTCAAGTATCTCGCGGTGGACGCTACCGCGACACTCCGCATCCGCGAACTCTCCGACCCTCGGGACCGTGAGTTTACGCACCACGCGCGCGTGTGGCGACAGCCGGAGGCCGGACGCCGCTACATGATTACGGCAGACTGTGCGGACTCCAAAGGCTCGTTGCGCGAGACCGGCTCCGAGAACTACGCCATTGTCTGGGATTACGACACGGGGGACCAGGTCGCTGAATGGCACGCCCGCTCTGCGATCTACGAGTTCTCCAACGCGCTTGCGGCCCTCGGCGAATGGTACAACAGTGCCATCATAGCCCCCGAGGCGAACTACGACGGTAAGGCCGTCATCGAGCGTCTGAACATACACTTCCAGTACCCGAACCTGTACCGCCGCGAGGTCTATGATTCCCTTAGGCCCACGGAGACTGAGCTTCTCGGGTTCTTCACGACCTCCCAGACCCGCGACCTTCTCATTGACAGACTGCGCCTTGCCTTCAACACACGCCGCCTCGGTATCCGCAGCCCCCATCTCCTTGAGCAGCTTCTGGCCTTCGCGGCCCGACAGGGCGTGCAGCTCAAGCAGGTTGACAAGGCCCGGGGCCTGCACGACGACGGCGCCATCGCCGCCGCCATCGCCTGCACAGTTCATGACCGCAGCAACGCCTGGCAGCCCTGGCTGCTGGAAATCGGTGAGCCGCTGTCGTCGCCCCTGGAACAACAAAACAATAAAATCCTTGCAAATCGTAAACGTCGTGGTTATACTATCGCTGAGTTGGAGGACGAGATTGCGGAATCCCGCATGGCACGCCTTCGCCGCCTTTACCAGAACAGGACCTGACACGCTATGGCATTGAAACTCTACGGCTGCCCGGCTGGCGACGAGCGCAACGCGCCCCGGAACCATCCGCGCCTCACACTCCCGTCCGGCCTCACGCTCACGTCAATCTCGGGCGGCGCTATCGACATCTCAGGCGCCGACACGGGCGACTCGATTCTCGACATTTTCGTGTCTACGCATCCCACGGAAGACCTCCTTGGTGGCGACACCGTGGCGTGGGCTACGTCCGACACCGTGTTTGCGCGCCTGATCGCCAGGAAGATCAACGAGAAGGCCGCCGAACATCACTACTGGGCTACCGCCGTCACGGACCACGTCTTCATCTGGCCGCAGGACGGCAGCGCCGCCGACACCGGCACCATTACGTGCGACGACGTTGGCTTCACCGCGACTATCGCGGACATGAACGCCGAGCAGGCTTTCGTTGCCGCCGTGCGCTGGAACTCGGGCAACGAGGGCGTTGACGCCTTCGCCGACACAAAGATGTACCGCATTGGCTTTGACATGGACCATTTGCGGTCCATCAACGACGAGATTGACATGTCCGGCGCCCTGGGTGCCGAAGTTGACCTCACCACTGAAGACCAGATTCTCACGCTGTACTTCTCCGGTGGCGGTACCATCGCGCTCGGCGCCAGCGCCGTTACGAAGACCATCGCTACGCTTGGCGTCGCGCAGCGTCACGTTGATCTCTTTGCCCAGAGTGCTGCGGCGCAGAATCCGACCTACGTGAACCGCGTCTATTAGTAAGGCCCCAAGGGCACACGACTCATGCCATACGATAACGCAGGCGGAAAGAGCGGGGGTGCTGCTGGTGGTGGTAATACGCCCCCGCTGCGGACTCCCCAGCTTTCAAACGGCACGCCGCCCAAGAAGTCTGAGGACCGCCGCGCCTCCGTCCTCGGTAAGCGTGTCGCGCTTGCGCAGCGAGCCCTGAACCGCAAGCTCCGCGAGGGCGAGGCGTACAAGCGTTTCCTGTTCGGCGAGGCCCCGAAGTCCGCGATGGACGTTGACGACCCGGCCCTTGGCGTTGGCGCCGACAACGACGCGGAAGCCGAGGCAATCGGCAAAGGCTGGTTCCAGACCACGGTCCCGGCGCACGGAATGCTGTACTCTGTCCTCGCGCCGGCGCTCCTGGCCCGCAGGCCCACGTACATCAATCGCGCCCGGAAGGCCGCGCCCGAGGACGAACGAGCCCGTGGCAAGATTTACGCCGAACTTGCGAAGATCGTTGAGCGCGAATCCCGCGTACACGACGCAATGGGTTATGCGCTGCGTGACTGCGTGCAGTATTCCGTTGGCTGGCTGATGACGGAGTTTGACCCTGAACGCCGTCTTCCGATTGTTCGCTACGTCCCGGCGTCCCGCGTCCTTGTGGACCAGGAAACCGATGGGCGCGGCGATGTTCGCAGCCTGCGCTGGGTCGCGGAGAAGCGCAGCATCCCCATTGAGGACGCGCGGTATCTCGCGAAGAATGAGTGGGGCGCCAAGAATTACGAGTTCGAGCCCGTCAAGAATACGTGGGACGACGACGATTCCGATCAGGATGAGTTCGCGACAGACGACGACGGCGGCGCCGCATCCTGTCCGACAGAGTTTGCGAAGCTCGTCTTTGTCTACGTGAAGGGCAATAACCCGAACACACGAAACGCCCGCGTCAAGGGGGCCGCCGTAACAGAGCGCCCCACGGGCGACAGCGGCTACACGGGCCGCGACGAGTGCGTAATCCTTGAGGCCGTATCGTCCCGTGGCCCGTCCGGCTCTGACGGCTACCGCTTCGTCGCGAGCATCCCGTGGCAGTTCCCGACAGACCAGGATGAGTTCCCGCTGACGCCGCTGCGGCTGACGATTGCCGACACCGGGTTCTACGGCCCCAGCATCCTTCAGGTTGGGCACAACCTTCAGGTCATGCTGAACTGGACCCTGACGTGGTACAACACGGATGCGTACCTGTCGAGCCGCCGCGTCATCTCCTACAACAAGGACGCCTTCGAGTCCGACAAGGCCGTGAAGGCCGCGTTTGACTCGCCGGACAACCTTGTCGTGATCCCCGGCAAGAGAACCCTGACGCCGGCAGACGTGAACGTCGTGGACTTCGGCAAGCCGTCTCCGACGCTTCAGGAAGCATACGCCGGCAACCTGACGCAGTATCGCTCCGTCACGGGCCTTGACGCCTTCGACATGGAGGCCCGCTCGCACAGGACCGCCACGGACGCCGCGATTCAGAACGAGGGCGCGCAGCTTCGCATCGGCTCTCTTGCAGACCAGGTCGAGAACACGTATCGCTCCGCGATGCGCAAGGCCCTTCAGTGCGCACGCCGCCACATGACGGCACCAGAGGTTGCGTCGTGGATTGGTGAAGGGCTTATGCAGTTTGAGCAAATCGCGACCGAGGTTGACCCGCTCACGGGCGCCGCGACGCAGAGCACGAACCTCACGCCGCTGTGGGACGACAGGAACAATACGCCCGAGGCCATCCGCAAGGAAGTCGACGTTGACATCGAGCCCCGCAGCGTGCGCTTTGTCTCGCCCGAACAGGAAGTCAACGACATCCAGCTCTTGATTGCCAAGCAGCTTGAACTCTCCAAGGTCGTGCAGGAAGCCGTCGCGGCGCAGATGGTTGACTTTGCCCGTGGCCTTGCGAAGTCCGGCAACGCGGCGCTCATGGCGATGGCGGAACGACTGCACCTTCCGAACGCCGAGGAAATCCTGCTGGACCTGAACTCATTGATTCCCCCGCCGCCCGAGCCCTCGCCGGCGTCATTCCCGCCCAACCTCGCGGGGCCGTCGCGGTCAAGGACCGTCACGACCAAGCCCGACGGTTCGCGCATCGAACGCCTTGACGAAGCCAGCGGTGAGATTCCACCGCAGGCAATCACAGAGATGGCGCAGATGATGGAGCAGGGCACCGTTGGACCTGGCGCGTTCCCGCCCGAACTTGGCGCCGCCGCTGCGCAGATGATGGGATAGTGGACGACCCAGACCCCACGCCCCTTGGAGGACTTCCCGCAATGAAGTACGACGGCACCGATCCTGTAGATGGCAACGACCCGCGCTGGATTGACATCGAGTGGCGCCTGAGCCGCAAGAAGTATCTGGACGCCCGGTACGAAAAAGAGCAAAAACATCAAAAAGACCTTGACACGCAAAAACCTGAAATGGTAAAATGCGCGCCGAGCATACACGTCCAGCCCGACGTGCAGTATTACACAGACCCGTTCACGAAGACGAAGATTGTTCTCAAAGGGTCCAGGGCAGAGCGGCAGGACGCAATTGACCGCTTCAACGACAATCATCCGATGGAGGAGTATCGGGGCAGTAAGTTTCAGGGACACAATTGGTAATGGACCCTTGGGAGGGGAAAAGAACGATGCAGACCACAGAGGACGCGATGAAGATTGGCCGGTTTGAGTTCGACGTGGCGCTCAAAGAGCTGCCGCGTCAATTCGCCATGAAGACCACGGACCTTGGGTACTCCGAGGCCGAGTACCGTGAACTTGCGCAGCAGTACGCGGAGGGCTCCGAGGCCGAGTCCGTCAAGAACTTCGCAACCACGATGAAGAATGTCCTGTTCGAGCTGATGTCGCGGGACGTTCATGAGCGCGTGCTGTACCGGAACACCGGCAATACGACGCTTCCTTGGTACATCACGGACGAGTCCGGCAACGTTGTCATGCAGCGCCTTGCAAACGGCAGCGTGTCTCCGAAGGTGAAGACCAAGCGTTGCTCGCGCTGGGCCGTTGACGTGGACGACTGCGTTGGCGCCCCGACGCCGTTCCCCGGCTTTTACAAGCAGGCTGTCGAGCAGCACCTCGCGAGCCTTCTGCCGGAACTCGTCTTCCTGTCGGATGTCGCGAACCCCGGAAACATTCAGCCCCAGGACGTTTCACCGTCCTTTGAGGCGATGCACGCCGGCGCAATCTCTGACAGGAATCCACGCCGGAACAAGCTGCTTGAGTGGCTGAGACCGTTCCTGAAAGCGCCCGTCTCGAAGTGGGAGGGCAAGCGATAATGGACCCCAACGCGAACATGGCCGGCACCGCTTCGGCCCACGATGCAGGTACTGCCGATCCCACCCCGGACTTCTCAGACAGCGCCGAAGCCACGGCGGCGTCGCCGGAAGCATCTGGCGATTCCGCACAGCCCGCGCAGGCCGATGAGTCCGAAGCCGCACCCCCGGAGTCCGAGGAAGCCCCCGCTGTGTCCCCTCCCACACCCCAGTCCTCGGACTCTGGGGACCTCTACAAGACGCGGTACGAGGAGCTTGAGAGCAAGTTCCATAAGCTGATGGACACGCTTGGCGCTCCCCGTCACGGGGCACCGCAGGCCCCACAGCAGCAGCCGCCCGCTGCGCCCAAGTATCACGCCGCCATCAAGGCGATGGGCCTTGACGACCGCACAGCCCAGGGCCTCCAATCCGTTCTGGACCAGGCGATTGCGGAGACCGTTGCGCCGTTGCAGCAGCAGCTTCAAACGCTGATGCCGCATATGGAGCGCATGGTCATCTCGAACGAAGAGCAGAGCGTCCAGAGCGTCCTGCGCGGCGAGAACGTTTCACAGACCGACCTGAACGCCGTGCGCGCTGAAGTCGAAACCGCGATCCGTTCAAATCCTGCGCTTGTCTACGCGGGCTTTGAGCCGCTGTATCGCGCCGCACTTCAGAAGCGTCAGGCGCAACAGTTGAAGAAAACTGCGGCGGAGACCGCAGCGGCGCGAGCCGAGAAGGTGAAGGGCGTCCCTCCGAAAGCGCCCGAGTCACGTCCGGTACTTTCGGAGAAGAAGGTCATGCCACGCGAACTCTCCTACGACGAGAGGCTCCGCTGGATTCATGACAACATCAAGTAAGGAGCCACCGCATGTCCCGCTTCACCCAGAGCCAGTTGACGGCGTATACCAAAGAGTGGACCCCGCTCTTCTATACGCAGCAGCCCCTGATGCGCTACCTCAAGGCCCGTGGCCGTGTGAAGCGTTCAATGGGCGGCGAGTACATCACGAAGCAGTACGAGAACAACGACATCCAGCTCAAGAGCTTCGGGCGTTACGAGCAGCACATTGCCAGTGAGAGCGGCGACCCCGTCCTCGCGACGTGGCGCATGGGTGCGCTGTACGCCGACGACCAGCTCTCGGGTCTGGAAAAGGAGTTCAACGCCGGCGCCGAGGGCAAGCTGGACTCGGGCAAGGTGCGGGACATTCGCATCGAGGCCGTCAAGAACCTCCAGAGCAAGTTCGGCAAGCTGTTCCGCACTCGCCTGTGGAACGCTGCCGGCGCTTCCCTGAACGGCGGCGGTGGCGTTGAGTTCCTCGGTATCACGCAGGCCATCTCCCAGACCCCCAGCTCCGGCACCTACGCCGGCGTCTCGCGCGTCACGTACAGCGATTGGCGCAACATCCAGGTCACGGGCACCAGCGGTCCTTCCGCTTCGTTCGCCTCTGACGCCTGGGAGCGCGTCCTGACCGCCACCACGCAGGCCGAGGGTCCGATTGAAGACCCGATGGGCGTCCAGAGCCCCGACCTCCTGTTCTGCACGAAGGCCAACAAGGTCATCGTCCAGAACAAGGCGTACTCGCAGAACACGAACCTTGGCGGCGAAGTGCGCGCCATCCAGGTTCTGAACGGCATGGAACTGAACATCGACGAGGACGTGGGCTCGGGCCTCATCTACGGCCTGAACTCTGCCACTTGGGAGTTCCTGACCAGTCCGATGCGCGACCCCGGCACCTTCGGCGTCAAGATGCACTACAAGAAGGACCTGCCGGACCAGGTTCACGAGGAAGACGAGGCCCTCGTGATGAGCTGCGTTGGCCTCCTGCGCTGCACGTTCCCCAAGCGCAACTTCGTCATTACGAGCGCCTCGTAACACAGACGCCCCCGTCCTGTGGGGTGTGTACAGGTCCAACAGGCTTGCATACACCCCCAGGGGAAACCCCCCAAACACCAACACACACACAAGGACTCATACTCATGGCTCTCTCAGGTGGAAACCTCAACGTGCGCGACATTACGCTGCGCAACATCGCCCGCACCAAGACCGGCTGGACGGCTGGCGGCGATGCCACGTCCACTGTCACGGACCTTGACCGCAGCGGCGGTGGCTTCAGCTTCGCCACGGACAACACGGACAATGACTGCTCCGTCCTGACGTATGGCGGGGAGATGTTCGACTTCGGTGACACTGGTTGCCGCTCGGTCCTGAGCTTCAAGATGCAGTGGGACCCGGCTGGCGCTGACACCGGCGGGTGCTTCATCGGCTTCTCGGACACGTTCTCCGACGCCACGATTGGCGACACTGACGCCCTCGGGTCGCAGGACGCCATCGGCATCTTCCGCCCGACCAACAGCGCCTTCTTCACGACCGTTGCGCAGAACGCCACGTCCAACAGCGGCGAACTGACCACGACCGCTCTCGCGGCTGCGACCGAATACAACGTTCGCATCGAGGTCGAGGGCCTCACTGGCGGTCTGACGATCCGCTTCTACGTGGACGAGAACCTGATTGACACCGTCACGGGATTCTCGTACACGAACTTTGGACCCGAACTCCAGCTTGGCGTAGCCATCGGCAACAAGGGCGCGAACGTGAACACCGTGTCCGTCTACGACATGTCCGTGAGCCACAGGGCTCTGAGCTAACAACCGGAGAACGAAACGATGCCCCTCATTCCTCCCAACGGTATCATCGCCCAGGCGTTTGGCGGTGTATCGCCCGGCCAGGCCCTCGACGTTGGCGCCATCACGGACAACGGTGGCGGCGCTACGGCGGACGGTACTATCGGCGCTGTCACGGCCCCTACGGCCCTGACGGTCTCCGACGGCACCGGAACCAACGACGGCACGATTGGCGCAATCACGGCGGACGCTTCTGTGATTGCTGCCGTTCAGGAAATCGCGGCGTTCTGCAATGCGCAGCGCACCGCGACTATCGCCCTGACGGACGCCATCAAGGAACTGTCAACGAAGGTCAACCTGTACCGCACGTATCTCCGCGCTGCCGGCCTCATGGCGTAGCGGAATAGTACCCCCTCCCTGCTTTCCAGGGCCGCGTAGGGCGCGCATCCAAGGCCCCGACACGCGGCCCTGTTCTTTCAAGGACTCGACAACATGGCGCTTACGATCACGCGAACAATCCTCAAGTCAGACATTCGTGACTGGCTGGACCAGAGCGGCGATACCGTGGCCGAACGGCGCCTTGAGCGTGCCATTCAGGCAGGGCTGGAGCGCGTATCGTGGGTGCGGCACTGGTCGTTTCTCCGTGATACGTACCCCGTAAACACGAAGCTTCCCTACAGTACCGGCACCGGCTCCGTCAACATCGGCAGCACCGCCGTCACCGGCTCCGGCACCACGTTCCCGTCTGACATCGTCGGAGCCTTCATCGAGTTTTCGGGGCAGCGCCAGCAGTACGAAATCACGGAACGCGGCGGCGACACGTCCCTGACGATCCGCAGCGCCTACGGCAACGCAGACGCGACGAACCTCAGTGGCGCGACGTACAAGATCATGTACCCCGCGATGGACCTCCCGGCGAACTTTCGCGTCGCGAGGGCTCTTGTGGACGTTCAGCGCAACGACGAACTCCCCGAGGTCCAGTCTGACGACATGGAGCGCCTGCACGCCTACGACTCCGGTGTATCGTCCCCGCAGTGCTGGGCCGTCCGCGCCAAGCGCAGCGACCCGAATATCTCCCAACTCTGGCTTTATCCCGCGCCCGACACGCAGGAACTCTACCAAATGCTGTATATCCGCACCGCCGGATGGTATAATAGCGCAACGCCGGCGACCGCGACCTTCGCTCTGGAGCCCCCGGCTGGAGGTTCCGGCGACGCCTACTACGTTGACTGGCCCCAGAACCTCAAGGGCCTGCTGCTGTCGAGCTGCAAGCTGGCGCTGGTTGAAGAGGGCGCGACGAAGAACATCATGCCGCAGGTTGCGTACTCTGACTACGACAGGAAGCTCTCGCAGGCGATGGCCGACGATGAGAAGGTCATGCAGATCAAGCAGCTTGGGCGCGGAAGCACCATCAGCCCCAAGCGTCGTTGGAGGTTGACACCCTAATGGCGGCTACCCAAGACTTCTGGAAGGCTATCGAAGCAGCGCGCAAGTATTTCTCGGACCCTGCGCGTCAGGGCGCGACGGCATACTTCTTTGGCTTTGGCCCGTTCCGCTGGTCAGAGTTCCAGCCTGGCGGACAGTATTACAGCATTGGCGCCGGAGCCCCGCAACAGGGCGGCGGTGCCGGTGCCGGTGGTGCTCCCGCATCCTCGCTCCAGCTTCCCACGACAGCCCTTGCAGCCACGCAGGCCGGTGGCAATCCGGGCCAGATGGGCGGCATGGCGGCTGGCGGCGCACCCCAGCTTCCCGGCAATGAGGTACGCGCAAGCCTGTCAGAGCGCCAGGACGAATGGCGCGGCATCGACACGTACACGCCGGAGGAGAAGCTTCCGTTTGGCTACAGTCCCGAGGCCACGAACTGGGACGGCCTGCGCAAGATCGGCAGCATGTGCGTGCGGGGTGGCGCAGCCAAGTTCCGTGACGACCGTGACTCCGTAAGTTCCGGCGCCCTGGACACGGGCTACGCCGGGCTTGGCATCGCCGTTGTGCCGAACGCCTCCGGGACTCTGCCGGACCTTGCGTTGATCTCATTCCTCGACACAGACCTTAGCATCGGCAGCACGCCAGGCGGCAGCGACCTCGCGACATACTGCGGCGTCGTTGACATGTTCACGCGCTGGGGCGAGCCGCTGGACCTCAAGACCCTGCCCGGCCCCAAGCTGACCGTGACGCAGGTTGCAGGCCCCAGGTTCCAGGTAACGGTTGATTACACGAACCTCCTTTCGTCTCGCGCCGGACTCCGCAAGACCAGCATCAAGAGCCTCACAGTGCGGTACAACGGCCCTGGAACCATTGGCGGTCTCTACACGTATCCTCTGGACCCCGATAGCGTGAACGGCGAGAACGCAGGCCGCGCCGGGACGGCCCTCGCAGACCGCAGCACCTGGGACGGCACGAGCCAGAACGTGGTGCCCGGCGCGAACATGAGCCTTGGCGTCTATTACATTTCGGCATGGGCGCACACGCTGCTTGGTACGTCTGAGCGCAGTATCTGCCGCATTGAACTTGTCTAGGGGGCTCCCCAAACATGGCAGAGCGCACGTCCTTTACGAGCACCGTCCCAATCATCCGCCCGACGACCGCGCGCCTTGGCGGCCACGTCGTTGTGATGCCGTTCCTGAAGAAGCTTACCGAGAGCACGTACCGCTCCGGCGCATGGGACACCGTGACGAGCGCCGGCATCGTCGCGCCCGCGTGGAGTGGAACCCAGGCCTCCGACAGTGGCGTTGCCGGCAATCCTAACGGGACCTACGCCTACTACGTGACGTTCTACGACAGCGCCCGAGACCTCGAAGGCGACGAGAGCGCCCAGAGTAACAGTGTGAGCGTCTCCAGCAAGAAGATCACGCTGGACCTGACGACCATTACGAATGAGGCGTCCGACAGCTCGTTCGACAAGATTCGCATTTACCGGAACCAGAACGGCGGCTCAACGTACTACCGCGTCGCGACCGTTGACAAGACGGACGCCAGCTATACCGACGACAGTTCCGACGCCACAATCTCCGCAGCCGACACGCTGGAGTTGGACAACACGCCGCCGTCCGGCAGCACGTTCGGGCACTGCCTGGCGCACAAGTCCCGCGTCTTCCTCTACGGCTCCTACAGCCCCACGGGACAGACGGCCTATAGCGATGCCATCACTTACAGCAAGGTCAATGAGCCGCAGGCGTACCCCTCGGTAAACCTCGTCCTTGTCGAGCCCGGCATGTACGGGTGGCTGCGCTGCGTGCGACCGGCAGGCGATGCGCTCCTGTGCTACAAGGACTTTGCAATCTATCGCTGGACGTGGGACGATGACCCTTCGTTCCTGGCGGGCGGCGTTGGGCGCGTCGTCAACAATGTTCGCGGCACCGTCAACGAGCGTACTGTCGTGAACGTCCAGGGTACGCACTACAGCCTTGATACGTTTGGAATCTTCCGCACTCGCGACGGCATCAACATTGAAATCCTGGACCGGCAGCTTACGCGCTACTGGAACCGCATCAATTGGGGCGTCCGCGACAAGTTCCACGGCGCGGCATCCGACAAGGCCCTGAGCTTCTTCGTCGCGCTGGACGAGGATACCGAGTGCCGCTGGCGCTTCACGCTGGACCTCACGGTGCTTCAGGCCCGTGGCGAGATTCGCTGGTATGCGCACAAGTATGACTTCGGAATCCGCGACAGCGCATCCGTCGTCATCGGCAGCAGCAGCGCCGCAACGACCTTCGATACGCACGGCGTCAACGCCATCGCGATCCTCACAGACACGGGATATTTCGCGTACCTTGACGCCGGGTTCCGCGACCTTGTGGACCCGTTCGTCTCTGCTACTGGCACCGTGACAAGCTCCTCGACAAGTTCCGTCACGGACAGCGCCGGTTCCTTTACCCGCAGCAACGAACTGTCCGAGACTGTCTCGCCCAAGGGCGCGTACCTCCGGTTCCTTACGCTGCCGAACGCCGACAAGCCAACAAGTGAGGCGTGGTCCCAGGCGTACCGCATCACGGCTGCCACGGCGACGCAGATTACCGTCACGCCGAACTTTCCGGCGGCACCGCCAACCGGCGCAACGTTCGTCATCGGCGCCATCCCCGAGGCGTACCTGAAGACGCCGCCCACATCGTTCGGCGACATCAAGGCCGTGAAGACACTGGACGGCGTAACGCTGGAGCACGCGCAGGCCGGGCACGGCTTTACAATCGGCGTCGGCTACAGTCTTGATCGCCGCGAGCCCGAGGAGGTTGTCGCGGCCAAGACGGAATCTGCCGTGACAGCTACGGCTGGCGCATCGGAATACACGGTGGAGGTTGGTGGGGCCTATGGTTCGTCCGGTCGTCGCGGCATCGTCGAAGTCCCGACGCCTGACCGCTCGTTCAGGACGGCGCAGATTATCCTCAACGGGACCGGCGTAGACAAGCCCGCGATCATCGACGGCATGAGTCTTGACGTTGGAGGCGGCCTTGGCGGCGGATAAGCGAGGCGGACCATTCCTTGAGCCCAACAGGGTTGAGGCCACGGACGTTGCGGGTCCGACGGGCTACCACCCCGTTACGGCCTACGCGCCCTCCGACGAGCAGACCGCCGAGGGATTCCGCCGCATCTGGGACTTGCTGCGGCAGGCCAGAAGGAGCGCATGGCTGAAGGGTTGGCACGCAGACCTTCTCGATGGCCGCCACGCGCCCTACCTCACGACAGCCGTCAACGAAGTAGACGTAGACCACCCTGACCTGAACGACAGCACGCCCGCGACGCCAACCGGCGGCCTGAACGTAAAGTGGCAGGCTTCAGCGACAAAGAACTCCAGCGACCAGACGCCTGTAAGCGCCTACGTACCGTTCGCCACCCTGAGTACCGCGACCATCGTCGGCACTGACTATGTCGTCATCACCGACACCTCCGACAGCGACAACCCCAAGCGCGGCCTTGTCTCGGACATCACGGCGCTTGTATCGGCCGCGCCGCCCGACGCTACGTATGTCACGTTGACGACGAACGCCACGCTGACGAACGAACGCACGTTGGCCGTCGGAACCGGCCTGGACCTGACGGACGGTGGCGCCGGGAACGCCGCGACGATTGACGTAGACCTGAACGAACTGACGACCGCAACCGCCGCCGCCGCCGACCACCTGATCTTCGTTGACAATGACGATGCCGGGACGAAGAAAACCACGATGGCCGATGCGCTGGTGGCGCTTGGCGCCGCACCCTCGGCCACGGCAACCGTCGCAGCCGCCAGCATCGCAGACAACGTAGCGGTACGTGGCGACGGTGGCAGCCGTGGCGTCCAAGGCTCTGCGTTCGTCATCAACGACGTGTCGGGCGCGAGTCTGACGCTCACCGCTGACGGCACTGTCACCGGCACTCTCGCACTCCGGCCCACTGATACGCTTGCTGTATCAACCGGCCCCGGCCTCAGCCTCGATGCGGCGCAAGGCAGCGCGACGCCCGGCACCGTTGACATCGGCAAGACGAACGCCGAGGCTGTCGCAATCAGCCGCACCGGCAAGACCACGACGGTCTTCGGCAGCCTGGCCGTGAACGAGCGCGTGGCTTTCGGTGCGGGCATATCGCCCAAGGTGGCGCGGGTCACGGGCGCGACAAACCTCGATGCAACCTATTGCGTGGTCCTTGTGGACACTGACGGCGGCGCGGTGACAGTGACGCTGCCTGCAACGCCAAGCGCGGCCAACGGCGACTTCTTCATCATCAAGAACGTGGGTACATCGGGGAACAATGCAACGGTAGACCGCAATACCAATTCCATCAACGGAGCAAATTCCAACCTGACCATCAAGGACGGGTCAGCGACAACACTGGTTTGGAACTCGACGGAAGGGTGGCACGAAGTATGAGTCACGGCAGAGTGGCAGGCGACGTAGCGGGCGTAGGGGGCGCAGACCTTCCCATTGCCGACGGCGGCACGGGCGCAAGCACGGCGCAAGCGGCCCTTGACAACCTCACGGGCGCACGCCTCAACCTGACGGGTGTCTACTCGGGCGCGGGCGGCAACGACGTCGCTATCGGCAACGTGTCCAAGGTCAGGCTTACAAGCGGCTCGACGCTGACAGGCATGGTTCCGGCTGGCGGCGGTTCGGCGGTCAACGGGCAAGTGGTCATTGTCGAGAACGCAACCGGCGGCACCGTGACCATTTCGCACTTGGCTACTTCAAGCGCCGCGAATCAGATTCAGCTTCCAGGCGGCGAGGACATGTCGCTGGACCGCTATGCAACGGCGGTGTTCGTCTACTCCACAACCGATGGCTTCTGGCGCTACATCGGGCAGGGCGCAAGCACGGGTGGCAGCGGTCTAACGCACCCTCAAGTCATGGCGCGCAGTGTCTTCAACGGAGCTTTCTGATGAATCTGACCGGCACAAGCGACGTTCTACGAATCGTCACGACCAGCACGGCCAACCTAGACGTGCAGGCGTCGTGGGTTGACCAGACAACCACGGCGTTTACGCCCGGACGCACGAACACAGCAATCGCGAGCGCGACCACGACGACTGTCGTCGCGTCGCCAACCGCATCGACCCAACGGGCCGTAACCTCGCTCAAGATATTCAACCGCCACGCGAGCATCGCGCAAGGCGTGACCGTGGAGCACTTCGACGGCACAACTTCCTGCCGCGTGTGGGCGGGCACGCTGGCAGCCGGAGAGCATCTTGAGTACGACGGCAAGCGATTCATCAAGTTCGATGCGGTGGGCCGCGAGACGAAGAACCCCTCGGAAATCGTCGGCTACACAGGCCGCGTCATCAACATCTTCAAGGTCGGCACGGCGGCGGAAGCTGTCGGCCAATACTACTGCCACAGCAAGGACACCGGCTTCCCCGGAGCGTGGGCCGTTGGCACGTCAGGTCTCGCGGGTCGCGCCACTGATGGCACGGCGGCAGGAGACGCAGGCTGCATCCCTTGGCAGAACCCGTCGAGCGGCTCGATTTACTTGACGCAGTTCACCATGAGCAGCAGCGTCGCGCACCATCACCTGCTGTTCGATTGCCTGTGGGTGAACAACGCAATCGTGGTCACGACCACCACCGCGCAGACCATCAACTCCGTCGCGTTCCCCGCTCGGGACGTGAACGGCAGCACCAACGGCGAAGGCGTCATGGTCGGCATCTTGGTCGTGACCGCGACGACCAACGCGGGCGCGATTACCAACACCACCATGAGTTACACCAACTCGGACGGCACCGCAGGGCGCACCGCCACGATGGCGAGCTTTCCAGCAACGGCGGTGGCCGGAACGATTGTCTGGTTCCAACTTGCGGCTGGCGACAAGGGCGTTCGCTCCATCCAATCGGTCACGCTCGGCACGAGCTACGGCGGCGGCGCGATTTCGCTGATTGCCGCCCGTTGGCTCGCTGGCGTCCCGATGCAGGTCGCCAACCTCGGGGCGCAAGCGTTCGGAGCCAACGCAGCGAACCCCGGCGTGCGCCTTTACAACGGCACTTGCATGTTGACCGCCTACATCGCAAGCGCGACCACGGCCACGAACAGC
>ERZ761597.118-NODE-118-length-17387-cov-8.255539_pt1 | contig 17387 bp, 32 predicted proteins | sample MGYA00433093_ERZ761597 | MGnify/ENA primary metagenome ERZ761597 (study PRJEB28899, sample SAMN03785557) | bioreactor sludge metagenome | biome: EBPR Sludge; feature: EBPR Bioreactor; material: 0.22µm filtered reactor supernatant | place: Saint Lucia: Queensland... | reverse complement strand
TCGCGGCTCTGGTCGCGGCGTAGGTCGCGGCGTAGGTCGCGGCGTCGGTGGCGGCGTCGGTCGCGGCTCTGGTCGCGGCGTCATTCTTCCTCCGATACCAGATCGCCGCCGACGCGCCGTAGGCAAACGCCATGACCAGCGGCGACGGCACGATGACCACGCGCGGTTCCTTCAACCCGGCCACGCGGTACAGACCCTTGATCGCCGGGACGATCTTCTCCGGATCGATCGGCTCGGTCCGCATGGCGCGCGAAATCCAGAGCTTCGCGTGTTCGTCCATGAGCGCCTTCTCGCGCTCGGTGATGCCGCCGTAGGCCGTCGTCTTCGTGCGGATGATCTTCGACATCATGCCATCCTCCCTTCGGCCGCAAACCGCGCGACGAACGCATCGTTCGCCTCGACCATCACCGCCTCGACCGCGTCCTCGTCGCCCGCAACGGCGGCGGTTTCGATCCGCGCATCCCAGAAGGCGGTGAACTCGTCGTCGGTCATTGCGGTGAAGTCGGGCATGGCGTCGGTCTCCAGTGACCGGACATTGCCATGCGGCAAAAATATTGACAAGAGGAAAAATGCCAACTGGCAAATATTTTGCGCGCGGCGTATTGTGGAGCATCGCAAAACAGGAGCCGCCGATGCGCACGAACGCGAAGCGGCCCGGCCATCGTGGGGATGGTCGAGCCGCGCAGAACGATCAGATTGTGGAGCCGATCGCCGACGAAGATAGCCGCGAGGCGGTCATCCGGCAAGCGGCGGCCTGGTACGCCGCCAACCGCTACATCGCCGAACGGCCGCTCGTGCCGAACCTGTCGCGCCGATTCGGTCTGACGACGCGGGAAGCCGTGCGCGCGCTCTCCATCGTGGGGAAGGCGGCATGAGCGACGTCATCGACATACGCACTCGACGGGCGAGGCCCAAGGCGGAAGCGGCGAAAGCGCCCCCGCCGTGGTTTCGTTTCTTCGCCGCCGACTTCGTGGCGAAGACCAGAGGACTAAGCGCCGCGGAGACAGGCATCCTGATCAGGCTGGTCGCCAACATGCACGATCGCGGAGAGCCGTTGACCGAGGATCACGCGAGGCTGGCAAGGCTTTGCGGAACCGTGACGCTCAACTTCCGGCGCGCGATCGATGCGCTTCTGGCGGGGGGTTTGCTCGTCCGAAAGGGCGACGGATTGTGGTCTCCGATGGTGCAGGCGGAGGTCGATTTCAGGCACGCCGCGAGTGCGCGACGCAGTAAGCGCATCTCGGAGGAAAATCCAACGAAATCAATGGGCGAAAATGACAGAGATTCAGAGACTCAGAGTAATAGAGGGGACGATCTATTCGATCGTCCCTTCTCCTCAACGTCTATATCTACACCTGTCGATAAGTCGGGATCGCATCGTAAGAACGATGCTCCCCTTATCGCCAGCCATGAATCTCTAATCTTCCGCGTCGGCGCATGGAGAGTAAATTCCAGAGGCGAGCGCTACATGATCACAGGAATCGATCCCGAGACGCGGACGGTGGCAGTTCGGTTTGAAGACGGCCGCACACTGACGACGAGAGCGCCGGCCGGCGCCGTGCTGAAACCGGAAGACGAACTCGACGAGATGGACGACGAGATCCCGTACTAGGCGAGAAGGAGGCCGACATGAAAAAATACGAAGACGTCGAGTGGACGACGATGAGCGGTTTGGAAACCGGCCCGATGGTCATCAACCTTCGTTCTGGCGACGATGAATTCCAGATCAGCCTGTCGGTCGACCAGGCGATCTGGCTACATTCGATGCTGAGCGGGGCGATCTACGCGCGCGCTGCTCCGGGCTATCTCGAACGCCAGGCCGAGCAAATGCGCGCCGGCGAGCGCTCGGCGGGATTGCCAGCCGCGCCCGACGGCTACAGCGGAACCCGCCCCTGATTCCAGTCCTGGTAGGCTGCCGGGATTGCGTATTTCGCGGCGGGAAAGCCGAGCTTGTCGTCGAGTGCTCCCGTCGCGACGTCCCTGGCGAGCAGATCGGCGAAGGTTCCGATGGCGATCTGTCGCCCGTCGAGGGTCAGCGCGAACACCCACGAGCCGGCGACGAAAGTCCATTCGATCGAAACGGTCCCCTTTGCGGTCCAGTGCTTGGCTACGATCTGGTTCATGAGCCTACCCCCGCCACTGGAACCATGCGACGACTCGGCCGTAGACGCGCACCTCGTCGCGACGCAGCTCGTAGTCTTCGTACCGAGCGTTGTCGGACATCACCCGGATCTTGTCCGACCGGGGCACAAGCTGCAGCCGCTTGATCGAAAGGCCGTCGCCGAAATCGCAGGCGTAGATGTCTTCCGGCTGCGGGACGACGTGCGTCGTGTCGACGAAGACGTATGAGCCGGACGCCAGCGTCGGTTCCATCGAATCGCCCTTCACCGGGATCGAGAACACCTGGGGCATGTTCCGCCAACCGGCTTTCACGGCCGGCGGGAAGTTCCAGAATCCGGCGACGTGATCGGCGTAGATGTGGCCATCGGCGTCCGTCTCGACGCCTTGCGGGCTGCCGAGGCCGAGACCAGCGCGAATGTCGAGGTTGGCAACATCGCCGCCGACTGAGGATAGCTTGGAGATCGGAAGCGATTTCGCTCGCTGTAGGTCGTCGAAATCGAACTCGTCCGAAAGCTCTTCCGGCTCGGCGCTTAGTGCTCTTGCTATCCGAATGATGTTTTCGAGGCTGGCTTTTCGAGAGCCTCCTTCGATCCGGGAAAGGAAGCTTGTCGATATCCCGGTGTCAGCCGCCAGTGTCTCAAGGGTGATGTCCTTCGAGCGACGGACTTCGCGAATTCGGTTTGCCATCGGTAGGTTATTCGCCATCTGGCAAATTTTCGCCACCGCCAAATGGCAAATTGCCACTTGACAAGGTATTTGCCGACTGGCAATTTCCCCTGCCATGAAACTCGACACCTACCTCTCCGAGAACAAGATCAGGCCGACCGCTTTCGCTGCAAGCATCGGCGTGTCGCCTTCGACGATCACCCGGGTGCTGAAACGCGAGAGGTCCCCCGGCTTCGATCTCGTCATGAAGATCAAGGCCGCAACCGACGGTGCTGTTGCTGCGGACGATTGGTACGAACCCACCGCCCCCGGCGCCGAGGACGCGGCATGAGCCCGTTCCGCACTCGCTTCGGCCTGGTCGACTGGGGTCCGATCTGCGAAGGCCCGTCACTGAACGCGCCGATCGCCGCCGATCTTCATGAGGTGCATCACGGACTCGAAGATCGCCTTGCGAAGATCTTCTTCGCGGTCGCCCGCTTCTTTTCTGAACGGCGTCTCTCGAACGGCGCGAAGAATTTCGCCGCCGATCCGTTCCAGTTCTCGATCCGGGTTCTCCGGGTTCTTGATCCGCGCAAGCTCGCGGAGCGCCGCTCGCACCATGAAGGCGAGGGCGAAGGAATCGGGGTCCGGCATGTCGTCTCCTCCCGTGGATCATCGGACCCTATCACGGGACCGGGAGAGTAACATTCATGTCGCGCCCAGGCTCAGACAACCAGCGCGACAGCCGGCGGCTCAACGCCGGCATGGTGGCCCACGGCAGCCGGTCTCGCGTCGCCGTGGGCCTGACCTCCTTCCGCTCATCGCTGCACCTTTCGTGTCTCTTCGCCGGGACCAGAGGTAGCAGCGGAGCAATTCCAAATGCCGGAAAAGTCATGGCGCGACCCGGAAATCTCACGGCGCGAGGCGGAAAAAATGCGTTCTGAGATGATCGTGGAGGAGATGGCGTCGGCCGTCCGTTTTCTCGGCGGAGACGGATCGGCACAAGCGCAGAACAACCGGGCGGCGCGCGCGGCGCGGTTGTCAGTCACCGTAATCGAGCGGCTGCGGTGGAAGAAGATCAAGCGGATACCGGCCGACGTCGCGGATGCCGTTCGCGAGGCGATGCATCGGCACAACGAGGAAAGCCTGGCCCGTGCCAAACACGAACTCGCCGTCGAACGGCACCGCTCTGCCACCCTTCTGGCCTACCTTGAGGCGAGCGATCCGGATTTTTACCGGCCGGAGATTGATCGCCTGCGGCGGGAAGCTCCGGGCGGCCGGGGAAGCGTTGATCAGATCGGCGGAGCCGCCCAATGACCGCGGCCCGGAAGCCATGGGCGAAGCTGAGCGCGGCCGAGCGCGTCGAGGCGATCCGCCCGCTTGAGGCGGCCGACCGGGCGAACTCGACGATTTGCTTCGACCTGAAGGCGCCGCGCGCCGAGGTCGACAGGATCTGCGCCGCTCTCCGCCGCGAGCGTGAGGCGCAGGCGAGTGCCGTGGCAGGGGAAGCGCAGCCGGTCGTCCTGCCGACGGTCGACACCGGCGATTCATCGATCACGGGAGGGGACGATGTAGAGCGCAGCGCGGAGCGCGCGAGCAGCGCCGTGGAAGTCGGCGCACCAGTTTCGCCCGAATGGGCACCCCAATCGCAAAGCGGTGGCGCGGACGCGGTGCTCTCGTCCGCCCGCTCCTTGGGAGCGTCGCCAGCCGGGCGCGACAGCGATGAAAGCCCGGCAACCAATTCTCCATCGGACGGCGACGCATTCGCTGCAGTGAAGGGCAAGGCCCAACTGGCGGACGCCGCTGGCGTCGAACCGCCGCCGTCCGACCCGATGCCTGCCACCTCCTCCCGGCAGGCGACCGCGCCATCGTCCCGGACCTCCTCCCCCGAGCCGATGGCAAACCCGGAGCGGGCGCCCGCAACGCCGCCCGCTCCGGTCGTTCTTCCGGATGCGCCCGACCCATCGATCCCATGGTCTGCGCTCGACGCGCGCCAGAAGGAGGCTGCGGTTCTGCCCCTGGCAAAGCGGGGACTCAGCGCCCGGGCGATTGCCGAGAAGCTTCGGCTCGATAGCCGCAACCAAGTTGTCGGCGTCATTCAGCGCCTCCAGAAGGCAGGCCATCTGCCTCCGCCAATGTCGAGAGTAACGGCACAGCGGTCTGCAAAGCGCTCTGCGCCCAGAAAGCCGTCCAAGTTGCTGGCAATCCTCCCCGGCGACGGGCTGAAGACCAATCAGTACGACTTCCGCCAGCGCGCCGCAGATCGAGCCGCATCGCGCGGATTGGCTCGACACATGGTCACCGGCGAGCCGCGCCGGCCGATCGTACTGGAGGCCCCGATCTCCCGCCGTCTGACGCTGCTCGACCTCACGGATCAGACTTGCAGGTGGCCGCACGGCGACCATCACCGCGAGGACTTCTCCTTCTGCGGCAATGCCACTGATGCCGCTCCGTACTGCCCCTATCACGCCCAGATCGCGTTTGTGCCCGTCGCCGAGCGCCGGGCCCGCCGCCAGCTAGAAGAGAGGATCAACTGACGTGACCAAGATCCACGAAAGGCCGAATCGCGCGACTCCGGAAGAAGCCGGTAGCTTCGTCGACAAGTTCGAAGACCTCGAGGCCGAGATCGCCAGCGAGCGCGGCAAGTTCGCGGCCAAGTGCAAGGCCATCCGCGAGAAGCAGAAAGAGCTGCTCGAAGACGCCAAGTCGCAGGGCGTCGGCAAAGGTCTGGTCAAGGCGATCGCCAAGGCGCGGGAGCTCGAGGCGAAGGCCGCCGCGATCCGCGACGAGATGGAAGAGGACGACAAGGTGTTCTTCCTCGATATCCGCCGCGCGCTCGGCGACGACTATTCGTCGCTGCCGCTCGGCGCGGCCGCCGTCGCCCGTGAGGAGGGTGCTACGGCCGGCCAGGACCCGACGACGGCCGCGATCGTCGCTGCCGCCAGCAAGGAATGGGACGACGCCGAGCCGGCGAAGAAGCCCCGCAAGCACTGACCAGCAACCGCGCCGACCGCGGCTGCGGTGGGCGCCACCAGGGGGAGTCTTCGGGCTCTGGTGGGATGACAGACGCATTGCGCGTGACGACAATCGATGCCGCCGCCCGGTTCGGCTGGGCGCATGGCCCGGTCGGCGAGACGCCGATCTCCGGCGTCCAGTACTTCGCTAAGAGCGGGCCCGGCGCGTCCTACGCCAACGTCATGCTCGGCGCGATGCGCTGGACCACCGACTTCCTGACCAGGAACCCGACCGACATCCTCTGCGTCGAGCGCGCGCTGCCCGACAGCGCTTCCGACCTGCAGACCAACTTCAAGACCAGCGAGATGAAGAACGGCCTGATCGGCATCATCGTCGCGACGGCGCGGTTGCTGGGCGTGCGCAATGCCGGACTGATGGTCGGCGAGGAACCCGGCGAGCATCGGTTGTGGCGCTCGACGGCCGTGTCGACGTTCCTGCCGAAGAAGCCGAAGGGCGGTGACGCCAAGGCTCTGGCGCGGCAGAAGTGCATCGATCTCGGCTGGATTACGCCGGAAGAGGCGCGCGCTGATGTCGGCTACGACCGCAGCGACGCGCTGATGATCTGGTACGCGGCCTGTGTCCTGGTCGATCCGCGCCGCGCCCCTCCCGTCGATCCGCTGTTCATGGCCGCCGAGCGCCGCAAGCGCGAGGCCGAGCGTCTGGCCGAACGCTACGCCGACCCCGTCATCCCAGAGAGGTTCTGAAATGCGCCCGACGAATGGCCGCATGCGCGGCAATCACTCTTTCGGCCATGCGCTCGCCGTAGGTGCGACCGTCGCGGCCGTGGCTGTCATCCTGGCCTTGGTCGCCGGGGTGGCGCGGGCAGAGCAGAGCCTCGCCGAGATTGCGGCCGACCTCCCGGTGGCTCGGACGTTGGTCGTCGCCGGCGTCGTTCTCGTCCTGGCCGTGGCCGCGATACAGGTCGTCGACGCTACCGTGTTCGGCGTGCGCGCGGCGGTGCGCATCATCGTCGCAGTCGTCATGTTCATCGCCGCCGCGATCACGTCGGCCTTCTCGCACGAGGCGCCGACGGGGTGGTCGTACCCGTTGTCGTGTTGCTGGTCGCCATCAAATGCGCCGGCCGGACGACCAGGAGACTGCGCAGAGATTGCAGCGAGCACCGTGGTCGAGGCGCCAGACGGGTACAGGATTACCCTTCATGGAGGCGATCACCCAGTCGTCAACAGTACCGTCACCATCACAATCCCGTACGGGCAGGAGCAGGTGTCTCCTGATGGCGCGTACCACCTGTGCCTCTCGGACGCGATGACGCCGCGGTGTTTTTTCGCAGGGGCCCGCGGATCATGAAGAGCGGCGATCTTTTTCCAGGCTTCCGCATCGGCCACCTCACATGCGTCGCTAAAACGCAGCGGACGTTGAGCAGTGGGCGGAGAATGCCTGCTTGGTCTCTTCGATGCGACTGCGGCGCAGATGTCGTGGCGATGACCGTCAATCTCGCCAAGGGAAAGCACCGGTCATGCGGCTGCAAGACTAGCGATCTGCTTTGCGAGGCGAGAGGGTTCACGCGCGACACTCATCGGCCGGAGTACCGCGTCTATCGGCAGATGCTCGACCGCTGCCATCTCCCGACTGCGCGGAATTTCCAATGGTACGGGGCGAAGGGCGTTTCGGTGTGTCACCGCTGGCGCTTCGGCGAAGGAGGGTTGAGCGGGTTCAAATGCTTCATGGCTGATGTGGGCGACCGTCCCGCCGGCATGACGCTCGACAGGATCGACCCGCGGCTTGACTACGAGCCTGGCAACGTTCGCTGGGCAACATGGGATCAGCAGGCCGAAAACAAGCGAGAGCACTACCTTTCCGAGCCCATTCGCAGGCGGTTGCGGCACCTAAGATCCCTGGCGCATCGCGGCGAAGCGTCCGGAGTGGCCAAGCTGACGGAAGATCAGGTCTCCGAGATCAAGGGCAAAATTTCACGCGGCGCGAGAACATCTGATCTGGCGCGGCAATACCACGTGGCGCCGCAGACCATCAGCGGCATCAAGTCCGGCCGAAAATGGTCGCATGTCGCTGCGCGGGGGTTCTGACCATGACCCTCGACTTCGTCCCCCGCTCCCAACTCGAGCAGAGGCTCCGCGACGGCTGGTTGCTGGTCCCGGGCCACGACTACATCCGCGGCGATTGGGCGATCCTGATGGTGGCGCCGGCCGGCGTCGCAAGGCCGAAGCGCGCGGACATCGCCGCGACGATCTCGCGCCTGTCCAAGCCGCCGCGCCGTCAGCCGATGCGCAACACGACGGCTGGATTGATCAGCCGCTCTTGCCGCGAGAGGGAGCCCGCCTGATGCTGTCGCGATGGTTTCACTTCTGGGCCGTCTCGCGCCGCGCGCCGCGTGACATCGAGGCGACGGATCGGCTGCGCAACGTGGCGGTGGTCGTCGGCGGGCGCGTCGTCATGGGCATGCAGTGGCGGGAGGCGAGGCTATGAGGGTCATTGTCTGCTGCCCCACGCCGAGCTTGACCGTGTCGCTGTGCCTTGCCGCGAGCCTTGCCGGCATGAGCGCCGAAGCCGAGCCATCGATTCAGGAGTTCGGCAGCCAACTCTACCGCGACCCCGACGCTATCGGCGTGCTCTGGTCGGTCGGCGGCGCTGGTGCGGGGGAAAGCGTCCGTCGGTTACGACAGGCCGATGTGCGCAACCCGCTCATGGTCCTCGCCGAGGATCTAGGCGATCCGACGCGCGCCGTCCCGGTTATCTTTACGACGCTCGGTCTCGGCGCCGACGATATCCAGCCGCTGCCGATCGACGGCCGCGAGTTCGTGGCGCGGCTCGCGGCGCTGGACCGCCGAAAGCGCACCATCGACGACCCGGTCCACACCCTTCCGAACGGCTGCGCCTTCGATCCTGTTCGCGGAGAGCTCCGCAGCCGGGACGGTACGATCGTCGGGCTATCCCGGCAGGAGGCTAAGTTGTTCGAAGCGCTCGTCACGCGTCCCGGGCTGATCTGCTCGAAGGCCTATCTGTTCCTCTCGCTCTACACAGGCCGTGCCGACGATCCGAAGGCGAAAATCATCGACGTCTTCATCTGCAAGCTTCGACGCAAGATCGCAGCGATCACCGGCGGGATCGACTGCCTTGAGACGGCGTGGGGCGAGGGCTACCGCTTCGTCGCCGATGGATACGCGCCCGACGCGCGGTTGGCGCGCCGCGAGAAGATGGCGGGGCGGGCATGACCATTCTCCAAGCCGCAGCCGTCCTGACCCTTTGGCGTTCCCGCCGCTTCGACACGCTCGACATCGCTATGGTCTTGGGGGGGGTAGCCGAGGCCGACGTTTGCCGGGTTATCGATGCGGCGCGACGGCGCGAACGCGGCGCGGACGTCCATCTCGTTGGGAGGGGCGCTGAATGAGCGATCCCCGCGACATCCGCGATGTCCTTGCCGAGATGATGCGCCGTGAGCGCGTCGGCCTGATGCGCCCCTTCTGGCAGGAGTGGGCCGGGATCGATCCCGAGGCGTGCGAGGTCGTGCGCCGTCGCGCCGATGTTCTGATCCGCATGCTCGCCTCAGAAGGCGTCGCCCTGGTCCGCATCGACGATCCGTCGCCGGCTGCAACGCCGACGTCGCCGGACATCTGGAGGTTCCCGGTGGCCAATGCCGGCGAGCGCATCGTCCGTGACGCCGGAGACGCGTGGCAGATCGTGCTGGCGAGCGGTGGGCACGAGACGGTCCAGATGTCGTTCACGCTCGCCGAAGCCTACGTGCTTTCCGGCCGCGTCCTCGTCGGCGACCGCGACGTGCTGAAGGAGCAGGGCGCCACGACGAAGCTGGCGGCCGCGCTCGAAATCCATCGGGTGCATGCCGCATGACCGGTCCGCTCGCATCCATCAACCGCGCGCTGGCCGAGTTCGTCGACGGCGTGACGTCGTGGCAGGTCGACCTGCTGCGCCGGGCGGCGACCGATATGGCCGAAGCGCTCGACCGGGAGGCGCAGGCCGCGGTGGAGGGTGCCAAGGACTGGCGAGACGTGAAGGCGAAGAGGATGGCGCGATGACCCACACCCAAAAGCGCCCCGTCGCGCGCGGATCGAAGGACGCGCGGTTCCCCGGCCTGACCTCGGTCGTGGTCCGGCTCGACGACGAGACGTTTGCCGAGGTGCGCGACCTCGCGATCAAGAACGGCACGAGCTTCGGCGAGCAGGTAAGGACGCTGGTCGAATGGGGACTGGAGGCGGGGAAGTGAACAACGCCGAGGTCCGCGTCGTGCCGGAATACGGGGGCTACCGTGCCGAGTACCGAAAGGTGCATCGGTCGGAGTGGTACCCGGTCAAGGTCAACGGCGTCGCCCAACTCTTCGACACGCCGGAGCAGGCCGAGAACGCGGCATATCGCGCGCTGATGAAGCATATCTTCGGCGACGGCATCGTCGGCTCGGGCGAGAAGGCCTCGCTGGCAAAGGCCGAGGCCGAGAAGCTGTTCGGCAAGGTGTTCCCAGGCAAGGGACGGAAGCCGGTGGAGGTTGTAAGGCGATGATATCCACATGCTCCATGCCAGGCTGTTCACGGGCACATAAAGCAAAAGGCCTTTGCGCTTCTCACCATAAGCGCCTTCTGAAGTACGGCGATCCGACTGCGGGCGGAGCCTATAGGGATCGCGCGGCCGGGCGGACTTGTAGCATCACAGAGTGCCAATCCCCGGTCTACGGAAGGGGCCTATGCAGCAAGCACTTGGCGCGCGTAACGCGGTTCGGAAACCCAAATGTGAGGACGCTCAGGGAGCCAGCGCCGACTGTCTGTAGAATCGAAGGATGTGGCAGAACTGTCCACAGCAGGTCGCTTTGTTCGGGTCACTGGAAGCGGTGGAGGAGACACGGCGACCCGCTCGCTGGACGAGCCCGACGAGGCGAGTTGGAACGGTTCTTCCGCGAAGTCGTCCTGTCCTACGATGGCGATGAGTGCCTGACATGGCCTTATGCGAAAGACGGCCACGGCTATGGGCAATTATTCCGAGGCGGGCGGAATTTTACCGTCTCGCGTCTGGTCTGCATCGAGGTGAATGGTCCGCCGCCAGGCCCTGACTATGATGCTGCGCACACATGCGACAACGGTCATCTGGCCTGCGTCGCCAAGCGGCACATCGTCTGGAAGACGCACGCCGAAAACATGCTTGACTGGAAAGGCAAGCCCAAGCGCCGTGCTGATCGTCACCCATTCACGGTGGAGCGGCGCTGATAGCATGTCCCGCATCGATGCCCAAGAACTGGCGGACCTGAAAGCGCGGACCCCGCTGTCCGACCTGTTCGCCAAGTACGGCGTCCGGGGCCGCGGCAAGCCCGGCGGCAACGCGATCTGGGCGCCGTGCTGCTTCCATGCCGAGAAGACCGCGAGCCTGAAGATCAACGACCAACGCGGGCAATTCGTATGCTTCGGCTGCGGCATGAGCGGCGACCATTTCGATGTGTTGCGCGAGTTGGGCGGCAAGTCGTTCGGCGAGGCGGTGGAAGTGTTGGGCGGCGCGCGGCTGCTGACCACGGAAGAGCGCGCCGAGATCGCCGACCGCCAGCGCAAATTCGACGAGGAGGAGCGGAAGGAGAAGGAGCGCGCGCGGACCTCGTCGCAGCGGCTGTTCGATAGCGCCAAGCCGATCGCCGGCACCCATGCCGCGGCCTATCTCGCCGCCCGTCACCTTCCCGTCGTGCCGCGCTGGACGTTCGATCTGCGGTTCGTGGCGGAACTCGCCTACCATGGGTTCCCGGACGCCAATGCTGACGACCCTGTCGAGCTCGGCGCGTTCCCGGCCATGGTCGCCGCCATCCGCGACCGCGACGGGAGGATCATCGGCCTGCATCGCACATATCTCGACCCGGTGAAGCCGGCCAAGCTGATGCCGCCGGGCGATGCCAAGCGGAACAAGGCGAAGAAGGTCCTGGGCGAGCAGCGGGGCGGCATGATCCTGCTGTCGCCGCCGGCGAAGTGCCTCGCGATCGGCGAGGGCATCGAGACGTCGCAGGCCTGGTACGCTCTCGGCATGGCGGGCGAGGGCGACGTGGCGATCGCCGCGGCCGTCTCTCTCGGCAACATGTCGGGCGGCGCCACGGGATCGTCACCGCACCCGAAGAAGGAAAACGCCACCGTGCCGAACGGCATCCCGGATCCCGATCGGCCCGGCGTTATCCTGCCGCGCCACGTCGAGAACGTGATCCTCATCGGCGACGGAGACAGTGACCCGTACATGACCCGGGCCCGCCTTCTGGTCGCGGCGCGGCGGTTCCACGGCCAGGGCGTCGGGGTTCAGGTGTCATTCGCCCCGCAAGGGAAGGACTTCGCGGACCTGCTCGCCGAGGAGGCGTCGGCATGACGATCCGCATCATCCAAGGCGACTGCCGCGACGTGCTGAAGACCTTGCTGGACGGGTCTGTTCACTGCTGTGTCACGTCGCCTCCGTACTTCGGCCTTCGTGACTACGGCGTCGCCGGTCAGATCGGCTTGGAGCCGACGCCTGATGAATTCGTGGCCGAGATGGTGGCTGTGTTCAGCGAGGTGCGGCGCGTCCTGCGCGACGACGGGACGTTGTGGCTGAACCTCGGCGACAGCTATGCCAATGACGGGAAGTGGGGAGGCTCGAGCGGCGGCAAACACGTCTCGGCTTTGCATGGTAAAAGCGGCATCGGCAGAGGCAAGGTAACGACCGGCCTCAAGCCGAAAGACCTGATCGGCATCCCGTGGCGGGTCGCCTTCGCGCTCCAAGCGGACGGCTGGTATCTGCGCCAAGACATCATCTGGTCCAAGCCGAATCCGATGCCGGAGAGCGTGACCGACCGGTGCACCAAGGCGCACGAGTATCTGTTCCTGCTGAGCAAGAGCCAGCGGTACTTTTTTGATGCTGAAGCCATTCGGGAAGATCGCACTTCTGATGAAGACGCCAACGGATTCCGCGGCGGATCCTATGTCGGCGGTGAGATTGGCAACAGCACGATGGGGAAGCGCACAGCAGTCGGAAACAAGCGCGTCCGCGGCGTGCCTCCACGCCATGCGCAATATGCTGAGAGCAGCGACCAGTCCGGCTTGGACGCCGTCGGCAGGGGCGATGGCCGCAACAAGCGCTCGGTCTGGACCGTCGCCACGGCGCCTTTTAAGGAAGCGCACTTCGCCACCTTCCCGCCCGGCCTGATAGAGCCGTGCATCAAAGCCGGCTGTCCGGCTGGCGGCACCCTCCTCGACCCGTTCGGCGGCGCCGGCACCACTGGGCTTGTTGCCGACCGGCTCGGCCGCGACGCCATCCTGATTGAGTTGAATTCGGACTATGCCGAGATCGCCCGCCGTCGCGTCACCAACGATGCCGGCCTGTTCGCGGAGGTCATCGCATGACCATCGCCCCACCAATCCAGTCGTTCGAGGAGTTCGAGGCGGCCACGCTCAAGTTCCTCGAGCCGCCGTTCAGATCCAAGTTCGGAGCCGTTCCGTGGGACCAGATCGGAAAGACCGGCCGTCGACGGGAGTATCTCATCGTAGACATTCTGACCCGGCGTGAGGTCAGCATCCTCTACGGCGAATCCGGGTCAGGTAAGAGCTTTCAGGCGCTGGCGATGGCCGCTGCCATTGCCCTCGGCGAGCCGTTTCAAGGGAAGCGGACACTGCAGGGCGGCGTTGTGTTCCAAGCTGGTGAGGGCGGCCTTGGCGTGGACTCTCGCGTCCAAGCCCTAAAGCGTTTCCACGGCCTCGAAAACCGGCACGGGGTTCCATTCACCCTGCTCGCTGGACGGGTCGACCTCTTTGCGAAGGACGATCCGCGAGCGCCGTCTTCGAACGGCACTGAATCTTTCATCAGCGAGGTGAAGCATTGGGCGGCGCAGTATGATTGTCCATTGGAGCTTGTGGTGATCGACACGCTCGCCACGGCGACCCCAGGGGCCAACGAGAACGCCTCGACCGATATGTCGATCATCATCCAGAACCTCGAGCGCGTTCAGCGAGAGTGCCAATGCCACGTGATGCTGGTCCATCATAAACCTCGCCAGGGTAATAATCCGCGCGGCCATTCGAGCCTTTTCGCAGCGGTCGACAACGCCATCGAGCTTTCCATCTCGGATCGGATCGACGTCGAAACCCGTGACGATGGGTCTGAGCTGGTGCGATCAATCCATCGCGCGACGATCCAGAAGAACAAGGACGGCGAGCGCGGTCACGGATGGGATTTCATCCTCCGTCAGGTGGCGATGGGCGAAAACGAATACGGGGAGAAGGAGACATCCGTCATCTGCACTCCGCCCGTAGGCCAGAAGGAGGATGTGGGCAAAAAGGTCTCGCTGACTGACCAGCAGCACATGGCGTTCCAAGCCCTCGTCAGGGCGCTCGAACAGAATGGGGAGTCGGCGCCGGAGTCGATGAACCTCCCGAAGTCGATCCGGACTGTGGTCAGGATGAAATACTGGCGCGCGGCTTACGCTGCCTTGTCGATGATCGACGACGAGGATGAGAAGAAGAAGGCCGAGCGGATCAAGAAGGCGTTGCAGCGCTCCGGCGAGATGTTCCTGACGCGGCGCTGGATCGGCCGAGCCGAGCCATATGTGTGGACCACGGGAAAGCCGGTGCCTGGGTTCGCCGACGCGACGGCTTCTCCTTACCGCCGGACGTACACGCCGGATCCTCTCCCGCCTATGACCGACGCCGAGCGTGAGCTTTCGCAGGCCGGAGACATCCTGCTATGACGCCATACGGCTCGGCAGAGATCAGCAAGGTTGACCGCCTACTTCGGGGGCAAGGCGTCGGTGCGGTCTACATTATCGCCCATGCGCCAGAAGGCCCCGTGAAGATCGGGAAGACGACAGGGCTCGCCCTACGGCTCGCAAGCCTTCAGGTCGGCAATCCGTCGAAGCTTCACGTGTTCGCGTTGAAGATCGTCAGGCACGGCGAGGTACGTGCGACTGAGGCCCGCATCCATGCCGAACTCCGAACCGCGCGGCTCTCTGGAGAGTGGTTCTCCCTGTCTGTTCTGGAAGCTGTCGCCGCTCTTCGCGGGTCCTTTGAACTGTGTGTGCGTGAGCCGCAGAACGGACGTGGCGAGGCCGGCAGGGGACAAGAGGGGACAAAGGCGGAAAACTCAAGAAGGGAGACCAGTCACACGGCTTTGAAAGCCATCTACAAAAAGCGCAGAGCGGAGTGGTCCCGAAATGTCCCAGACCCGTCCCGCTAGTTCGTCCCCAGTTGTTTCGGGTGGCCGGCCATGACTACCACCGTCCGCCGCGCCGACATCCTCATCATCGGCGACCATCACTTCGCCGTCGTGAAAGAGGCCGGGAAACCCGACGTGATCCTCGACGGCGAGGACGGCCGGCCGCGGCCCTATCCGACCGCCTATGCGGCATTGTCTGCCGCCAAGCGGGCGATCGGCCATGTCGAGCCGGTGCGCATCGAGGATGGCATCCGTGCATGGAAGCGTGACCGCGACCGCCGGCTCGCCGAAGAGCGCGAACGGGTGTTCGGGGCGAAGGGTGAGCGGACGTGAAGCGCGTTAAGCTCCCCGCCGCCCGCCTGGAATCGGAAAGGGCGTACGATCCGTATGCGCCGCGCCGATTGGTCAAGGCTATCTCCTCGGCGCAGATGCGAGACCTTCGCGAGGTGGCCGACTTATGCCGGCAAAGCGACGGCGGGGTCGCTTCGTATGGGGCTGTCGTAGCGCGTCGCGAATCTCTCGAAAAGCTGGAGCGCGCCGGGCTGATCGACTTCGTTTGGAGCCGCGAGAGCGCTGTCTATCCGCGAGGCTTTCGAATGACGCCATCCGGGCTCGACACGGTGGCCGCGTCATGATCGCCCCGCCTCACATCGCCCGGCTCTGCGCCGAGTTCGGCATCGCGATCATCGACCCGAGGCGCTACCCGGACATCGGCGAGACTCGCGCCGTGGCGACACTGGACCGCATCTATCGCCGCCACGGCGAGGCTCACCTGCGCCTGGTCCTGACCACGCTCGCCGAGACGGCGAACAACAAGGTGCTCCTCGACGAGGTCGGGCTGTGGATGGCGTCCGACCTGATCCGGGCATGCTCGCGGCTCGTCGAGACCAGTGCCGGCGACTGGCTTCAGGCATGGGACGCGATGCCGGTCGGCGAGCTGCAGTTCATGTGCCAGGATCTTCGCGGTATTGTCCCGCAACGCAGCGCGCTCGCCGGCATGGTCTACGAGAGGATCTACCGGAGCTTCGGGCCCAACGCGGCGCAGATGGACCTATTTGACGACAGGAGGCGAGCGTGAATGAGGGTGAGATCGCCGAGCTCTTCATCCGCGCCGCCGAGGTGGAGCGGTCGACGCGCGAGCACGTCGGGCCGTCGTCCAAGACCGGCTTCTGGCCGCAGTACGTGCACACCTTCGCGGACAAGGCCGGCTGGCGGAAGGAGATCGGCGACAAGCTCGAGAAGGGCGCCGACCCGCTATCCGAAGAGCGCAAGGCGTTCTGGGAGCGCCTCGGCATGATGGCGACGGCGGACGAGTTGCGCGAACTGGACAGGCTCGACGACCTGCTCATGATGGTAGACGCCGACGGCGAGCGCCGCGCGCTGCTCGCATGGGCCAGGTCCAAGGTCGGCGGCAAGGCATTTCGCCGGTGGTGCTTCGACGTCGAGGGCATCCATCCCGAGACTGGAAGGCGGCGCAAGGATAAGGCATTGGCGCAGATCAAAGCCAATCTGGTTCGCGGCGCTGTGCAGAATAGCGCATACGGTTCGGATGGCCTGTTGCACGACGGCGGCGAAATCGACCATGCTTCGGATACAGTCGAGGAAGATGTGGGTGGCCGGATTGGCCTCAATTCGTGGATGGCCACGAACGCCTTCCCGAGCGCCGAAGGCCAATCTGATTTCTCTTGGGCGCAAAAGCGATGGGAGCGCCGCAAGAGGCGAGAGGAGCGCAAGCGGCGCGAGCGAAAGGCCGTGAAAGCCTGACCGCCGCCAGAATCTGTCAAGCGAAATCGCCCTACCGCCAGCCGGACAGAACCCGGACAAAGCGCGGAAATCCCGCCATTCGCTACAGCGTCACGCACTCGTGATTGGCGCAGGCCGTCGAAATAGAGGCATTGTCCCGCGCATCCCCCTCGCGCGTAGACGCCAAGCCCTGATAGGTACGCCCTTCAGGGCGCCAAGCCGGCCCAAGCCGGCGCAGGGCGCGCACCCTGCCAGGCACTGCCCTACGAGATGGTGCACTACATCAGGAATCGAAGAGCGCGCTCGCTGAACGCGAGCGCTTCAACCAAGGCCAGCGCCAAGGAACAGCAATGGTCCGAACGCTGCGCCCGACAATCAAGCGGATCGACATCCGCACCGCTCAGCCCTCGCCCAAGAAGGCAGACGCCGAACTGCTCACGCCAGAGCACCGCGCTTGGCGCACCCAGGTGCTGCAGCGTGCGGCCTATCAATGCGAGTGGGTCGAGGACGGTCGTCGGTGTCCCGTCCGGGCACCCCAGCGCCTCATCGCCGACCACATCGTGGAGCGCAAGGACGGTGGTGACCCGCTCGACGTCCGCAACGGGCAGTGCCTGTGCACCAGGCACAACACCCTGAAAGGCATCCGCGCCCGAGAGGCGAGGATGCGAGAGAGGTTCTAGCCGACCTCGTCCGGCGCCCGTTCAACCCGTCAGAGGGGGGGGGGAGGGGTCAATCTC
>ERZ761597.117-NODE-117-length-17569-cov-6.146568_pt1 | contig 17569 bp, 22 predicted proteins | sample MGYA00433093_ERZ761597 | MGnify/ENA primary metagenome ERZ761597 (study PRJEB28899, sample SAMN03785557) | bioreactor sludge metagenome | biome: EBPR Sludge; feature: EBPR Bioreactor; material: 0.22µm filtered reactor supernatant | place: Saint Lucia: Queensland... | reverse complement strand
GTCCAAGGTCATGATGCCCGCCGTCGATGCAATCCGCGTTGCGATCATCAATCCGAAGGCACGTGCCAAAGAGGAAAGCGATTTCCTTCAGGCGAGCGTCACTGTGGTTGAGACGATCGTGGAGTACGTCAACCGCCTAGAGGACAACCGGCCAACCACCAACTAGCCCGCACCCGCAGTAGAGCGCCACGCTCCTCCGGGGGCGGGCGTTCTGCTTTTTGCATAGTAATATTTTACTAAAGCAATTCTCTTATGCTTGTGTATTTAATTATTCGTGAGTATCTTCAGTAATAGTTAAATCACTGCTAACGGAGAACGGTATGAGTCTACTTTCATTGTTTTTAATTATTTATGGTGTCCTTGCGCTCACGCACATCATCGTGCAAATGATAATTGGTCACTTGGAGCATCGCAAGCAGCATCATAAAAAATTCAGGGCATTTCATTTCGGACACACTGCTCGCGTAACAGTTGTTGTGCCAGTCTATAACGAGGATATTACTGTTCTCGAACAATGTATAAAATCTATCTACCAACAAGATTATAAAGACTTAGAGATTATCGTTGTCGACGACGGATCAACTAGCGCAAAAGAACTAGATGAGAAAGTTTACAAGAAGTACAATCATGGTCGCCTGCGAGCGATTATGGTTAAAGATAATATAGGCAAAAGAGGTGTTCAAAAACTTGCCTTCGATGAGGCTAAGGGAGATATAATCGTTACCGTTGACTCCGATACTATATTGAGATCAAAAGGCGCAATCAGGCAAGTGGTTCAAAGGTTTAAAAATGCAGAGGTCGGTGCGGTCACGGGTGATGTTAGAGTAGAGAACAAAGACAAGAATCTCCTAACTAGATTGATCAGTTTTAGATACTGGACTGCGTTCCACCAAGAGCGTGCGGCACAAAGCTACTTTGATGTTTTGATGTGCTGCTCGGGTCCATTTTCGGCTTATCGAAAAGAAATCATTGACGAAGTTAAGGATAAATACGTCTCGCAGAAGTTTTTAGGTAAGCTTTGTACTTTTGGGGATGATCGCCATCTAACGAATCTAGTTCTAGAACAGGGTCATAAAGTTGTGTTCGATGCCCACTCCCATGTATATACGTATGTGCCAGAAAGCCTGAGTAGCTACCTGAAGCAGCAAGTACGCTGGAATAAGAGCTTTTATCGAGAAATGATCTGGACATACAAAAGTGTAAACAAGCATCACTGGTACATGATCTATGATTTAACAATGCAACTGCTACTTCCATTTCTACTTTTGGCCGCCCTTGCAGCTATGGTCTACCAGACAATCGCATTTAACGACCTGAGCCACCTATGGCAGTACTTAGCGATATTAGTTGCGGTAGCGCTGCTAAGAGCATCCTACGGTATGTATCGAACAAAGAACCCTGGGTTCCTGCTTTTTATACTCTATGGTTTCATGCACGTATTCATCTTGATTCCTACTAGACTATACGCACTGATCACGATAAATCGTATCAAATGGGGTACTCGATAAGCACTATTAGTGATTAAGGTCTTAAGCGCATGCGACCAACAAGTCGCATGCGCTTTAATTTCTATGAACTTGTGTTTGTATCTGAATGATCGCACTCATCACCGGCTGTTTGCGAGGTAGAGCCGGAACCAGATGAACTGCTATCGGTTGTAGTGTCGGATTCGGTTGAATCATCGGTGCTTGTTGATTCACTTGTGTCGGTTGTGGCTTCAGCGGTTGTTGCCGTTGCGGAATCAGTGGAGGTTGATTCTGCCGTGGTTGTTTCGCTGGTGGTTGTGTCGCCGGTTAATGCATTTGCATCAAGGCTGCTAATAAGGCTGCTTGTTAGTACGCCGCCTAATGCAGTGACTGCGAATACTCCGCTTACGATTAGTGGTTTTGCTAGGGCTATCGCCATAGGCTCTCCTTTCGGTTACTGTCGAGTATTTTTACTCGATCTACTACCGACTATGCCCGGGCTTCCTAAAACGAACCTTAAATAAAATGACTAACCCGCGACATCTCTGCCGCGGGTATTGCCAGGCTTGCTGGCGGGTGTCACTTCTTCTTGCGCTTCTTCGCCTTCTTGGGTGGCTTCGGGAGTCCGACGTCCTTGGGCTTGAAGGCGGGCCACGTAAGGCCGCTGAGCGTGTTCGCCGTGATCAGGATCGTCTCCCAGTCTTCGGCCAAGCTCACCAGCCTTTCGGAGTACTCGGCCTCCTTGCAGAGCTCGAGCAAGCCATTCCTCCGCTCGGCGGCGTCCACGATGTCGCGGCTGTCGAAGCTCGGGAGCTGCATCACCTCGTAGGCGATGATCTCGATGATTCCCTCGAAGTTGCCGTCGACGACCATCTGTCGCAGATCGTCAGACGCGTCCAGGACGTCGAACGTGTCGCGCACCAGCTCGGCAACAAGGCAGTCGAATTCCTGCTGCGGGTCAATCTCTGTCGGTTCGTCAGTCATTGTGTTTTTCCGATCGAGTCGCGGATGTAAAAGATGTAACCCACATAGTAAAGCAACAAGCTAAGAGGCATACAAGCATAAGCGTCGTATCGATTATGGTTGCAGCCATACGTGTAGGGGAGTATGGTGACGACATGCCCGAACGACCGCGCGGTGAATATGTGCTGCAAAACCCAATAGAAATAGCTATTGCCAAAAAAGCATTGGAATTAACGGGGCTCAATCCGCAGGCGGTCGAAGAGCTAGATCTTATTTTGCAGCTATATCGCCTTATGCAAGGTCTTGGCCAATCAAGGAGCATGCTGCGTGTAAACCAGGGTGACTTGGGCGAGCAAGAGAGAATCGACATCATTACCAGCCTTGAGGCTCTTATCGAACAATGAACCACAAGCGATGATGACCGCATGGCGGCGCAGCAAGTTTTGCATAATCTTCGTCGTAGCTAGTACACTATGTGCATATAACAACGAGGAGGCGATATGGGTGAGAAGCGAATTAAGGTAGACGGCGGGACCGGCCAGCTAGGATTCATATTTTTCATGTGTTATGTTGGCGCAGCGTATTACTTTATTGATCAATCTTCGGGCGCATTTTTAGATGTTGTGTGGTCGCTGATTAAGGCGATTGTATGGCCTGCATTCTTGGTGTTCCACTCTATGACTGGCTTGGGCGTATAGATTAATTTTACTCTCGTGGTATAGTGAGCGCATGACAGAGGTTATTGGGGATACACGATTTGAGCATCAAACTCGCCCGGAATCATTGCAGCTAGGTGTGATTGCTATGCAGAAGGCGCGTGAGCTAACTGGTAAGGTACTTGGTAAGAATGCCGATGATGTTTCGATAGCTGAGGTTGCGCAGGAGTTTACTAAAGGTGGATTTAGTGAGTGGGAGCCAGATGTAGCCCAGGGAGTTCGCAACGTATTGGCCGAAGAGTACGGCATCGATCATCTATAGCATAAGCATATTGACTTTTTGTACAAAAAATGCTAATGTTTAAACAGTGAATTCAAAAAATAAACAGCCATTACATCTTAAAGAACCCGGAGCAGCGCAGTTACAAGCTGCCGAACTTCTTTTGGCACCTAATTTTGCACGCGTAAAAAATATTGCATTCGAAGCTGCGGGTGGCGATGGAGAGCTTTATGCAGCATGGCGAGACAATACAGACAGACATCTGGGTCGCCTGGCCCAAGTACAGGTTTCTGGTAAAGACCTACAGCAAGATATATGGGAAGTGCAACGTGATATTGCCCTAGCGACACTTGACGGAGAATCGACTGGACCATTCTCAAAGTATTTCTTTCATGCCTCGGTAGGAGGAAAGCCAATCGAAGCTCGCCCTGGTAAAGATGTGACAGTTGATGATCTTCCAGAAGGGGATTACGATGTCGTGCAAACCAATAACGAAATTGTGTCGATTAGTCGCTCCGAAGATGACCCACTTAGCTTCTTAAATGAAAGCCTTAAGTATGCGTACTCACGCCGCAAGCGAGGTGGAGGCAGGTTCGAGGGTCCAGAAAACTATGCGACCGCTATGAAGTTATTTACGGATAAGACACTTGATCAGCCACTTGAAGGCTACGAAGACATGGAGCGGGCGCATAAGCTTTTGAACGATGCTATGGGCAACTTCCTGCGAGTTTCACAAAAAGACACGCCTAACATCGTAGAGCTCATGAACGTGCTGGTATCGGTACGTAGCCTGCCAAAGGGCCTTGTTGATAGGCGATTTACGCCCGGTCTACTGAAGTACACGCTAGAAGGTATCGATGATTTTGGTGATAACGGCATGAATATCATTTTAGGAGCAATGTCGAAAATGGACCTTGATGACTGCCCAGAAGCGGCTGCTATGACAATGGACCTAGTACTCCGAAAGGGCGTAAAAATGCACCGTTCGGGCGATATGCTCATTGCATTACGCGCTGTCTCGCAGCTTCCTAAAAGTGATAATAGCGAACATACAGTGACATCGCTATTCGATGTTCGCAATGCTCTAGAAATGGCTGGTGATATTGCTGACCTAGTGCAAATGAATCGTTTACTTCTAAAAATAGTTAATGACGTAAGCGACAACCCAAACGACACACGGCGTGCAAAAGATACTGCGGAATACAACGCTCGCCGAGCAAGCGATATGCTAGCCGACGATGTTCGTGCTCGTCGCCTAAGTACGGCTGAACAAAAGCGCGCAGAGTCGCAAATCTCTGCGGTAATCGACCTAGCAAAACGTATCTAAATACGAGCGCCTTCACGGGCTTTATTCGCCCATACATCGGCAAGTTCATTGCCTTCGTCGCCATTATGACCGCGCACCCATACTAGGGTGGCTTTAGACGAACGGTAGAGAGGGCAGACTTCGCGAACTATATCGAGGTTCTTTATTTCGCCGCCTTTTTTCTTCCAGCCGTTTGCTTCCCAGGCAAGTGACCATTTTGTAATGACGTTGATCCAAAATTCTGAATCAGTGTAGATTCGGCACTCGTGGCCGTTGGCGTGCTTGAGCGCTGCCATGATTGCAAAGCCTTCCATGCGGATGTTGGTAGTGTGTTCGCCGCTGGGCTCTGAACCAAGTGCGACTGGCTGTTTGTCTTTAATAACGGCGTAACCGCCAGGCCCTGGGTTTGGGCTGGCTGAGCCGTCGGTGTAATACGTATTCATTCTTTTAAGTATACAGACAAGTTTGGAGCAAACCCCGTATGGATTTTCTGACAAAAACTACAGCGTAGTAACGCAAACAACAATAACCATAAGTGGTGTAGGATTAAAACACAACACTCCACCCATAGCGTTAGGTGAAAATATGTTGCTATAATGAAATCCCATGGAAAGCACGAAAACTGCACATGGGAGCAAACAGTCGAAACAGAAATACATATTTGTGACAGGCGGTGTCCTGTCGGGGGTAGGGAAAGGTATAACTGCGGCGAGCATTGGATCAGTCCTGCAAGCCAAGGGTTCATACGTTTCTATTCAAAAATGTGACCCGTATCTCAATGTAGATGCGGGTCTTTTGAATCCAAAAGAACACGGTGAATGTTATGTAACAAAAGATGGTGCCGAGACCGATTTGGATCTTGGGCACTACGAACGATTCTTAGATATTGAACTAACACAAAAGAATGCAACCTTGGCCGGGCGTTTACTCAGCAACTTGATTGCCGATGAACGAGCTGGAAAGTTCGGTGGCCAAACGGTACAACTCGTACCACACCTAACACGTGAGATTCAAAAAGCTATACTGACCGCCGGGCATGGCAGTGATGTACATATTGTTGAAATTGGCGGAACGGTAGGTGACTACGAAGGTTTGAGCTTCGTGGAAGCTATCCGTGAATTCGCGATGAAAGTTGGCCGCGAAAACTGTATGTATGTGCATGTAGTGTACGTGCCGTTTATTGGTACCAGCAAAGAGTTTAAGAGTAAGCCAGCGCAGAACGCACTGAACGACCTGCGCGGATTCGGTATCGTACCAGATGCTGTGATTGTACGTTCTGATAATGAAGCACCAAGCTCGATTGCCCGCAAGATTGCGTTATTTGGCGGTATTCCCGAATCTGCGGTACTGATGATGCCAAATGTTGATAGTGTGTTTAGGATTCCGGAAGTTATTGCCGAAAGTCCGCTTATGAAGCATCTCGAATACTTTACGAGCAATACGAAAAAGCCTGATTTATCAAAGTGGTCAACGCTGATCAAGCACCAGCAAGCTAAAAAATCACGTAGGGTTAAAGTCGGCATGGTCGCGAAATATTTAGACAACGAAGATACCTACATCTCCGTACTCGAAGCCTTGAAGGCTGCTGCCTGGCAAGAGAATGTAGAGCTTGATCTAACATGGATCAATGCTGAAACGATTAACCACGCCGAGCTAGATGCCGTTGACGCAATTTTGGTTCCTGGCGGTTTTGGTCAGCGCGGAATTGAAGGTAAAATTGCGGCCGCGAACTATGCGCTAGAGCACAAAAAGCCGTACTTAGGCTTATGTTTAGGCTTGCAAGTAGCAGTTGTAGCAGCAGCTCGCCGTGCTGGACTAAAAGATGCCAACAGCACGGAGTTCAATGCTGACACTACGCACGATGTGGTGTACATCATGGAAGGCCAAGCGGGCAAGGAGTCAACCGGTGGAACATTGCGACTGGGTGATTATGAAGCGGAGCTTGCCAAAGGATCATTGGCTGCGGAAACATACGGATCGACCAACATCGTCGAACGCCACCGCCACCGTTACGAAGTGAACCAGAGGTTCAAAGCCGAGATTGAAAAGGGCGGACTAACGATCAGTGGCACCAGCCCCGACGGTAAGCTTGTGGAGTTCGTCGAAGCCAAAGACCACCCGTACTTCTTGGCAACGCAGGCTCACCCTGAGTTCAAGAGCCGACCGTTCAAGGCACACCCGATGTTCGTGGGCCTTATACGAGCAGTAACACATTAGTTTCGAGATACGGAAGTAGCACCTGGCGTATTGGCTAGATGAGTGTTAACTAGGTAGCGTCAGCGCAAGGGTACACATGGTTGCTGCGCTACTCCAGCTACTGGCAGTACCGCCTGCGGTACATGACTGTCCGGCTCCGCGTAGAAAATAATATATCTCGCGACCTGACGACCAAAACACGATACCTATCGCTTGGCTCCCGCTTCCGTTGTCAATAAGTTGGCCGCCAGTAACGGGCTCTGTCTGTAGATATTTTGAGATATTCGCAGTAAACGTTGCATCATCATCTGGTATCGTTTGACCACCGGCAATACCGCCAGTCGCACATACGTTGTTAGTGGCGCCGATTGTTGAGGTATAGCCCGAACCGAGACAGATATTACTACGTGTACCATAGGGAGCGCTACCGTTGTTATCAATGGCATATTGAAAAATAGCTTTTTTGTACGCATTAACTGCAGAAACTGTCTGAGAATTAATAGCCCTCTGTTGAATGCCGTTAAACGCGACTATGGTAATTGTTGCCAAAATGGCAATGACGACGATTACGATAAGAAGCTCTACGATCGTAAACCCACTCTTTGAACGATTGTGCATTGACTTCATTGTACCATGGCTTAAAGAGTCTACCCCTGTTATAATCAGCACTATATGAATAATGTCGTCGCCAGCAGCATAAAAGAATTGTTCGGTATTGATATCAATATCGAATTAACTCGGCCTGAAGCTCAGTTCGGTGACTACAGTACTAACGTGGCAATGCAACTCGCCGGTAGGCTAGGCAAGAATCCGCGCGACATCGCGATGGAAATCGCGGCGAAATTAGAGACGAGTGATTCGTTTGCAAAAGTAGAAGTTGCAGGCCCTGGGTTTATAAATATTTGGTTGAGCGATAGTGCCTTATTGGCTGAGACAGACAAGGCGCCTGCCCGCCCACTTGAAGGTAAAACGGTTGTTGCGGAATACTCCGACCCAAACCCTTTTAAGGTACTTCACGCTGGGCACCTATACACGACAATTGTTGGTGATTCGATTGCACGTTTAGTCGAAGCAGCCGGCGCGACCGTGCACCGTGTGAATTTTGGAGGCGACGTGGGGCTACATGTCGCAAAGAATATGTGGGCGATCATACGTGAACTTGGCGGCATAGATGCGAGTAAGCTTGATGAACTCGACAGTGATTTGCATGTGCGTGCTGCTTGGCTGAGCGCACGGTACGTGGAAGGTAATGAAGCGTACGAATCGGACGAAGTATCTAAAGCAGAAATTATCGAACTAAATAAGCAGCTATACGCTATTACCAATACCGATGACCATGAGTCGCCACTCGCCAAGCTGTACTGGAAAGCACGTGAATGGAGCTATGACTACTTTAAGCTGTTCTACGACGAACTTGGTGTGGTGCAATTTGAAAAATACTACCCGGAGAGCGTCACGACCCCAACTGGGATTGAAACGGTACAAAACGGTCTTAAGAACGGGGTGTACGAAATGAGCGACGGAGCCGTTGTGTTCAAAGGCGAACCGTATGGCCTACACACTCGTGTGTTTATCAACTCTGAAGGTCTGCCAACATACGAAGCAAAAGATGTCGGTCTTATTATGCAGAAATGGCGCGACTATTCGTTCGACCAATCAATCATCATTACTGGCAATGACATTGTTGAGTACATGAAAGTTGTACAAAAGAGCATCGAACAGTTCGAACCAGAACTCGTGAGGCGTAGCGTGCACTTAACGCATGGCAATCTGAAGCTAGCCGGCGGTAAGAAGATGAGTAGTCGAAAAGGGATGGTACTTTTAGCGCTGGATGTGCTTGAGGCTGCTCGTGAGGCTCAAACCGCTCAGCATGAAGCAGTGAATGAGCCAGTAGTACTTGGCGCGGTTAAATATGCATTTTTACAAAACCGAATCGGCGGCGATATCGTTTACGACCCCGAAACCTCAGTAAGCCTAACAGGTAATTCTGGCCCCTACTTACAATACGCACATGCCAGAGCATGTTCGATCGCAGCAAAGGCAACTGCTACTGCTGTACTGCCGGAATCACTTACGCCTGAGGAACGATCATTGGTACAAAAACTTGCCAGCTCATCTGAGGTAATCGAGCGCGCGGCAGCCGAGTTAATGCCGCACCTTATATGCAACTACTTGTACGAGCTTGCTCAAACATTTAACCGGTTCTACGAGAAGTCACGCATTATTGGTGACGATCGCGAGGCTGAGCGATTATGGCTGGTGCAGCGATACACTACTACGCTCGCCTACGGTCTGAGCCTGCTTGGTATCGACGCGCCCGAGCGGCTCTAACGCTTGCCTCATCTGTTAAATGGGCGTATAATCCGGAACGTCTTGCAGGACCCGGAAGATGAGAGTCATTTTCTGGGAGAACTTCTACATCGGGAGGATGGCTCATGCGGCCTGGATTGGTTGATGAAGATCTACTCGACGTGCTTTTTCTGAGTGCGGAAACGGCGATACGTGAGGGTAATCCCATTCGTTTCGTCAGGGATCGCGATGCAGATCGCAATCTGAAGAACCAGATCATGCCGGACTCGTCTGTCGACAAGAGCATCGTGAGCCGGCACTACAAGCAGCTCTGTGAGAGTGGGAGGCTCGAAGTAGTCGTCGTGGGATACGACAGGCAGACCGTCTTCGGGCAGATCGTGAGTTACGAGATCGTCGAGATCCACACACACTGACGCAGGCGAGACGATTCCCCACTGGGGGCGACCGATTCCGGTGTGATCCGCCGACGACGGTCGCCCCTCGGGGCAACAATTTGACTAAAAGCACCTATGAAGGTGCTATAATTTTGCCAAATGGTTTTAATGGAGGAATCATACCATGGCAACTAAATCAGCGAAGCAAACTGCAATTGAGGCAAAACGTGAAGCCGCAAAGGCACGGGCGGAAGCCACGAAAGCGCGCCTTGCGAGTGGTCATGCAGCGGGGTTCATGAACTTTATTCGTGAGCAGGGCGTGGTTGGCCTAGCAGTCGGTCTTGCCATTGGTACTGCCGCAGGTGCTAGTGTTAAGTCACTCGTCGACAATTTCATCAACCCGATCGTCGGATTCTTACTCGGCGGTACCGATCTTTCAGGTGTCGTATGGGAAACCGGCTTGAAGAACGGTGACAAAGAATTGGTGTTTGGGTGGGGAGCCATCTTAAGCTCGCTCATTACACTTACCGCTACAGCGTTAGTTGTCTATCTGATTATCCACGCCGCAAAGCTAGACAAGCTTGATAAGAAAAAAGCCTAAAACACACGTATAAACAAATACCCCAGCTTAGCTGGGGTATTTTAGTAGGCGTATAATTAGGTAGATAAGGAGGCAACAATGCTTGATCACGCCCACGACATGATTACACGAGCGGCAGAAAAACTGAACTTCACAAAAGAACAAACCGATGCGGTGCTCGAGATTGATAACTTGCATAAGGCAACCATTACGACCGACGCCGGTACATACGATGCATTCCGTTTTCAGCATAGTGATAAACGAGGGCCATATAAAGGTGGTATTCGGTTCCATCCGCAGGTAAACGAAGATGAAGTAAAAGCGCTTGCAACGCTCATGAGTATTAAGGCCGCAGCCGTCGATATTCCAATGGGTGGTGGTAAAGGCGGTGTGGTAATTGATGCTAAAAACGCCAGTGATGAAGAGCTTGAGGCAGTGGCGCGAGGGTTCGTAAAAGAGTTTCACCAACACATTGGCCCCGACAGAGATGTTCCAGCCCCGGATGTAAATACCGATGCACGAATTATCGACTGGATGGTTGATGAGTATGAAAAACAATCTGGTGACACAACGAAGGCATCGTTTACAGGCAAAAGCTTAGATAACGGGGGCTCAGAAGGTCGTGCTGCTGCGACAGGCCGTGGCGGGATGATTGCACTTCGCGAATACGCACGGGCGAACGATATTGATACTAACGGACTAAAAGTAACAGTGCAGGGAATCGGGAACGTTGGATTCTATTTTGCGCAGTTGGCTCAGGCTGAACTCGGCATAAAAATAGTTGCCGTATCTAACTCATCTTCAACACTTGTAAAGGCCGATGGATTTGATTTTGGTGGGTTAGAGTTTTCGCGCGGAGTAGCAGATGAATTAAAGTCGGTTGCGGACGAAGTACTAAGCCCAGACGACATACTATCTGTAGATACGGATGTATTGGTTCTTGCGGCACTTGAAGATGCGGTGAACGGTACTAATCAGGCCCAGATTACAGCGACAACGGTGGTTGAACTCGCGAACGGACCACTTGATACCAGTGCACTCGACGCACTCGAAGGTAGGGGAGTTAGTGTTATTCCTGATGTGATAGCTAACGCTGGTGGCGTGATCGTGAGCTACCTAGAATGGAAGCAGAATAAGGCAGGCGAGCATTGGGACGAGGCACACGTGAATGACGAGATGGAGCAAATAATGGCTAGTGCTATGCAGGCCGCTGCGGCGCGTGCAGACAACGAAGGTGTTAACCTAAAACAAGCTGCATTTATGATCGCTCTCGAACGGCTGAATCAGAACTAATTGCTTTACAAAGTATAGTAATTTGCTATACTAAGTAGAGTAATAAATTTCCGTATCTACAGGAGGGACAGCATGAAACTATTGATCGTTAATGGTAGCACTAGGCAAGCACGCGCGACTGATCGCGTCGTTAAATGGGTTGAAAACAATGTAAAAGGTTACGGGCTTGAAAACGTCGAGTTCGAAACTATCGATCTACGTGAACTTAACCTGCCGCTGTTTGACGAACCTGTTAGTCCAATGATGAACGAGAACCGCGTAACTGAGGGGAGTGTGAAACAATGGCTCGACGCGCTCGCGGGTGCTGACGGCTACGTTTTTGTAACGCCAGAATATAACCACGCCATGGGTAACGGCCTAAAGAATGCAATCGACTTCATTGATTACCAAATTATGAAGAAGCCTTTTATCGTCGTTGGTCACGGTGGTGTTGGTGGTGCGCGCGCCATTGAAAACGTCAAGACAACGCTTAATGCCAATATCGGCGCGGTGCCTGTGCCAAACAGTGTGAACGTGTTTGGTTACGTTGGCTACCAAGATCTTATTTCCGAGACGGGTGAGCCGAACGACGACAACGTACGCGCACAGGAAGGTCCACTCAAGGGTGCTGTTGAGACGCTGGCATGGTACGCTAACGCGCTCAAGACCGCACGCGAACAATAATCTATTACAAGGAGGCTACTATGGCCGACGAAACGCAGTGGAAGGATAAACTGACACCCGAGCAGTATCGGGTGCTCCGCGAAAAGGGGACTGAGGCACCTGGGTCCGGTAAGTACGTGGACTTTTACGAAGACGGCGAGTATCACTGCGCGGCTTGTGGCCAGGCGTTGTTTAGCAGCAATACTAAATACGAATCGACCATGCCTGGACTGATTGGTTGGCCGGCGTTCAGCGAGGCGGCCGGAAAAGGTGCGGTGACATTAGAAGACGATAATTCGCTTGGCATGCAGCGCACCGAAGTGTTATGTAGCAACTGCGGCAGTCACTTGGGGCACTTATTTGCCGATGATAGCTCGCCTAATGGGCAACATTACTGTATTAACTCTGTTTGCTTAGATTTTAACGCAAAAAAATAACCCACGAAGGGTTTGCCATGAAGGCGGGGAGAGTTTACTGAATAGGATAGGGCCGTCGTTAGCCTGTCCCTCGACTGTTATCTCATCCCCACCTTCAAGAAGTTCATGGCATCGGTCACGTGAGTCCGATGGATGTTCCAGCCGGGATGCCCCGACTCTTGCTCTGCGCCCGAACGCGCCCGTGGAAGTTGCGGTCGTCGACCTTGAACAGAGACTTGGCGCGCCGCTTGTACTCAGTCCACTCATCGACGCTGCTCTGAGCGATTTGCCAGATGCCCACGCCTTCGTCGTACCAGATCTCACCTCGTGAACGCATGGTCTCGGCGACCATCACAAGGATGTCGAACTCTGCTCGATGGATGACCTTGTCGACCAGGTTGGGGTTGTAGTCGTTGAACTCCTCTGCCAGCTGGAACGGCTGGATGAACCGACGGTGCTTACGCTGGTTCACAAAGGAAGCAAGATCACTCAGCTTGTTCTTCAGACCCCAGATGTAGTTGTCCGTTCGCTGCTGAGGAGACCGATCAGATCCAGGCTTGTAGCGAGGATTCTTTTCCTTGGCGTAGAAGAACTCACCGATGATGCGCCGCCTTGCTGCGGCAGCAAAGTCGGCGATTTCTTCCGGGTCGAACAGCTCGTTGAGCTTGAAGCCAGTGAAGAGAATCTTGTTGTACACCTCCCGAGAAGGTTGACGGTATATGCTGTCCCTTTGTGACTTTCGCACAGGAACTCCCGAATTGTGTAGGTGTTGGTGTCAGCAGAATACTCCGCTTGCCCTCAAAATACGCCTAATGCCACAAAAAGACAAGAGCATTATGCTTTGCTATTGCTAAGACTAGCTATTTATTATAGGATAATACTCTGTCCGCAGATGTGTGTCTGCGCTGATGAGTCGGAAACGACGAAACAGACGTACCTATCGGAAGGAAATTTCCGTGGTTGAGGATCTTGAGAACTTTAAGGGCTGGATGGTGCGCGGCAAGACCGTCACGATCCCACGAACCGCTGACATCCCGTCGCCGTTTCGGCCGGGCCAGGCCAACGCCAATCTGGTGAAGCGCGCGCTGTCGGCTGTCAGGCCCTGGGAGGGGAGCGGAGGCGCCATGCTGACGTTCAGCGTCGACCGCAAGTTCCCGGAGGTGGTGGTGCCGCGCAATGGCCTGCTGCCGGTGTGGTACAGGCACAAGGGCCACAAGGCCCGCAACGTGCAGGTGTCGCCGTTTGTGGAGCTGCACAGCCCCATACTGACGTCGAAGATCACGGTGGAGCTGGACGGCACAATGGGCCGACCCAGGCTGGTGCGCGCCTACCCGGGCGATTACCACCCACCGCTGCCGTGGCAGGGGAGTGCCGAGTACATCGACGGTGGCATCGAGGCGTCGGTCGAATTCTGGCGCACGCACGCCTACGTGCTGAGCGACAGCAACATCGTCGAGCCGAACAGCCGCCGCGGAATCAGACACGCGCCGTCCTGGTTCCCGACCGACTAGATCGGTCACTCCTTGCTCTGGTCACTCTGCAAAATGAGTGACCAGAGCAAGGCTCTTTTATTTCAGCTATACTAATGACTATGACAAAACCCGCCACACTACTATGGATGGACCTAGAAATGACCGGTCTTGATCCTAAAGAAGACCGAATTCTTGAGGTTGCTGTAATTGCGACCGATTGGGAATTTAACGAAATCGCAACCTACACGGCAGTTAAAAAAGTCGGGCCGAATTTGGTAAAAGAACGCATGGTAGGTGAATTTTGGGAAAAATTTCCAGCAGTGCGTGATGCGCTGATTGCACAAAATATGGATGGCAAAAACGGTCGAACCGTTGAAAACGAATTGCTCGAATTTATTGATGAACATTTTGAGGGCGATAATATTTTGCTTGCCGGTAATTCGATTCACCAAGATCGCAAGTTCATAGAAAACGAATGGACACGACTCGACAAGAAGCTACACTACCGCATGCTCGATGTATCTGCGTGGAAAGTTGTATTCGACGGAAAGTATAAAAAGCGTTTTGCGAAGCCCGAAGCACACCGAGCACTCGAAGACATTCGTGGAAGCATTGAGGAGCTGCAGTACTACTTAAAGAAAGTGTCGGTATGACGCACAAGGAATTTGAGGACTACTTACTTGAGTTTTCAAACTCATGGCTCGATTTCCCATTCGGCGAAGGTACGAGCGTGTACAAAGTAGGGCATAAAGAAACAGGCGAAGGTAAGATGTTTGCGATTATTGAAGACGGCTCAAAACCACTGCGAGTTAGTTTAAAATGTGACCCGCAGTTAGCTGAAACCCTACGTGATAAGTATGAGTCGGTTGTACCCGGCTACCACTTGAACAAGAAACATTGGAATACGATTATTTGTTCAGGACAACTCACGAACGATGAGATAAAAGATTTAGCTCGGCTGAGCTATGATCTCGTCGCTGGACAGTAATTTTATTACGACGCGTTGAATTCACTGAAGCCTTCGACAAGCGGGCCAAGGTTTTCGTTCGCAGTTTGAAGTGCTTCTTTGATATCTTTGCTACTCGATCGCTTGCTGAGGGTTGTCATATCGCTACGAAGTTTCTTGAGAGTATAAGCCATCTCGCGGGCGTAGGTACGGTCGAACACGGCATTCAAACGGGCATCTTCAAGACGCGTATCAAGTTCGTCGAACTCATCTGTCACATCGTGTATCGTTGAATTCTTTTTATCTTTCAAGTTAATCTTTTGCGCTTTAAGGGGTTCGGATAAATCACGATTAACATTTGTAAGCGACAGATCGAGGCTACTGTTAAGCGTTCGTAAGTCGCTATTTTGAATGTTCTCCTGTGCATCCGTAGTAACCGTCTTTAGGCGGTCGAGCGTTGCAGCGACAGATGTTAGCGAGGAAGTGGACTTGCCGCCAGTTATTGAGGAAATACCAATAACAGTAATAATCGCGAGTAGAAGCAAGCCACCAATCAAGCCCCAGAGCACGATCGGGTTCATGGTTTTAACCTGCGTTTGCGGCGCTATGGCGTTTAAGTACTCAGTAGATAGCGGCTGAGGCTGCGCTCGGGGCTGCTGGTATTGCGGCTGCTCGTATGGGTTATTTGGTTGCATAATTCTGACTTCAGTTTAACATAATCGGTAACAGAGGTGCAGGTGATACAATAAAATCATGCAGGACGCCAAGGAAGAGGTACGAGCACGACTGAACATTGAGGACGTAATAGGCGAATACGTTCAGCTCAAACGTGCCGGACGAAACTTCAAAGGCCTTAGCCCATTCACATCTGAGCGAACGCCAAGTTTTACAGTTAGTCCTGAAAAGCATATTTGGCACGACTTCTCGAGCGGGAAGGGTGGTGATGTGTTTAGCTTCATCATGGAAGTCGAAGGACTGGATTTTAGAGCAGCATTAGAGCAACTCGCGCGCAAAGCTGGCGTTGACCTTACGCTGTACGATACTAAGCAGTCTGGAGAGATAGCTAAGAAGAAAAAGCGTCAAATCGAAGCCAACGAGCTCGCCTGCAGGTATTTTCAGCAGAGTTTATTAAAAAACCAGCACGCACTTGAATACGTTTTTAAAAAACGTGGGTTGAGTAAAGAGATAGTTCAGGAATTCAAGATCGGGTACGCGCCAGATGACGGCGAAGCAGCGGTTCGATTCCTTATGAAAAAGGGCTTCAGTAAAAAAGAGCTAAGCGAAGCAGGCTTAACAAATCGGTTTGGCGGCGATATTTTCCGCGGCCGCATGACCGTACCGCTTATGGACCCAAGCGGGCAAGTGATTGGCTTTACTGGGCGTATTCTGACGGATGACCCAAAGGCGCCAAAGTACCTAAATACACCGCAAACACTGGTGTACGACAAGTCACGTCACGTATTTGGGCTTTCACAGGCCAAAGAGTCGATTCGTAAAGAAGAATTCTCGGTCATAGTCGAAGGAAATCTTGATGTAGTAAGTAGCCACCAGGCGGGAATCAAAAACGTTGTAGCGAGTGCAGGTACGGCACTAACCGAGTGGCATTTGAAGTCACTCGCACGCCTCAGTCATGATGTGCGGCTATCGTTCGATGCTGACAAGGCAGGGTTGGCTGCTACCGAACGTGCGATTCCGATTGCCGGGCAAGTAGGCGTGGAGCTTTCGATCATTAGTTTGCCAGAAGGAGCGAAGGATCCGGATGAGCTTATTCAGCAAAGTGCTGATTCGTGGAAAAAAGTTACACAATCATCAGAGCCAGTAGTTGATTGGGTACTTAGGCAGTACTCAGCCCGCGAAGACATGACAACAGCGGCTGGTAAACGGCGTTTTACGACTGAAGGATTGAACGTAGTTTCGAAGCTAAGTGATTCGGTTGAGCAGGAGCATTACTTGAACCAAATTGCCCGCATGACGGACACATCACTCGAGGCAGTAAAGGCAAAGCTCAACACATCTACGAAGGCGAGCACTCCAGCATTAAAAGCGGTCAAAACATCCGACCCAAGCGAGCCCGTTAAAGAGCGGCCAGAGTCAGCCCATCAGGATAACCTCCTAGCGGTATTAATAAATTACCCGAGTACACGGCACCACTTAGGTGGGTTTGATGTAACAATGCTCGCGGGTGAGGATCGCCAGGCTATTGCGGCGTGGCTAAAGACGCATTCGGAGTCGCTCGACGAAGTGCCGGCAGCGTTGAAACCCCTTGAAACATATGTTAAAATTGTACAACTGAAGGCCGAGACACGATATGCGGGCTGGAGTGAGCAGGATAGCTCGCTCGAAGTAGCCAAACTGCTCCGCCAAACCGAAGTTGAACACAAGAAACAAACGAAAGAACAACTGATACAAGAGCTGCGCGAAGCAGAAGCCGACGGTGACGATGTGACCGCGGAGAAACTACGTGCCCAGCTCTTCGCACTAATCAAGGAGACTGCCTGATGGCTGACGACCCAATGAAGCAACCCCTGACCGACGAAGAAATCGACACGCTCGAAGGCGTGGAAGAACCTGATGCGACGGAACTGCAGGACGAAGAAGAAGATGATGAAGATACGCTGCTGTCTCTTATACACATCTCCGAGCCCACGAGACTCCTGAGCATCTCGTAT
>ERZ761597.116-NODE-116-length-17580-cov-13.967076_pt1 | contig 17580 bp, 20 predicted proteins | sample MGYA00433093_ERZ761597 | MGnify/ENA primary metagenome ERZ761597 (study PRJEB28899, sample SAMN03785557) | bioreactor sludge metagenome | biome: EBPR Sludge; feature: EBPR Bioreactor; material: 0.22µm filtered reactor supernatant | place: Saint Lucia: Queensland... | reverse complement strand
TTTTCTTGGCAGTTTTCTCTATTTGTAGCCGTTGTTGTGCGACAGCCTGATGTAAGAAGATACTTCCAAGTAATGCATTGAACGGCCACGCTGGTGCTGGAGCCGATACCCCTCCGGGCGGAAGTAGATCGACTATTGACTCTGGTATGTAATCGATACTGTAAATCTGTAATGCACGACTCAACGTCAACTCTACAGCACTAGACATACAAATAGTGCACAGAGTGTAGTACTCAAGGTAGTAGTGCGGTTTAGTGATTCTTTCTGGTTTTTGTAGGTATTTATGCCAAGAGTTGCTTTGAAGTTTTCTCATTTCGGAACCCCTTAGTCCGGCTCATCCAGAATACTTTTCAGGTTAAATAGGCGATCCTTAACTCTATACATAATACGATACGTAGTATTATCCGAAAACCAAGATTGATTGTTGTGTATATCACTATAGAGCTGAGAAAGTCTTGAAGCTACAAGTGGAGCAGTTGCGCGGGGTTCTTGACTATAGTTGGAAATATTAGTACTAACAGAACACTTACCAATAATTAAAACAGATAAGTCGTGCCATAGTTTTTTTAGCGGTAAGAACTTTGGCATAGAGCGTCTGTACACAATTCTTGTCATCGTCGCATCACCTTAATCGGTAGTCTGTTGTGTACGCAAGGTATCGTAAGAAATATGTTTATGTACGTCGTCCATGGATCCTGCGGGTCACGCACCCTAATCGCTGATGCCGCCATCGGACGATAGATTGCATCTGAGGTTGCTCCCCAACATCTAAGTGTTAGCCCACCCAAAAGAATATGATTTAATTTGTTAACACAGAATTGCTCATGGTCTGCAGACCTGCAATACAGAGTTTCAATTCTGCGCATTGTTTGACTCACTTACCGTAATTGCGGAACAAAACGAAATTTAGTATAAAAATGATTTACTGGAGAATCAGCGTATATCCGTCCTTGGGCAGATGCTAACGGTGAAAAAATGTCATCTACTATCAAGAACTGCTGTGATATGCTACTACTGCTGAAATATGTGGAACTTATTGCGTCGTACTTGATATCAACATATAGTTCAAACTCATACACAATTATATTGTTTGATAGATTTTTAGATTTAGATGACACTGGGCGCACGCTTTATCCTGTTTTTTGGTGTTAGCGAGATTTTTCGTGTGACAGTTTTATTTATTATTGGCGGGATAATCGCATAAGTTCTCGCTCCACCGCCATCCCTAATAACGATCAACGTATACGTATCGCCTAGATATCTGCGGAAGTTCCGGTTTTTTGACCTTGTAGACTCCCAATAACGAAATTTAAACACCAGTGTGTCTAAGATCATTCCGTCCTTGATAATTTTGCTTTGAATGCCCTTTGGTTTCATGGGTACTCCTTATTGGATGCCTTGTTGATGTTTCGGTATTCATCAAATACCGTTAAAAGTTTTAAGACTGAAACACTGGAGCCACTAGCGGACAACGCGTCTCTTCTTGATAGAACTAATTTTGAAGTGTCTTCCTTATAGTTAGCCGCCTCGAAATAAATATAGTCAATAGTGTTTTGAAATTTGACTAGTTTACAAAGCGGATATGCCTTGCGTGTATCTAACATTGTTGGTGGACGACGTCTCACAGTTGCTCGCCTTTTTGACAACTTTACTTATGGCGTCTTTATCAATAGCTAAAAGTAAAGTTTCCTCAATATGTGTAAAGGCCACCACCCCGCAAAGACTAACAGCACAGTTGACAACCTCTTGGGTAAGTTGCTATCTGCGCTGTTAGTCTTTGTATGGTGATGACCAAAAGGCCAAAAAGAACCCGGTATCCTAATTTGAACGACTCGGCTGTGGTGGCAAGGAGGTCAAAACAACCACAACTGGGCAGCTTTGGTAAGCCGCATCTCCGGGTTCTCGCGTGGTCAGCCTTCTGTCTTGTTATCCGCGTTGACGTCCGGACTTTGGTCCGATTTGTTATTCGGCTTGGCGTTTATCAGCTGAGTTAGTTTGGTGAAGTCCGCTTGAACGACAGCAGTTGTGACGGCGTCGTCGAATTCCTTGAGACGCTTGCGCGCCTGCTCCAACGCCTGCATGGCCTTGGGGTCGAAGTACGCCGTTCTCTTATTTGTTTCTGCGTCGATCAGCACTTGCTTGCAGTTTTCTGCTTTGCGCAGATCACCCACCAAACGATCGCGCATACCCATCGCCGCAGACAGTGTCTGTACTCTCTTGCTGAGCTCGGCTTCGACCATTTGGTCGATAACGCGGCTACGTACAACAGGTGCTGATTGCGTGGCTACTAGCTTTGCTTCCACGTCATGCAAAATCTTAACAATTTCCGGAAGCTCTTTAGATTGCTTTAGCTCTGGTGGTGGTGGTGTTTGTCCGTCTGGATTGTTTGACATGGTTTCCTCTGGTCCGTGTGCTTAGTCAGCGATAGAGCGTAACCTAACAAATTCACCAGCGAAGAAGTAGCGCTTCATTGGGTTATAGCTCGACACACACCCGGCACACGGGAAGATTGTCAAATTATTCGCTTTTCTAGATTTCAAGTCGAATTTCCAAACCTCCAATAACTGGATCAACTCGTCGAAAAGACTAGCACTGGCGTGTCCGCCCCGTACTCGCCTCAGTATGTACATCGGCAGGACATACTCATAGAAACTTATTTTCAGCACGTTTAGATCGTTGTTTACGAGTATGTCGGCGTATGATTTAGTGTGTGCGTCATTAGACCAGAACTTTGCTGTTACCAGCGAGCGTAGGTGTTCATAAGCTTTAATTATCTCTGGATACCAAATATCCAGATTACGTCGAATATGGCTTTTTTCAACGCTTAGAGAAACACAGTGTCGATGGAGTATGCTGCGCTCTACGCACTGTGAGTAGGAATAGTACGCCTTTGCAGCGGTCTGGATATTCTGATGCTCAGGAAAAGATTGATATATCTCTCGTAGTCCAGAGCCCTCGCTACAATCGAGAATATCAGTAGCTTTTCTTAGGTTGGCGCATAGTCGCGACTGAACAGCACGGCACGCCCTCCAACCTAATACAGTTTGCCAATTTTGAGGAAATTTACAGTTCGAACAATCTTTTCGATCGTAAAGATCGAATGCTTTCGCGAGCACTTTGCCGTGATTGTCCGCTACCTTTTGACTTATTTCGAGTTTAATTTGATCTAGTTCGGTAGGGACAAGATCAAGCATAAACACGAGTAAGAATTTTACTTCTTAGTCGTGTGCTTTTTGCCTTGGACTTAACCTGTTCGCCGCCTCAGTTTGGCGAGCAGTCGACCGCCGACTTGACTGCGCTTAATCGGAAGCAGTGGCCTCCTGAAAACAAAGCGCATGTTCTCCCAGAGAGACCTTGCCAAAAGGTACTCTTTTTTATCGCAGTTGATTTGGTAGTGCGGATCTTCTTTGTTCCAAGTTGGGATGTTCCAGATCCTGTGCTCTAGTGCCGGATGATCGACCTTATAGCGGTGTCTGTACGCACCGGCCACAGCAAGAGGCTCGTCCCACGCGTTCTGAGTTCCCAGCAACGGATAGAACGCGGCGGGCAAACCGGTCATCACGTTGTGGTAGTTCCCCGCGTGGTCACGCTTCAACGCCGTGTAGGGCGAGCTGTCCGGGAGATAGCTGGCAGGCGAGAACTCGTATCGTGAGAACATCTGCATGAACTCTTCACTTTTTGTGGGTTCTCGGCAGACGTACTTGAACCACAACTTACCTTCTTGCAGATAGAACGTCAGCGGATCGTTCTCGTCTTGCCTCAGCTCGTTTATTTTCGGAGCCGGGAAACGATAGTTCTTGTTCACATTTCCAGACGTACATCCTTCGAGTGTCTTGGTTTCCGGATGCACGTAAAGATCTGTGGCTTCGTTCAACGGGGTCCATCTCCCCAGAATGGCCCGTACATGTGGAACGCCGTTGAGCATGACCACGGGTGTGCGCACCATATCGAATTTCACCAGGTGCTGCCAAACGTGATACTGCACGGCATTGTTCATGTTCAGATTTTCCATAATATCGTGGTACACCTCGTCCCATGCACGACCACGATTGCGGATCAAAAAACGCCACAACGGACTCAGGTTCTCGTTGAGATGTTTTTCGTTCGCTTTCGGGGAAGTGACATAATGAACCGATTTTATGCCACGATGAGTGACGTAGTCCGACTCGTACCAGTCGTCCAGATTGTCGATGTTCTTGAGAGCTTCTTTGCTCCTTCGACGGTCAACTCGAATGCCCTGTCTGTTTCCACCGAGACGTGGGCGCTCGACCAAGACTTTAGCGATGTCGTTTCGCATCAGCGACTCCTGTGCGCATGCATACCATACACAGACTAATCTAAATTTAGCTTAGCTATCTGTTATTTCAGTATCATTATATTATGACATAAAACTACCATTAATTAAGAACTCTCGACCAAGGATTTGAACCTTGAACCTAGCGGTTAACAGCCGCTTGCTCTACCTTTGAGCTAGTCGAGAATTTGAGTAGTCTCGACGGGAATTGAACCCGTGTTTCAACCTTGAAAGGGTTGCGTCCTACCGACTAGACGACGAGACCAGGCAACTCGAGTTAGTTATCTTTAGCTCGCATGCTCAGTAATTTGTTGAGCTCTTCTGTTTGCTTCTTGTAGTAGCTAACCTGCTTAGAAAGTTCTTTGTTGTCGTCGAGAGCACGTGTAGCTATTGATACAACCTTGTTGAATTCCTTCAACATCTCATCAGTGAGGCTATTCACGTTGTCTGCGTAAGCCAGACCTTGGCTGGCAAGGACTGAATTGATAATGTTCATGAGCGCGATGACGACGCTAAGAACAACAAAAACACCGAGATGTTTCTCTTGTTCGTATGCGTAAGCGTCCGTGGGGATATAGAATAGTAGCGTAAAACATTGAAATAGAGCTATCATCAACGGACCATGATAGAAAAGTTTTGATTTGACTGATTGTTTGGACATAACTGAGCGGACTGGAGTCGAACCAGTAACCCCCGGCTTCAAAGGCCAGTGCACTACCAATTGTGCTACCGCTCAAAAAACCCCCGGGGGCTCTCCCCGGGGGTGATATGACACTTCTGACGGACCAGAAATCAGTCCCGAGCGCGAATCGCCCGACCCTCGGCGCTCAGATTGCGCTGGAAGATCGTGGCGAACGTCACACCCTTCGCGAACCTCTGCCACGGGTGCTGCGGGTGGGTGACGTTGCACCGGTCGGTGTCCGCGAGCACCACAGGCCCGAGCCACATGAACTTCTCGGGGCCCTCGAGCTTGAAGTTCTTGCACTTCGGGTTGTGCCTCCGCACGGTCGCCTCGATCAGATTCTGCAGCTTCTCGCGGCAGTTCGGCTCGGCCACGAACACCTTGCCGCCGGTGACGATGTGCCGGGAGCCCTTGGTGTCGCCCTCCGCGAGCTGCGCAGTCTTGGAGGGGACCACCAGATCCTTCGGGAACTCATCCAGAACGAGGAGGATCAGGTCGCCCTGGAAGAAGGCGTCGCCGGGCTGGGCGGCCGAGTTGTCGAAGATGGAGGGCGTCTTCGTCTCCACCAAGGGCGGCACCGCCGGTGCCGACGGCAGCGTCTGGACGGCGGTGCCGCCGGTGAAGTCCGACTCGTTTCCAGTGGACCAAGCGACCTTGTTGCCCAGTTCGGAAATTTCTTTCTGAATGCTCATGTTCTTTCCTTTGACGAACTCTGCACTCTACGTGAAGCCTGATTGCGAATTATAGAGTATATTTTATTTTATGCTATTAGATAAATAAATCAAGTCCGTAGATGTGCGAACTCGTCGAGACCGTGCGACAGATATGCCTGAGCAGCAGCACACGTCGTAACGGTCTCAGGAATGTTCAAAACGACGTTTTCATTGGTGGAAGGATCCACAACGATAAAGCGCATCTCCTTGTTAGCAAGACGGTAGAGCTTCTCGGGAGTGCCGTCGCGCGGGTGGTTGCGGGAGTCGACAACCTTGGCGTTGGACTCTTTGATATACCGCATTTCACCAAATCGCGCCAGCCGGAGCGCACGGATATCGTTATTGGATTCTTTATCGATTTGCTGGATAGTCTGAGTTTCGGGACGCAGAACGAGCTGCTCGTCCACGTCCATGCCGTTCAGGTGCCAGAGCCGATAGCCGCACCACCACTCATAGCTGGGGCCGTCTTCGCAGTGGGCTTCGTGACCACCGCGCCCGTTTTCCCGAATGCACCGACGAACCGGGCGCTCGCACAGCAGTGCAACTTCGGGATGCAGCAGGCGCGGACCACCGTGGATGGCCGCAGCCTCGAACTTGCGATAATGAGAAGTCTCAGGCTCGTGGCTGAACCCAATCACATCATGTATGAACGACAGATAGGCAGGCCACGATGACCACTCATTACCGCCGCTGAAGTAGCTGTACCAATTTCGGAGTTCATCACCAGCGTTCAGAGTGATGATCTCGAATGTTGGTTTGAATGTATTGTTTTTGTTGGCGGTGTCGCACGCCTTGGTGATCTGGGCGAGCAGCTCGTCCGGAACCATGCTTCGCACCAGATTGCGAAGGCTCTCGTAGATCTCCACGAAGTGATCGGAGTTGGTCGGCGGCTTCTTTACCGCCGCCTTGTACTCATCGATTGGATTGTACGAGAATGTCTTGTCCGGGTGGATGCCCGCGAGGAAGATATTGATCGAGCACTGCCGAAGAGTATCGGACGGCAGCGTGATCTTGGGAGCCTTCGGGATCATTTCGATAGCCTTCGCGCACTTGGTTTCCTTCAGCTGCGCCACGAAGTCGTGCCACGCCGAAATCCACGCCAGCGCGATAACCCCCTGAATGATCGACACGCACCCAACAGTGCGCATATGGGGAACCTTCACCACGTCACACATCCCGTAAACCGCCTCAGCCGTAGCCTTGAAGTTCATGGGTTCCGTGGTAAACATATGCTTTAGCCACTTCTCGCGCCAAGCGGGAATCTGCGCCTCGTGCTCGGGCAGCAGTTCCCACTTCTTTTCTGGCTCAGAAGTAGTTGGTTTCTTCGTCTCTTTGGCCAACTGAGTTCTCCGGTTTCTTACGCACCTCTGGAATTCTTCGAATATCTCGAGGATAACCACATGGCTATATAGAATGTGATTGGTGCCACGATAGCCAACAAAACACGTGACTCTGTTGGCAACACGTGATACCGGCTGGTGAGCCAGCCAAGAGATACACCAGCGCACAAAAGAAAAAGTACTACAAAAAACAAAAATATTGTACGCTGATAAAGTTTACGAATTTTTGAGGTATTCGATGAAGCTAGATTTGATTGCTCCATAGTGCCGCTGACAGGACTCGAACCTGTACTCTCTTTCGAGAACCACATTTTGAATGTGGCGTGTCTTCCAATTCCAGCCACAGCGGCAACCATGGCCCCGGTGGGAGTCGAACCCACACGCCCGTTTCCGGACAACGGATTTTAAGTCCGTTGCGTCTGCCAATTCCAGCCACGGGGCCATTTTAGGCACCTCTGGCAAGCTTCGAACTTGCAACCTTTGGATTAGAAATCCAATGCTCTATCCAATTGAGCTACAGAGGCGTGAGTCTATTACTTAGACTTGATCGCTCGGTTGATTGCCTGCAGCTCAAGATTGAGCTTCGCCAACTGGTCTCTTAGCTGTTTCACGGCGGTCTCGAGTTGCTTGAGTCGCTGTGGTACCGTTGATGCGCTGTCAATTGCTGGTTTATTCATTGGATTAGTTGTCTCCGGGACCTTCTGAATCCGGGGGACTAACTTCTCCATTTGGCGGAGCATCGTCCATGCGCTCAACGGTAATACGCAACACACCACGCGTAACCTCTTTTCCAGAGATTACATCGTTAATCAACCCAAAAACACCGCCGAGTATTTCCGGAGGAAGGCCAGGTATCATCCTGGACGAATCATGTGTGGAGAATTCCTTCGGAGCGTCGCTATTCACAGAGTACAGACTCTGCACGTCAAGCAAAGTACTGGCTGTGATTTTATCTCCGCGCATTGCCGGTGAGAGACAGTTGCGACGAGCGACACGCGCCTTCACGTCATTCACTAGACAACTTATGTAACTGACAGGCTTATTTCCGAGCACCTTCAGCACTTGTGACAGATCCTCGGTTGGATCCATCAGGTCCCCAAAAAGTTTGCGGATGATTGCCTCGGTTGTGTCAGTTTCTAGCGGTTGATAGTGAATGATACTGTCGAATCTCCCAGGACGGATAAACGAACTGGGAATATCGTTCAGGTGGTTTGTCGTTGCGACAATCAATCGACGCAGATTTTTTGCGTCGATGCCATCCAAAACCTCGCCGAGCCTCTTGAAGATGGCAAACCCAGAGTAGTTCGGCATGGCTTTAAGTATGGGCAACATTGTGTCAATATCTTCGATGAAGATGACAACTGGTTGCATTGTCTCAGCCAACTTCAGCGCAGTGAACACAGACTTGATGTGTGTCACATATATAGCGGTCCAGCCGCACTCATTGGCGGTACGGCATAGAGCCGAAGCAGTTAGGGTTTTACCAGTACCGAAACCGCCACTCAACATCACTGTTCTACAGGATGGAATGCCGAGCTTCATGTACTCGTCATTGTACTGGATAAAACCAAACAGCTGATCTTTGAGTTGTTCTGCCGTCGCCGGGTTAAACGACAAACGACTGATGTCATATTTCGAGACATCCACAAATGTCGGCTGATCGTTATCCCAGTCAAACTCAAACTCACTGTGTGACCTGGGCTGCCCAAAGTCATCGATTGAAGCCAGCTCTAGCTTTATTGTCTTGCCTTTATAGATAGATTCTTCAGCCAAGATTTTGCGCATCTCAGCCGTAATCATATCTATTTGTGGTTTGCTGCTTTGCTTGCAGCGCCCCTCTACCACAAATGTTGGCAAGTTAGCAGTCAGCGATAGAGAAGGCTCGATGTAGCCATCAATTCCTGGAATCTCCATCCGACCCCAGACACAATCTTCGTAGGTATTCGCAGAAGTTCGCACACGAATAACCTGCGGTGGCTCTTCTCCATTCTTAGTCGGAGTCGTAGTCAAATTCGTGAATCCGCAGACCCTCTCAAGTGCGCGCTTCATGGCGATTGCGCCATCGGTAGGCACACAGAAGAATGCTTCGCGTACACCTACTTCCTCATTCTGTTGTTCTCGATGCTTCTCGAGATCCAAAACAAACTGACGAGGATCAGTTCCTTGGTTAAGCACCATCGCCTCAGCACCGAGGCGATGTACGTGCTGATCTGAGCGTATACGCAATGATTGAGCGTTGTCCGGCGAGTCGGGTGTTTGTGACATAATTACTCTGACATGAACGACACACGAACTACGTCCGAAATCGGAACATAGTCTTTCTTGTCCGTGCCATCACACTTATAGACAACTGATAGATTTGAAGTACCACTGCGAGACACCCAACATACAGAGTATTCCGCTTTTGTAGTCAAAAGTGATGCACGTCTTGATTTGTCTCCAATCGCATCCAGCCAATGCTGCATGTTTTCTCCTTAAAAACCAACTGCGAGGTTAGTCGCAGTTGGTTTAATGCCCCGTCGCGTTTAGCGCGCGCGACGGGGCGGTACAGTGTATGAAACTGTTTGCGAGAACAGACTGATGTCTGTTAAACTGCTCACATTTCATCTTCGTTTAATTGCGTGATTTACCTCAATGTCGACGCACTACCGCTGTGCTACCCCGGAGCCGCACCTTCTCGAGAGAAGATATGGCTCCGGGGGAAGGACTTGAACCTCCGTCTTCGACAGATTTCCACGCAACCTCGATTGAGCAGTTCACCTCGCTGGTTTTTGAGCTTCGCGGACAAGCTTGAAAAGCTATAGAGCGCAGCGCGTTGCCAATTAGCGTACCCCGCCAGAAATTCGAAATGGCGGGGGCAGGATTCGAACCTGCAAACCTGCGCAATATAGTTGTTTGAGCTTAGCTATTAAGTTTAAGCTATAAGCTTGCGGTAAAGCCCGCGTTATTTCGAGATGCTCGTGATCGGCTGCGTAAGCCAGTCGAACAGCTTCGGAAGGTCGTTCTCGACCACCGAAACCTTCTGCGAGTTGGCCTCAGCACGCGCAGCCTTCACGGCTTCAATGGCGGCCGTCAGACGAGTCATCGTATCCCGCTTGACAGCCAACGGAAGTGCGCCCGACGACAGGTCGTCGGTGTACTGCCCGACCGGCTGATCCATATTGATTAGCTCGGCCTGCGCCGGATGATTCTCGGTGGCCGGGGCCTTGACGATCACCGTCGGCGTCTTGCGAGTACGCACGGTCACATTGCCCTTGGCGACGAAGCAGTCCTGGTCCTTGTGGTACGACCAGGGCACGCGCGGATCCTGGGTCGGCGCGTTCCGGACCAGCGTCAGGAGATCCTGGAGTTTCTTCTCCAGCTCCAGAAGGTACGTCACGGGAATGCCAGCGATGCTGATACCCCCGATCTCCAGCTTGCCCTTGGCCTCCGTGTTCGCACGCGCCAAGGTCAAGCTCCATGAGGCCACGTCGGCAAGCTGCTGAATCGCAGGCTTCATCTCGGCCCAGACACGACCAGCGAGCGGCTGGTCGTCGGTGTTCGGGATGTCCTTGTCGTTGGCGTCGAACGCGTCGTACTTCCGGTTCTTGCCGGAGAAGCGGGTCGGGTCCTTGATGAACAGCGTGTTCAAAGCCGTGAGGGCTTCCTGAGCCTTCGGCTGTTTGGCTGCCCGGGTCGCGATGATCCGAGCGATCGAAGCAGGAGCAGTTGTCATGAGCTTGTTCCTCTTTTTTGTGCCTGGATACCAAACTACTATTCAATTGATAATCTATGGTTAGGTTTTTATATTTCTAGCACCCCAGTTTAAACCACTGCAGTCATCATTAGATAACTGCAGTGTTATGTAGTCGAGAAGGGGCTCGAACCCTTGACCTTTCGCGTGTAAGGCGAATGCTCTAGCCAACTGAGCTACTCGACTGATATTTTATTCGTAGTAGCCGGACGAACTCAGAAAACGACTTCTCTGCGCATCTGGATCGTCTAGTGACTGTCTCCGTTGGTAATCTGCAATTGTTTTGCGGATTGCTGCAAGGCGCTCGTTCTCTACCTGTGGTATTCCGCCCTTGCTGTCAATCACAATTGTTTTCTTTTGGTAGTTTTCGTAGTTAGCGCGACCCACAGCCACGTGATTAGCATTGGGTCTGTACTCGTGGTTGGGCGTGGGGGTGTAGTTATCATTGTGCTTGAAGCTGGAGTAGAGACTCTTAGCCCAGCTATTGCCGCGCTGATAGAAGCCGAACTCACCATCAACATAGCCCAGCACCTTGACCGTTGTTTTGTCGATCCTGGCACCGTGGCATTTGTCAAAGATGGATTCGTAGACTTTTTGTATATCTTCCAGTTTTCCCTGAAACACCGCGTAGACATTTTCGTCAGGCAGATTTCGTACGAATCCGGTGACTTGCAGATTAGATTTCTCCACGCAAGAAATCACCGAATGACGAAAACCTACACCTTGAACACGACCGCTAAATGTAATTGCGATACGTGTTTGTTTGTTTTTGGATCCCGGTAAGCGAACTGGCTTGCACCCGTGATCCTTTTTGTAGAGGCTCTCGAAGTAATCCTGTTTCCACGGTTCACGTTGCCACGGCGTTTCGTGGTCGCGTCGCGGCAACGACAAGTCTACATGTCTCACCGGGATCTGATGATACTTATCACCATGTGAGAATTTTTCGATTTCGGCTTCCTTACGCTCCTTTTCTTCGAGCGTTCTGGATTCTCTGGTCGACACCAAGACACCGTTAGCGAGCTTTCGGTATCCTCTACTCAACAGCCATTCTTCTGAAGTCTCGAACTTTTTATCAGGTTGTTTTAGTAGGTTGATGGCTTTTTGTTGATTCATGGGAGATCGCTGAAGAACTCGTCAGGAGAGCTGTTGCCAATCGCGGAGTGTTCTGACATTACGTTCCCGGACGTCCCCTGCGTCTGATCGGGAATACCATAGTCAAAATTCGACTCAACGCGTTGATCGTCGTGCTTAACCAAGCGAAGTTTACCGGCCGCGACTCGTTCCCATTTAAATCCCTCTTCTGGAGAGACGGTCCTGGGGGAATCTGCTGGCCTAAAGTCTGTTCTGTCGATCTTGTTGGCGAAACGGCTGTCCCGGAAGTCGTGGTCTCCGTAGTGGTCGAAGTGCCCTTGTGGTCTGGAGTACCCGAGAAACCCAACGTTGGAGTTGCCTCCATACTCACTTTTGCCGTAGCTCGATCCATTGTAACTATGTCCGTAGTAATTTGAGTGGCTTTTAGTCGGCTCTTCTTCTCGAAAAGTGCTATTTGCTATTTCGATAGCCCTTTTCTTAGATACGAACAGCTTGCCGTTATCTTCGGATTCTTCCGATATTTTGCTGTTGACGTCATCGAACCAGACGTACAAATCATCTGGCAGAATGACGGAAAATTTATGTTTTCTATTGATGATCTTCATCTTGATCTTGTCCTCGAAGACAAGCAACATAGTTTTAGCTTTTGGTAAACGTAATGCAGCTTTTACATACTCATTAATGTAACCCTCAGTGGTGCTGCATACTCTTGCCTTTTTGATCGATGTAGTATTTAAAAACTGTGTAAAACCCTGAATCGAGATTTTTTGTTTTTTCATGGAAGTCTCTGAAAAAACTCTAGAAAAGCAAACCCAAAACAGGCACAACAAAACTAACAGAAACAAAACTAGCTAGAAGTGACAGTGACTGATTCTTTCAATTTACTTAGAGCGTTCGTAAGCTCGGCCAAGTTCTCTTTATACCCCTTTGCTCTTGGCGTTAGTTTTCTAGTAGCTGTCGTCTTTTTAGCTGCTTTACCGGTAGTACTCTGTACTTTTGTTGTGCTAATCTTGGGCGTTTTGTTTGGTAGTTTCGGAGATTTTACTTGCTGAGATGGTTTAGATGTGGGCGTTGTTACCCATATACGCATCTCATTTACAACGTTCGGGTAGTTATCGATGAATGCGTTAACATCGCGTTTAATCGCACTCCACCCACGTAAAAATGCTTCGATTAGAACACGTGTGTTAGCTGCGTGAGTTTTGTAGCCTCGCGTCGTATTGATATTTCTTGTGTTGTCAGCTTGCGTAACGTAAGAGCCCAGAGCGTCTTTCAACCCAAGCACATTGTGCCGTATGGTGCGACGCATGTCGATTAATTTACCTTGACCACTTACGGCAGTATATTTACTGGCGATTGCAGACATCAGAGACGAAATATCTGATTTGTCACCAAACATGCCAGCAAGAGTTTCATAAAACTTCGGAGAACTAACCCAGTAGTCGGTATCTTTATCTACCGCGACAACTGCACAGTAATCTCCGGTGGAGTCAATGACAACTATTTCGTGAATCACGATCAGCTTAGGTTTTTCCGTGCCAGTAAGTGGCAAAGATGCCAGAGAATTAATAGCAACGTTTACCTCGTGAGATCTAGATCCGGATCTCGCTGGCAAGCTGTACAACGTCAGTGTATTTGATTTTGATGATCCACACGTTACTTGTGCGTATGGCTGAACCTCAATCGGAATACCAACTCGCGTGTTCGCATCCGACAAGGTAAACATTGATCGCGCTTTGTCATACGACCCAAGTACGCCACTCGCATCTTTGGAGAGCGTTTTGACCATACGCATGAACTTAGCTTTGGCGAGTTTCTCCGCTTTTTCTCTAGCTCGTTTCTCTTTTTCTTTTTTAGCTTCTTCTAGCTTCTTCTCTCTAGCAAGTTTCTTAAAGTACGCAGCGTCGTCTTTGGCTTGATTTGCGTACTCGTTTGGTTCAATTAGATCAGTGACGGTTAGCTCTTTTACAAAGTCCTCAGGAAATACACGAGAAATAGGGATGCCACCACCGGCGATTGCGTTGGTCACCTGATCACTCGCAAATGTGCCATATTCCTGAGAATAGCGGGTCCTGAACTTCGTGACGTATTCGTTTATTTTTGATGCTAGGCCGACGAGAGCGGCATGCTTTGGGTCTTTGCTGTCTAGCGTTGGATCGCCATACCCGCCCAAGATGCAATGTTTTCGGTACGCGATTTTTAACGCGTCAACCGCTTCTTTGATCTCTACATCAAAGAAGTTATCGTCCATGCTCATTATTTTCTCGGTGGTATTTGTTACAATTTTTTCAATGACGTCTTGTCTGCTGCTCGCCCATTCTGGTAGAACGTTAGACCCAACGTCGTAGTTAATTACCCAATTATCAATCGGATATTTCTCTAGTAGTTTTTTCGCTTCATTCTTCCAGGCAGCTTTAACTTTATTTGGACCCCCATCCGCGCCAACAGCAGGTAGAGGTGGCACGAATGAACCGCTGAAAAGTCCACGCGGTGCAGTCTCAATTCTTAGAACTGCAGTGTTAGTTCGTCCCATTTTTAATGGATTGATCAACATAAAGTCAATCCACGGGATACCTAGTGTTCTAAAAATATGCGAATGACTGTGTGTATTCCCGGCAGCTGGTTCGTTTCTAAAGTTTGGGTGCGCGAGTGTGTAAGTTGAACCACCAGCGCGCACAAGAGCAAAAGATACTTGGTATGCCATTCAGTTCTCCATTAAATAAAAATAGAGTAGGCAAAACCTAGTGCAAATTTACTAGCTAAGTTTAAGCCAGGTTGCCGACGGCAAAGCGAACGAACTGAGTCGGGTTGAGCTTTGCCATTTCCTTCCGAATAACTGCACCGATGCTGCTGTTGCGGTAATTACCGTTTCTGTTGATGTTCAGATATACATCACGCAGCACAGCGAAGCTGCGCTTAGGATTGCGCAGATAAGACTCGACAGTCTTCCTGTCAAATCCAGAGGTACGCAACAGCTGCATCGCAGTACGATTGCTGCGAACAGATGCAAGGCTTTGCGGAACAACCTTCGGCTTTGGCAGACTACCGCTCAGCCAAGAGCACTTCCGCATCCACGCCAGAGTTGTTGCGGGGAGGCGAGAACCCAGGTTATTGATAACAGCCTGCTGCAGGTCGAGATACTCGCGAGAACGGAATTGAGGATATTTTGTCGTAAAGATTCCGGTCCTGATAGTGCGCTGAAGTGCCTCGTAGTAGTCCTGGACCTTGGCATAGTGCTGTGCCGGGAAGGTACCGTCAACATCCCGGACCATGGACCGTACGGACGGCAATGCCATACGAGGATCTGCTTCGAGTTCCCAGACCCTCTCCTTACGACGAGAGCCAGCCGCTGGCATACCAAATGTATTGCGCATTTGAGAGTGAGAGTTGGACGAGAGATGGTAGATCTTGCCGGACGCATCGATAACCGCGCTGTGAAAATCGCACATGTGGAAAATCCTGAAAATTCAACTAATCTACATGAAACTTGAAAACTAAATTCAATCTAACCACACATACAGTATTAAAACAGGCGCTTCCGGTCAGGCTCCGGAAATGTGCTTGGCAGGGGTCGAACCTGCACGGCCTTGCGGCCACGGGAACCTCCTACTACTCTAGCTTTCGCTAGCCCCTTATTGGGTTGTAGTCTGGACTATCTCATCACCTGCAACTCAATGGTCAGGTGCTTCGTGCATAGTCTCTGAACCTTCCGGATTTTACACCGGCTCGGCTGCTGATTGGCCAATTTCCCATAGTTTTATAACCTTCGCGCCCGTTGTTTCCAACCACGCTGTAGTCATGGGAACTATCAGGCTATTCCAGCAATTCTCGAAGTTCTCCTTGCAGTCTTTCGAAAGCAGGATTCTTTGGACGTTCGTGTATTCACGGTAGAGTCAAATCCCGTGCGTCTTCCATTTCCGCCACAAGCACAAATAAAAGAACACCAGAGAGTTATCCCTGGTGTTCTTAAAACTCATGTGTTGATCAGCACATCACGGCTGATCGTCAGCTTCCGAGCTGTTGCCCTGATCCACGCCGACGGGCTGGCTCTCCGTGATCGGAGCCTTCGTCTCCGTCGACTGCGGCAGATTGATCAGCTGGACGCTGTGCTGCTGCATCGCAGCCGCAGCCGCGTCGCCAAGCCCGGAAGGCTTGTCGAACCGCCGCTGGTACCGGCTGTGCGCTTCCTCGCGCCGCCGCGTACGGTTGAGCTCGGCTTCCTCCTGCCGCTTCCTCACGTTCTCGAGCTGCTGCTCGTACCGCGAGTGGTGGATCAGGTTGAAGTTGAGGCCCGTCACGCCGCTGTAGAGGGGGTTGGTCTTGCTGACCAGTTCCTTCTCGAGATCCTTCAGCAGCATCAGCCGCACGAAAGGCGCCGAGGAGGTCATGATCTGGGACGCGTCGAAGTTCCTGGGAAGGGCGCTCAGAAGGCGAAGCGAAGGGGCCCGCAGGCCGCGAATCTCCGGGCACAGCCGATTCATGATCTCGGCCTGCACCCAGCTGGTGGCCTTGTCGCCGATCATCTCGGCCAGGTCCTCCAGCGTCTCGTACTTGTTGATGGTCGGGACCACCTGGACGAGCCGATTGAAAGGGTTGATGACGAAGCCGGGGTCCACGACCATGCCCTGCTCGGCGTTCTCCAGGACGAGGTTCGTGTTGAAGATCTTGGTAGTGGTCCCGTTGGCGGTCTTCTTTCCCATCGGGAACATGAGCGTGCGCACCTCGTTGGTGCAGGTCCAGTAGAGACGCCCGGTGCTGTCCACGCTCTGCACGACACCGCAGATGTCGATGTTGTGAGTCTTGTGCTCGTTGTCCGTGGTGATCCCGGTGATGACCACCGGCTTGCTGTAGAACTCGCCCGGAATTTCCGGGATGTTCGAGTTGATGAGCCGGATGATCTCGGCGTTCAGCCGAGCCTCATCGACCGCCGGACGCTCGCGCGTGGCGATGTAGAACTCGGGCATCTCCAGCTGACTGATCGGAGTCCTGCCCGAGAAGTAGACGTTCTCCAGGAACTCGTGAAGCCGACGACCGGTCGGCACGCCGACATCGAGCACACGCGCCGGGGAGTTGCCCTGGTTGCGCATCCACTCGATGTACTTCGGGATCTCGTTGGGGTTCTCGCCGCGCGCCTTCGCCTTCTCGTAGTCCGCCAGGAGCTCGGAGTTGAAGTAGAGCCGACCCACACGGCTCTCCGGGTAGAAGTTGTCGTCCTCGTCGACGTACGCGAACGCGCTGCTCTGCCAACGCACAGCCCTGCGCGTCCCGTCATCGTCGACCACGTACTTGAAGCACACCGAGAGGTTCTTGGTCAGCGGAACCTCCTTGCTGGCCCGGGGGTCGTTGGTGCGCCCGGCCCCGCTGTACGGGTAGCTCACCGCGCCGATGCTGACGCCGTGCTCGTCGGTGCGCACGTTCCGAATCGACCCCTCGACGTAATTTCCCTTGAACGAGTGGATGACCAGGAACGTCTTGGCGAACGCCGGGATGAACGGATCCTGGGGACGGCCATCCTTGCTCGTGGAAAAGCAACCAATCGCAACCTTCGTAGGCATTGTCTTCCCTTTTCTTCTGGTTAGAGGCTGGTGTCTAGATTGCTTATTTGCCCCAATGCAATCGCGCGTGACAGTTGTGACACAAAATCTCGCACTTTCGCATCTCTTGTTTTATGGCCTCCAGACCATAACCAAGACGCGGAGCCTCTGCAATACAGAAGATCTTCTCTC
>ERZ761597.115-NODE-115-length-17707-cov-4.922218_pt1 | contig 17707 bp, 15 predicted proteins | sample MGYA00433093_ERZ761597 | MGnify/ENA primary metagenome ERZ761597 (study PRJEB28899, sample SAMN03785557) | bioreactor sludge metagenome | biome: EBPR Sludge; feature: EBPR Bioreactor; material: 0.22µm filtered reactor supernatant | place: Saint Lucia: Queensland... | reverse complement strand
CCGGACGGCTTGCACGATGATACCGTCATGGCGCTGGCGCTGGCGTGGTATGGGGCATCGAACCGCCTGGACAATAAGGTTTTCGTGATGGCGCGGCGGAGATTGTAAATCAAACTATGGCAGCACAATCCGGGCTACTCAACAATCTGCGCCTGACGTTGGCGCGGCGTATCGCGGGAAATGCCGCCATTGTCAAGCCGCGTCAGAATATCACGCGCTATGGGAGCGGAACATCGGCCAACCTTCGCAAGTATTGGTCAGACAAACAACCGGAAATCGCGCCATCGGCGGAAGGATTGGCCTTACTTGCCGATACGATGAGTTGGGTATCGTTGTGCATTGAACTCTGGGCTACGACGCTATCCCGTCTGGCCTGGAACATTTACCCAACGGTGGGTAACGCACCCGACAAAAACACTCCGATTGAAGACACCGCCTTTCATGCGCTGATTGAGCAGTTGCAGCGCCAATACGACCAAGACCTGTTTTACGTTTTTGCACAGCAGCTTTGGATACACGGCGAAGTCTACTTTGAGAAAATTCGTCATAACAACCTGCCTGCCGGAATGCGCGTGTTGAATGCCGCCGGGATGGATATGCAGGTGACAAGCGGTGTGTTACGGCATTATCACTATATGACGCCGGGCGAAAATTACACCTTTACCCCTCAAGAAATTGTGATGTTTCGCAACCCGTCGGCGCTCGACGATTTTCGCGGCGTATCGCCGATGCTGGGTGCAATCGACAGCATCAACGGGGTGAGGGCATCCAAACAGTACCTGCGCTCATTCTGGAAAAATGACGCGACACCCGGCATCCTGATTACCTGGAAGGGCGATCAACCGCTGGATGACCGGACAATCGAGCGCGTCAAAGCGGAATGGGATGAAACCTTTCGCGGCGCAAGTCTGGCGCATAGCGCGGGGTTCCTGTCTGGCCCGTTCGAGGTCAACACGTTTGAGAACCGACCCCCGGAACATCAGACTGAACTGTCTTCCGCCGAACGGATGGAAATCTGTTCTAAACTGCACATCCCGCCCGCGCTCATCGGCGCGGCGGATGTGAGCGACGGTCTTTCGGCGGCGTCTACGTTCCGTGAGATGAAAACGGCATGGCAGGAAAACGAAGTTATCCCCTTCGCCGACCGGGTGGCGCGGTTCATTCGGTTAGAAATTCTGCCGTGGCTCGGTATGACCCGGCACTGGTTCGAGTTTGATACCGATGCGATTCTGGCGCTGGCAACGCAAACACGAGAACGCAGCGACATGGTTCTGTCGCAGTACGCGGCGGGCGCGATTACGTTCAATCAGATGCAAGCGGCGCTGAATTACGAAGAGCTACCGGGCGGTGATTTCTACCTGTTCAAGCCGGGTTCTATCGTGGTGCAAGCCGCGCAAATGACTGATGTACAGGCGCAGCTGATGCCGCCCGTTGCCGAGCCTGTGCTTGCCCCCACGCTGCCCGATGTGACGCCACCGAACGCCACAACCCCGGCGGTCAACGCTGCGCCAGTCATGGGGAAATCGGCGGCACTGATGTTGACTTGCGGAAGTCATCCTGACCTGATTGCACTGGGCCGGCAAACGCGCGGGTATATCGGCGATGTGCCGTGTGAATGGAATGATCCTGAAGACTACCATGTGACGTTGGTTTCATTTCCATCGATCACCGATGAACAGGTAGCGACTATTCGCGCGGCGCTAGATAGCATGGACGTTCCTGACCTTGCCCTACGTTTGGGCAGTTTGGGCGTGTTTGAAAGCGTCGGCCAGTACCCGGTTCACTTCCGCATCCGCCGCAATGAAGGCTTGTTGACATTGCAAGCGGACTGCTACGACGCGGCAATGGACGCGGGGGCGGGGGTATCAGGTTTCAGTAGTCCGGAAGCCTATAAGCCGCACATCACAATGGGTTACGCCAGCAGCAAGCCGCGCCCGTTCGTATTCAATCCAAAAGTAGCGGTAGAGCCAGACGAATTGGTTTTCGTGGTAGACGGTGAAACCGTCTGGTCGAAAACGTGCAACCCACGAAAAGACGAACCGACCAAAACGGCCGACATTCACGATAACCCGCATTTTGCCAGCTACCATGAAAGCGCCCTTGACGAACTGGCGGCATGGCAGCGCAAGGTATCGGGTAAGAACGCGGGCAAGCCCTTCAAAAACTACCTTGTGCCGGATAGTGTAGCCGATGCCATTCGCGTGGCGCTCAGTGAGGTGACGGGGGATAGGGATGCGCTCAAGGCGGTGTTTGACCGCGCCCGCGAGGTACTGGGCTACAAAGCGATTCAGGCTACCCGCCTGGATTTTGAAATGGACTTTGAAGACCTACTGTCCGAAGCACGGTCGGAAGCCGTTGACCGCCGCGCATTCGCCGTTCGGTTACGGATACTGTTGAACCGTTATGGGCGATCGGCCTATACCGACGGGTTGCGAGATGGCGGCTTGGAAGACCCCGAACTAGACGAAGAAGACCTCGCCACCATCGGTATGATGCTCGGTGAACAATCGCGCTACGTAACCGAATTCGGGGCGGTGCTGTTCAAGGGCGACGGCGTAAGTGACGCACAGGCCGACAACAAGCCTGCTATGTGGTTCAACAAATCAATCATGCCGTTCTATCAGGCGGGTATGGTTGCCGCAGACCAGAACGGATTGTACGAATGGGTACTCGGCAATACTGAAGAGCATTGCACGACCTGCCTCACCTTGAACGGTCAGCGTCACCGCATGAAACAATATGCAACGCGCAGTCTCATCCCGCCAACCGAACACACGGAATGTGGCGGGTGGCAGTGCGATTGCAAGCTGGTCAAGGTCAACGGCAAGGCGCGGGGGAATTGGTTCTGATGTATCGCACGGACGTAACCCTGAAGATTGAGCCGCTGACCCGCCTCGAAGCTTTCGCGGATGACTTTGAAGGTTTGTTTGAGAAGGTTGTCAGCGGCGCGGTTCGCAAGGTCGAGCCGGATGTTTTGGCCGCACTTGGTGAAGTGCCAGGCGCTGTCGTTTACCCGATTGAATGGACATCGGAACGCCAGCGCCGCGCGTTCTTTGCGACGGGCGGTTTTGGCAAAGGGATACCCTATCGGCGGACAGGCCGCTACGCCAAAGGTTTCAGGCTGCGGGTGATTCGCACTGACAACGGGGTATCCGTCCGCACGCAGAACAATGTCGAGTACGGGAAGTTCGTTGGCGGCTTGCTACGCCCGCGCGGGGTATCGCCTCAGCAGCGGTTCCACGTCAACACGGGTTGGAAAGCGGTTGCACCCATTGCCACCTACTGGCAAGGGCGTATCGCCCGGCAGGTTGAAATTGACTTACTTCCGTTCCTAACCGTCGTTCCCTAGAGGATCAACACATGGATATGGCGATCAAGGCCATCGGTGAAAACCGAGTAGGCGGATACCTCATTATGTGGGGCAGTCCTGACCAGCGCGATTTACAGGGCGAATTCTTTACGCCGAATACCGACCTTGCCCTGGATTGGTTCAAAGAGCGCCCGGTGCTGTATCAGCACGGTTTCGATGCCTTGCTGAAAACCTCACGTATCGGGGCGATTGATACGCTCAAAGTTGACCACATCGGTGTATGGGCAGAGGCACAGCTTGACCTCCGCAACCGCTATGTCGCGGAAGTGCTGAAACTCATCGAAGATGGCATGATTGGCTGGTCATCCGGCTCCATGTCTCATCTGGTCATTATCGACCCGGAAGGGGAAATTAAACGCTGGCCTGTAATCGAAGGCAGCCTGACCCCTACGCCCGCCGAACCGCGTATTTCGGTTCGGCCAATCAAACACCTACATGCTAATCCCACGGCGTTCAAAGCGCAGATGGATGAAATCGATCCTCAATTCCTGGAAGTGCTATCGGCAAAAGCAGGGCGGGGTATCGAAATCGAAATTGGCGGAACGTCGGATACCGAATCTACAAATTCAATCGTACAGGAGAACACCACAATGGATATTCAGCAGATTGTGGACGCCGTTCTTCAGCAGTTGGTGGCACTGCGACCTGATATGCAGTTGTCGCCCGAAGAACAGAGCGCCCTTGCTCAGCAGGTCGCCGCCGCGCTGCAACCGCCAGCGGACAGCGCCGCGCCCACCATGAGCGTACCCGAAGTGACGGCAAAGGCCGTTGAACTGATCGGCCTCGAACTGAAACGCCGTACCGAATCGAAACAGGCCGCCGAAGCTGCCATCAAGTCGGCGGTTGCCGAACTGATGCACGGCGCAATCAAGGCCAATATCGGCAGCGGCTCCAGCAAAGTGCCCGCGTATTCGGGCGAGGAACGTGTGACCGCAAAGCAGAATAGCACCCCGCATATCGAAGTCAACGGGCGTTTCCATGACCTGAGCGCCGCCGATATGTCCTATCTGGCGATGATCGGAGAACACTGGAAAGGCATTACCCCGACCGTCAAGAGCGCTGATTTCCAGCGCGAAATGGCGGGCAAGATTGAAGACGGTTACAAGGCGGGCAAGCTTCGCCTCGGAGACCGTTCCGAAACCGATGCCGCCGTCAAGAGCCTTGCCGCAATCAAGGCGAATGAACTCGATCACAGTACCCAATCCGGATATGGCGATGAATGGGTTCCGACGCTGTGGGCTTCCCAAATCTGGGAAAAGGTGCGGGGTGATAATGTTATTCTCCCGCTTTTCCAAACAGTTGAGATGCCGTCGAACCCGTTTGATTGGCCCGTTGAATCGACCGATCCGACCGTCTTCTATGTACCGGAAACCACCAACGAAGACCAACTGCTTCTGAGCGGAGCGGGCGCGGTCATTCCCGACAGTCGCTTTGCCACTGGCAAGGTGACACTGACGGCTCGTAAGTTGGCACTCCGGGTTGGCATCAGCACTGAACTGGACGAAGACAGCATCATCGCGATTGCGCCCCAGGCGCGGCGACAGGCAGAACGCGCTATCGAAGACAGCATCGATAACGTTCTGTTGAACGGAGACATTCGCACGGGCGCGAACACCAATATCAATCTGATCGACGGAACCCCGGCGGCTACCGCGCGGTATCTGGCTATGAACGGTATTCGCCAAACATGGCTGGTTGACGGCGCAGCCACACAGCGCATTGATGGCGCGGGAGGTGCGTTGACTCTGACGCACATTCGCAATGCCCGTTTCAGTCTCAATCGCGTCTACACCGACAAGCTGAAAGACCTTGCCGTGATCGCTCATTCCGAAGTGTACAACCGGATGTTGGGGCTTCAGGAATTCATCACGATGGACAAGGCTGGCCCTCTGGCAACCGCTTTGACTGGACAGATCGGGGCGGTTGACGGGATGCCTGTGTTCGTCAGCAACGAATACGCCCTGACCAATAGCGCGGGGGCTATTCCGAACGCGGGTGGCACTCTGGGCAGTCTTTCGGTGGTCTATCGCCCTGGCTTCAAGGTGGGTTTCCGCCGCCGGGTGACGACCGATATGAGTTACCTCCCATACTATGACGCTTATCAGTTGACCGTGACCGTCCGCCTGGCGTTCCAGCGCCTCGGAACCGATGTTGCGGCAGGCGTCTACAATCTGGCCGCCTAGTGCCAAGCAATAGTGGGGCGGGTGCAATCCCGCCCCATAGGAGACAACACGATGCCAGTTATTGAAAACATCAGTGTTCGGGGTTACGTGGTTCCGCTGGTATTCCAGATCACTAACGCCCCCGACGCAACCACGGAAGGGAACACGGTTGAAGCGACTTCTCCGGCTTACGTCATGCCGTTTGACGGGTCGATTGTCGCCATCAGCGTCCGGCACAACGGGGCGCTGTCTACCGGAACGTTGACCTTCCGACCGACAGTCAACGGCACTGAAAACACGGGGATTACTGCCGTTACGTCCAGTTCGGCTCAGCAGGCCTATTCGCGCCTCCCGTTGGGAAGGCTCAACTTCCTCGCCGGGCAGCGAATCGGGGCAGGTTATACCCGAACCGGGACAGTTTCCCCGACCACCACCGATGTGGTCATCACCGTTTGGGTTCACATCACGGCGGACAGCCTATGAGCGCCATTCGCGTGAAGGACTGGTACATCGGGGCGGCGGCTTTGGGGCGGATTGCGCCGGGCGTTTACGACAGCGAAGACCTCGCCTTGTATGGGGCGGGCCAGTACCTTGTCGCAAACGGTTTTGCCGAACTCGTCGAGGAAGTGGTCGAAGACGAAACACCCACCGAACTCGTCGAGGAAGTGGTTGAAGACGAAGCGCCGCGCCTGTCACGAAGCGGACGCCGTAAGGACAAGTAGCCGATGATCGCCTACGCCACACTTGCCCGCGTGAAAGCACAATTGCGCGTCGTAACAGAAGATGATACGACCGACGAAGATGCGCTGCTGATGCAATACATCTATCAGTATTCCCGCAACTGGGAACACGAGACAGGTCAGCACTATGCGCCGCTTATCAAAACCGTGTATCTCAATGCACGGTCGGGCAGTGTGGGGGAACGCGGAACCGTTCTCCGGCTAGGCGAAGGCTTGCTATCGGTGACTACCGTCACGAATGGGGATGGAACGGCGCTGACCGCCTATGACCCGTCAAACGGAACTGGCGCGTACATCCTGGAAAACCAGGGGCGGTACGATAGCCAACTCCGCCTTGTTGACGGGTCTGTCTGGACGGGTAGTGCCGCCTCAGTCTATCGCGCAATCACGATTACGGGCGTGTGGGGTATCCACCACGACTACAGCAGCGCCTGGATTGTGACGGGTGACACGGTTCAAGACAACCCGCTGTCATCTGGCACAACCACGTTGACCGTAACCAACACGGAACGGGCAAACGAACTTGGATTACGACCGCGTATCAGCGATGGAAATCTACTCAGGATTGAAACCGAATACGTGGAAGTAATCCAGGTGCGTCCCGTTCTGACCGTGACAATCCGACGGGCAGCGCGGGGTTCTAGCGCGGCGGCGCATAATCAGAATGTGCCAATTTACGCTTGGCAACCCCACGAGGATGCTCAGCGGTATGTGGAGTTGTGCGCGGCCTATGCCTACAGCCGACGCGGTGACTTTGCACAATCCACTATTGCCGAGGGGTTAGGGACAGTTCGCTGGCCGAAAGATCGACCGGAGGAAGCCCGCGCCCTACTTGCTAACCATCAGCAGCGGGTATTCGTGCGAGGGATGTCGTAATGTCACCGCATATTGATCTTGCCGACGCCTTTGAGCGTATTGCCGCGATTGAACGTATCGCTGTGCCGGAGACGAAAGCCACGCGGTCTTACTTGAACGCGAATCTGTCGGTTTATCCGCACTGGTTGAATTTTCTGGGCAGTGTGACCACGCCTGTTCCCGATAGCGGGACGGAACTGGTCAAGATCGAGTTCACCATTCGGATGCGGTTGATTGTCGGCAAGATGACTGAAGGCTACGACGGCGAAATCGAAGGACGATTGGTTGAATGGATACCCGCGACGATTGAAGCCTTCCGCGCCAGAACGCAGCTTCAATCGTCATCGTTTCCCCGCCCGCCCGATGACCTTGACCCGCGCGGCATCGAACTGCGAACGATACGCGGTTTGGCGGCATTCCAGGATACAACCGCGCTGTATGTGGGCACTGAGTTTGACCTGATTGTACCATTCATTCGCCGGATAGACCCGGTGAACTAGGGAGTATGACATATGGCTAATGTGACAAAGTTCATTTCTGCCGGGCTTGACCGGATCGAATACATGGCGGTTGACAGCGCCGGTTATCTGGCATCGGCAACGGGCGCAACACTGGCAAACGGCTCCAACTCGGCTATGGGGCGGTTGATTGGCGCAAAAGCGGTTCCCTATACGGTTCCTGAAGCTGAGCGCGTTCCGGCAACGGGTGATGACGCGGTTTTGGGCACTTTCCAGTTTGCCAGCGGTGATCCGTCGGCCTTCGTGTTGGAACTCGGCGCGAATGACATGGATTTCACCGCGCTGGCGCAGGGGACGCTGGTCGAGGCAGTGAGTAACTGGTCATGGGGACTGGTGCGACCTGGAACACTGACCTTTACAGACATCTGTCTCAACTTGGTTTCTCAGGCCAAGTCGCAGGCCAGCGGATCACTCGGCGCGGCACTCTACAAATCGATGGTTCTGCCGAAGTGCAATCTGACCTATCTCGGCATGAGCGGTATCCAGGAGCGCAATGCCCAGACGGTTCGTTTTGGCGTCACGGTCAACCCGACCGACCGCACCCCGTGGGGGGCGCTGATGGCGGAAGGAACTCAGGGCGATACGAAAGCGGATGCCTGGGAAGTCACAACCGACAACCGCCTCAGCTTCCACACGTTCCGGGGCAACGGGGCAGCCACCACGGTGACGCTTAACAACACACCCGCCGCCGCCGCCGCTACTGCGGTCAAGGTGTTCTATGACGGGGTGATCCAGGCGTACACCACGAACTACACGGTGAATACGGGCACTCGCGTGGTGACGTTCGTTACTGCCCCCGGCGCAGGTGTTCGGGTGACGATTGTCTATGAATACGTCTAAGACCATCACGGTCGGGCGGGTGACAATTACCGTCACCCGTTCCACCGTCGGCACACAGATGATTCAAGAGGTTCTCGTTGGGCGTCTGAAAACGCTGCTAGGGGTATGGGGTTCCGTCGAGGAACTCATGTACCGGATTACGTTCGGGCGCATTGTGGCGCAGACCACCGCGATTGAAGGCACGGAAACACGCCTGGCGTCTACCGGAATGCACAGTACCGACGATGAGCTTGTCGCGGCATGGGCTGAGTGGCTCACCATTCCGTCCTATCTGTCTGACCCGTGGGCAGATGCGATAGCCGATGTGAATCAACCGCCCGGTAATCCCGAAACACAACCGGGAGCGGAACCCACCGACCCAAACGGATAAGCGCCCGTCAAGAATGGTTCGAGAAAGTAGACGCCGTTTTCTATCGGCGGGCGCAATCTGAATCACAACCCATCGAATGGGATGAGGTCAAGCGGTTTGGCTTTTACTATCCGACGGACATTGTACTGCGCTGTTTCCAGTTCCTTGACAACTGGCAAATTCTGCCGGGCGCGGGCGGCTTGCTTGACCAAGACCCGCAGTTGCTAGACGACCTGCTGACTTGCTATCGCTGGTACGAATACCACCGAAAGAATAAGGGCGCAACCGCGCCAGCGGCAACGCAAACACCGACGGTTGATCCTGCCGATATTGGCGTGTGGAAAGTAGCGACATGACTGACGAAATGGAAATCGGCCTGCGGTTTAGGGTCGATCAACAATCCAGAGAACAAGTCAAACGCGCTGCCGCTGAATTGAAGCAAGAGCTATCCGGTACGGCCAGTGCCACAAAGGGCATTGAAGACGCGCTCAAGTCCTTGCAGCGCCAGAAACAACTGGACGCGCTGGCTTCTGACGCGGCCAAAAGCGCCGCGCAGTCGCAGAATGCCGCCGAAGCGGTCGGTTTTCTTAACCGTCAACTGCGGTTGGTGGGGGCAACCGAAAGTGAAATCAAGCGGGTTGCCTCTCAGTTTGAACGTGTCTCCGATGAAATTGAACGCGCTAACCAGCAAGCCGAACGGTTCTCCAGACAGGACTTTACTGCCCGAACCGCGCAATCGCAAGGTGACTTGTCCAGCGGTTTATCGGCCATCGGTCAAGTGGCGGGCGGCCTCGGATTAAGCACGGGCGGTGTTCAGTTTGGAGCGGACATTGCCGGGGCGCTGGAATATCTGCCTCGCTTGCGCGAAAGTGTTTCAGCGTTAGGGCAGGCGGCGGCCAATTCCGGGGGAGTAGTCGGTTCACTGGCATCCTCAGCGACCTCGCTTGTCCCCGCGTTAGGGGCGGCGGGCGGTGGATTGGCCGGACTAGTTGCAGTTGCCGCGCCGTTCGCAATCGCGGCGGCGGGTATCGCGCTGGCGGTTCAAGGAATCAACGCCGCCTTTGAAGCGGGTAAACAGGCTATCGATGAATTTCTGGCGGTTGAGCGGACGCAGCTTGATACCCGTTTACAGAATGTAGCCGAACTGCGAACGCTGACCACTGAAGAAGCCCGCGCCCGACAAGCGGACTTGCAGCAGCAAGTCGCCATTCTCAACGCCGAGTTAGAAGCCCGCAAACTACAGCGGGCAGAAATTGCCCGCCAGTATGAAGCGTTGGGCGCGTCCTTTGATCCGTTAAACCGGGCGGCGCTGGGGCAGGCGGGTCAGCAGTTCGACGCTGACATCACCGCGCTGCAAGATCAACTGGACAGCCTTAATGCGTCCCTGGAAAACACGACCAACGTCTTGATTCCAGGCGTTGCCGCGCGGGAGCGAGAGGCAGCGGCGGCTCAGAAGACCGGGACATCGGAGGCCGACCTCACCAAAACAAGGGAACTGGCATCGCGCAATCTGCAATCGCTCATCGATCAGCAAAACCGCTTGAACGCGGCTTACACCGAACAGGCGCAAACGACCGCCGAAGACCGCCTGATACGCGATAGGCGGGAGCAGGAGGATTTCAATCGCGCCCGCCAGCAATCGGCGCAGGTGCAATCAACGCGGCTATTGGCAATTGAACAGCAAAGCGCCGGACGCATCGCACAACTGCGAGAACAAGGGGTCAAGCGGCTTGCCGACGCTGACAAACAGATTACGGATGCGCGGGGGCAGTTAGGCGGTATCGGCACAAAACTGGCCGCCGATAGCCTGAAAGCGCGTCAAGAGTATTTCACGTCGGAACGCGCGGCTACTCAGAAGTTTCTGGACGCCGAAAAGAAGGCGGGCGAAGAGGCCAACAAAGAACGCATTCGTCGCCTGGAAGACCTCAGCAATGAGCTACTGGACGCCGAACAAGCCAACGACGTAGTACGGTTCATCGCGGCCAAACGGCGCGGTCAGCAAGACCTCAAGCGCCTTTCGGAAGACCGCGACGAACAAACTCAGGAACGGCAGCGGCAGTTCGACGAAGAACGTCAGCAAGCGCAGGCGCAATTCCAGGAACGTCTGGCGGCCTTGCAGGTCGAGGCCGATGCCCGCCGCGCTGACTTGCAAGCGCAAATTCAGGAACGTCTCGCTGCTCGTGAACAGTTGCGACAGGACATCCTGAAGGATGTTGAACAGGAGCGCAAGGCGGCGGCAGAACGCAAGAAAGAAGCGCAAGCTGCCTACGAAGAGCAGCTCAAACGAGAAGACGAAAACCGCAAGCTCCGCTTACAGCGTCAGAAAGAAGATGATGCGACTGCCGACAAACGCCGCAAGGAACAGTTAGACGCGCAGTTGCGTGACTTGCAAACCAAAGCCGATGCCGAACGGCAAATCATTCAGGGAACCGTTGGTGTTATGAGCGCGGCTTTCGGTGGTCTGGCACAAGGCGTTGCCAATCAAGCGCGGTCAACCATGTCGGCTATCCAGCAGACAGCGGCCAATTTCGGCGGTCTGACCAGTCGGTCTACGCCGCTACCCGCGCAAAGGGTAGGTGGCTTGACGCGCATCGCTTTTGCGGAGGGTGGAGTCGCTACGCGCCCGACGCTGGGCTTGTTAGGGGAACGCCCCGGCTACCATGAGGCCATGATTCCCTTCCGCCAATCGGAAGGCTTGGGCGCGGCACTGGCGCGATACGGGGTATCATCGCCAACAATCAACTGGAACGGAACCATCATTGTCGGTGAAGTTGCCAGCCCATCCGACGTGCAGCGGATGCTCAGGACAGAATTGCAGGCGGCAGGGGCGGCTATCGTCAAGGGTCTGGCAGCGGCAAGGGCGGGATAGGCGATGCCATACAACGCGGGACGCTACGAAATCCGGCTAGGAACCTACAATATAGCCAGCATGGGGGCGGCTTATGCCGTGACCGCCTTCCCCGTTCAAACCGACATGGCCGAATTCGGTCTGGTGCGATGGATACAACCGATTGATCCATCGGGGCGCGTCTATGAGGTGGACGAAACTATCGATGCGCTAGATGGCACACGGGGCGGTTTCGGCGGCTATCGGTTTTCGTGGTTCTTTCAACCGTTGACGCCGAACATGCTGACCTACCTCCGCACCACGTTCTTTCCGTCTAGCGTATGGTCAAGTGCCGTCACGGTGCGAACGTGGGATCGATCCTACGATTGGCGCTACTTCAACTGTATCGCGCTTTGGAATGACCCGGCGCAAATTGCCACCCCGCGCGGTTTCCGGGGCTATCAGGGTTTTCGTATCGACTTCATTAACGGCACACTGGCGGCGGCATAAATGGCGATTTCAGGAGCAGATGTCAACCTGCTACGCGGCGGCAATCATCGCATTGAACTTTTGTTGAATGCCGTTCCGCTGGTGACGGTTGCCACCGCGCAAATCAACCAGAGTGCCTTTAGCTACCCGCTGGCGCAAGTGACGGTGGATAACACCTCGGCAGGGTGGTCGAATGTTCGTGTGGGCATGGCCTTCACCATTGGCACTACGGCAGGTGCGCGGGATGTGACGTGGGGTGTGGTTCGGCTTGCGCCGAATTCCAACACGTTCTACTTCGATGCAAAGTCTCTCGGAGACAGCGGCTTTGCCCGCAACATCCGGGGCGGGTTGGCGGACAACACCTACATCACGATTTACAGGCATCGGCCACTGTGGGGCGAGTTATCGGCCATTCGCAACAGCACCTTTTACAAGCGTTTTGATGTAGCCTACACGGACGATGGAAGTAACCCGTCGCCCGTCACGGTTATCGGCAGACATCGCGCGGCCTACGTGAATGCCGGAACCAATCTGGCGCAGTTCGCTTTCAGCGCCGCCAATAGCTATGCGTGGGGTGCGAAAACCATCACGGGATATAGCTGGAATATCGATGGGGGCACTCTCGTATCGGGAACCTTGACCAGTTCATCGATTACCGTCAATTTCAGCCCTGGCTTTTACGTGGTGGAGTGTACTGTGACGGATAGCGGTGGCAAGACTCAAACAGCCCACCGCTACGTATTTGCCAATGCTCGGTCTGGCAATAATGCGCCATTCGGCGTGTTGAACCCGTGGACAATCGATGGTGATCGACAGGACGCGAAAGGGCGTTCACTGACCGTCACGACCTACGGCGATTTCACTGAGGCTGAAATCTATCCGGGGCAACCCTGGATACTGACGGAGACGGCAACGTACAACGGTTCGCAAATCAGCAATGCGGATCATACCGTGTGGAGCTATGTCGGCTATCTTTCAGAGCGGTCAATTACGCGCACCCGGTCTACTCCGTCCATTGAGTTGACGTTCAAATCCCCGCTGGAACTGGCGCGGGATATTCCGGCAGTCTCCCAGCAAATCACGGAAGTGACTACGCCTAACGACTGGTCAGAATGTACATCGGCGCTCAGTCACCCGCCGGGGGCGGTCTGGTACATCCTCAAACACCATGCACCGAATTTTCTGGCAGCGCATGATTACGTCCATGCCAGCGCCTTGCGAAACCTCCGCAAACAATCGTTCGTGATGCAAGCCGATAGTATCTCCGGTCAGATCGATCAGGTGCAAGAGCTTGCACTCGGCAATGTGGGATGCCGTTCTGATGGCTCTATCGTGTTTGTTCCGAACCCGATGTACTACGGCAACACTGACCGCAACGCGCTGGAAAACCGCTTTACGTGGTCGGAAGGGGACATTGCCGGACAGCTTCAATATCCATTCCGCTACACGCCCCCCGTCGGTCAGATTCGCGGGTATGCGTTTTCTTTCGGCGGTGGCGCTGAGGCCACCCCTTACGCCAGTCTAGCGCCGGGCAAGGCGCAGGCGCAGGGAACCGGACGCGGCGAAATTACGTTCATCGTGTCTCAAAGCGACGGCCAAACCCGCGTGAATGAAGTCACTGGACACCACTACGCGCTAGAGGCCGCGCCGACGCCGACGTTTTCGGTAGTGGCAGATCGCAATCTGGACATTGCCGAACCTGCCGACGTAAATGTCTGGCACACACTCAATATTCCGACGGCCTATGACCCGATAGGCGAGGGGTGGGTAAATCGGCGCGTTATCCCAACACAGGTATCCCGCGCCTGGAGAAAGCAGGACGGCGGCGGAACGACCAAGCAAATCACTGTCGAATGGAAACCGGAGACATTCGGGCAACCCGGCGTCACGATTCCGGTTGAACGCAGCGGCGCTAATTCATGGCTGTATGAAGGGTTCAACTTTCAGATTCCGGTGGACTTTGATCCGAAGTTTGACGACAACTTCGCCCTCGCCTGGAACGATAGCGCATTAGGGCGGACGCTGAGCTTTACGACCAGCAACCCGCACTGGGAAAGTATCACAGGTGGTATCCTCGGAACGCTGAATGACGTTGCCCTGGATTATGCCAGCGAATACTTTTTTACGGGCGTGGGGATGTTGGGCGCGTGGGTTGTAACCACCAGCGGAACGACCTTGCGGGTGTACTATGCGGTGGACATTCGCACCAGTACGCCGTCATGGTCATTGCAGGCTTCATTCACGATGGCCGATAGCACGGTGACAAACGCCGCGCGGATTGTCTCGGATAAAAGCACGCCGTTTTTTGCGGTGTTGGCCTGGAAAGACGGAACGGGTACACGCATTGCCCGAACCACCGACGGCACAACGTGGGGTAGTGCTACCCGCGTCGGCTCATCTATCACCGATGTCAGCGACAACAACAATCGGTCTATCGGGTTGTTGGTTGAAAACGGCTACCAGCTTGTGACCGCCCCGGACGCGGCAGGGGATTACTACCTGTATCGGGCTACGACCGCCGGGGGCGCATTTTCGCAATTGTCGGGTAGCGCCACTTCAGATCGTCCATATCCCCTGATTATCCCTGACGGCTTGGGTAATGCCTACACGCGCGAATACGGTTCATCGGGGGGCAGTGGCGGGGCGGCGATCAATGTGACATTCGACCCCGGTGGCACAAGCTACGACTATATTCCGTCAATTATAGGAACCGGAGACGGAACGTTTTCCATCGCGGCAGGTTATTCGGGTAGTGGCGGCCAATTTAGCCTAGTTTGTAGCAACTACACATACGCTGAACTGATGATCCGCGCTTCGTTTGGTGTACAGTCTACCTTTACAGGCGGATCGTTTCGTTATCGGATTCAGTATGTCAGTGGTGGTTGGTCAAGCGTGGTCGCCTCCATTGCGCCGAACGGAGTACCTACCCAAACATGGTCAGCCACGGCTGATAACACCTGGAGGCAGGTGTCAACGTCTAATAATGTTTCGGGTGTTACAGAGGTAGAATTCCGAATCGCGTTTACGAATATTTCCGGACCTGTCAACGTGGTCATTACGTTCGATGATTGCACAGCTACACAAGCCGCGACTGTCTACCGGATCAACAGCTATCAATCAACCCCGGTCTGGACGGTCATTACGCCGCCGACGGGCTACGAACCTTCCTACCCTTACGCACTGGCCGTCGATCCGCTTTCGCCGGGGCGCGTCATGATGGTTGCCGAAAATGTCAGTCAGCGCCGACTGACCACTGTCGATCAAGGCGGTACATGGGTGGATAGCGGCGTGACACCCGAAACATGGCGCGGCCTGAAAGTTGCCAATCAGCAAGTGGTCGGCTTTGGGGTAGGGGCGATACGCCATTCCACCGACGCCGGAGCATCATTCTCTAGCAAGATTGGCGACTGGGCAAACACCATCGGGGCAGTTGGAGCGATACGCGGAGTGTGGTGCATTCTATGAATTATACACTGCTTGCCGATGCCATTGCCGAGGTACTCGGCGACAGCATCGCCCAGCCTATCCCAGCGCGGTTAGGCAACCCAACGCTTACCGTGACGGACAGTCGCATCGATGTGCCCCTGAGTATCGTCGATCAACCCGGCATGGTCTACATTCACGGGATTGGCGATGATCCACAGGGTGTTTCAATGGCGCTCAATTCGGGTCCCGGTCGCATCCCGGACAATCTCAAGATATACGGGCAACCCGTTCTGATTCGCAAGTCTGGACGCCAGTATGTGATCGCCGGACTGGATTACCAGCCGTCGGCAGAATACATGCACAACGTGGCTGCGCCCGTTCGTTCCAGTGTGGTGCTGGGTCAGTTCGACGTGGGGTTGCTACAGGCAACCAACCCGCGTTCTATGCGTTGCTTTGTGTCACGGGCGCTGTACTACGTAGGCAGCACGCCCTACATTGTCGGGGCGCAAGAAACACGAGATTTCACCACGGATATTCCAGGAACGGCGGGACGCGCCCGTGCGGTTCTGGTGACGCTCAATCCGTCTACCGGGACGCTGGCCTATACCAACGGTTCTTTGTTCGACATTGCGCTGAGCCACGAGGCGGCGTTTGCAACCTACTACCCAATCAATTTCGACGATACGCTGTATACGATAGGGTGGGTTCGTCTTCAGTATGGCATGGCGGCCATCTTCGAGGGCGTTCACATTTTAGCAGGGCAGGAAATCTTGAATAAGGGGACGGCTTCAGAATATCCACCCCCTATCCAACTAGGCAATACCAATTACGTCGTAGCGGCCAATCGACAGGTGGTTGTCAACCGCTTTGAATTTACAGGGACAGGTACACTGAGCGGGAATGGGGAGGTTTTCTTCATATGACCGCAAGCTTAAACAGGTATCGCTGGATTACCGAACAGATCGCGGCTACTTCAGTGCCAAACCCACTGTCTACTGAAATAGCCGTGTTCCTTGATACGGATGGCGCTTTGAAAACCCGCAATAGCGTCGGTGTAATTACAGCAATCGGGGCAAGTGTCGTTCAGACCGTATACTCACGCACTGCCCTGAACGGGAATGCGACCAGCATTACTGTTCCAGACCTGACGCCGAATTACGCGCACCTCATGTTAGTTTTCCGACTACGAACTGATTATGCCGGAGCTACAACCGACAATATTATTGCCCGGTTCAATGCCGACGGAACGGCAGGAAACTATTACACTCAGTACCGCGTCATGTACGGAACTACAATGGCAACTGCCGAAGTGCTGGGTAGTGGGGTGACTGGTATACTTATTCCGTTCGTTCCAAGCAGTACCGCGTTAACGGGGATGGGCGCGGGGGTACTGACCATCTATAATTATGCCTCGACTACACAGCGGCGTTTCGCTCACTTTGAATCTTCCGTCATGGCAGCTACTACGACGGGTAATATCCGAAAAGGTGATGGCGTGGGCATCTGGACAAATTCCAGCAGCGCCATCAGTAGCATCACACTAATCCCGCAAAACGGAACTAATTTCGCAGTAGACAGCGAGGTTACGGTCTATGCCTTTAGCTAAAGCAACGCTCACGCCTAACGGTTTCGTCTTTGTTGACCTTGATACCTCTGAAGAACAAGCGGTAACAAACCGGGTAACACAAGGTGCGATTGATGATGCCGCGCGGGTGGCAGCGGAAGCAGAGCAGCTACTCAACAGGGCGGACGCAATTGTGCTATTGAACAAAATCAATACTGCCCTGAATGACATCAGCACCAAACAAGCGGCATTCCAGACTACGCCGAATCTGACAACCGCTACACCGCTATTGCTCGAACTGTCTCAGGATATGACGGGTGTCCTCAAGGCACTACGTTATCTCATCAAGTGCCTTTCGTAGGGGAGTGAACATGTCCGCAGAATCACAGGCCGTTACGCAGCTAAACGATACACTCAAAATACTCAGTGATATTGGGTTTCTTGGTATCGTTCTCATCACTGGGCTATTTGCCGTTATTGGCGGGGTTCTGTGGATTTATCTCTATCGCAACCGGGGCAAGGGCACAGAAGCGATTCAACAGTCCCTTGCTGGCGTCACGACCGTTC
>ERZ761597.114-NODE-114-length-17756-cov-6.644935_pt1 | contig 17756 bp, 20 predicted proteins | sample MGYA00433093_ERZ761597 | MGnify/ENA primary metagenome ERZ761597 (study PRJEB28899, sample SAMN03785557) | bioreactor sludge metagenome | biome: EBPR Sludge; feature: EBPR Bioreactor; material: 0.22µm filtered reactor supernatant | place: Saint Lucia: Queensland... | reverse complement strand
ACGAGGGAGCGAGCGACCAGCGACTTGCTAGTCTTGTTCAGAATAAAATCATAAAAGATAAGCAGGTAATGAATTATGCCACTTTCCGGGACGCAGCCAACTTGAAGGCAAGTGACGTCGAAGATATGCTAGGTGAAGATTTATACCTTGGCGTTTTCAATGCGGCATACTCCACGCAACTCAATGGTTTGACTATCTCAGCAAAAGACCTGCCTAAAGGCGACCGCATGACGCAGCGTATTGAGAAGTACCTAAAGTCTAAAAAGATTACGCTACGACCATCAGGCGGTTACAATCATTTCTTAGTAGCGAGCCATCTCGTGAGTAACCCGTTGCCCAAAAAAGCCGTGGACGCCGCAACACTCGATAGATTTGAAAATATGTTCAAAGAGCTTAATGCTCTTCTTGGCTAGAGCTGCTTGATTTGACCGTCGATTTTTGTTGCAGGTCTATTTCAATAAGTATGTTGAAAAAACCCGTTAAATTACTCATAGCGTCTCGGTATTCCTCGTCGGTATCGTAAATTATATTAGATTTAGCGAGAGCTTTTTTCCAATCATCAAGTTGCTTGTCGGTAATTTTTGAATACATTATGTACTTTTAAGTATTAAAGTTGGTTATTGTGTTTATTATATCAGTAGCTCTATTCCCTCTGGGGGAGTAATATAACAGAGCTAAAATGCCGCTGCTTCTCGGTGTTTTACGCCGCTAAGGATATCATTCCACCGTATAATTTCATCTACTAATTCTTTATAAATCGACTGGGCTAGGGTCACCATAGAAAATGGCTCAGACTTACGTCTGGGCCATTTTCTATGTCACGACAAAGGTCAAATACTTGACTATTTATTAAAACTATTGTATTGTTTAAATATAATGACATTCCAAGTAGACCTGATTCGTCATGCGGAATCTTTGGATAACTGCAATCCGTATATTCTTGGCGGGAGAAATGCGAGTGTTCCACTTTCTCAATTAGGGGAGCAGCAAGCTGCGCAGCTGGGCAGGGAGTATACGCCCGATTCAAACGCACGACTTCTTTCCTCACCAGCAGTGCGCGCAGTACGTACAGGGGAAATCGCGTTTCCATCCGTTGATTTAGTTCAAGATGAATGTTTTTACGAGATATATCACGGCGAGTATGAAGGTCAAGAAAGAGCATCAGTATACACTCCGGAAGAATTTCAGCGAATGGACCTTTTAGACTGGAGCTATAGGGCGCCAGGTGGTGAAAGCTGGCTAGAAGTTGCTGATCGAATGTATGAGGGTATAAATGGCTACCGCGGTGAAGCAGATTCACTTGTAGTTATAAGTCATATCACGACAATTCGTGCCCTCATTGGAAGGATGAATGGTCTTAGTCAGCAAGAATCGTTTAAGACACTGAATGTGCCAAATACTTCCATTAGCCGTGTCGTAGACCATGGCAGAGGATTGAAGGCTGAATTTACTGGCATGCCAGCAGATAAGATATGACGCTAGACAGTGATGCTGCACCATAATGAAATGTAAACGGTACTTATCATAAACATTACCAGATAATAAAATTGCCAAAAGAGTATACTGTATGTATTAGGCATGGCTCGACTCACGGAATAGGATTGTCATGACTCGAACATTTCAATGGAGGATGTACATCGTTGTCGGCGTGATTGCAGTTCTGATATGGCACATATTTGCCAACCAGGAAAATCCCAGTAAGAGCCCTTCGATATCAAACCAACCGAGCAGCACTGCGTCGGTCGAGGTCTGCAATAACTCGACAGTGACTATTAGGGGTATGGAGTGTGGTAAGCGCGTCATCGTGTGTCGGATGGCGGACAACAAGCGGGTCTATCAGATACTTCCGATCGACACGCGTAAGTTCAAGCGTGAGCTGCATGGTTGTGGCTAGAGCAGCTGTACGTACAGTCCTCGCTAGAACGGCCGTTGAAGATAGCTCGCTGAATTGGTTTAGGCCGTCAGCTTGAGCCACTTCAGCGGCCGTCTTCAATTCTGATATTATGATGAAGGTGAAAAATACACGTAAAATAATACTTTGGGCCATTATCGTACTCACTATCTTGGCAGTGGTTCTGTGGGCAAAGCAAACATATGGACCGATGAACGAAGCAGAGGCAATTCACTATGTGAAAAGCGAGGTTAGTCGACTAGGTGTCGATGGAAAACTAGTGTACGAAAATCAAAGTAATCTCGGCTGTGCTGATGAATTTTCTGGATGGATTAATGTCGGAAGAGACTGCCAATACGATGGGGACGCTATCTACGTGCTGGGTTCAGCCCAAGTCAAAAAGCTGGTTGATATTCATGAAGAAATAGCGTCGAGCGGATATAGGCTGAACTCCAAGAATCTCTTAAACCGACCAGCAATCCTTGAAATGACTACCGGTGGTCAGGATGCATTAAGTAACGCTTACTACCAAGAGAGGGGTTCAAAGAAAAACGTACTCTCCGTGTCCTTAACATCAGGACGATTTATCAACAGCAAAGATGGCTCTGGAATTCGCAAAGACATGCAAGACGCCATTGACCGCGAAATTCGAGATGACGAATATACATACGAGATAAGCCTATCAACATCTATACCGGCAGAGATAATTGAGAAGAGGTGAGCATGACTAAAAACCATCTTGTTCTCTTCATCGCCATACTCGCCAGCTTCGTCGCATTTCTGGACGGTTCGGTCGTTGGCGTGGCGTTGCCGCAAATCAGCGAGCAACTTGGGGGTGGACTGCTTACGCAGCAGTGGGTGAATAATGCCTACCTAATCACTTTAGGCTCGTTGATATTAGCCGCCGGATCGCTGAGTGATATCTTTGGCCGCAAGAAGATTCTTACCGTAGGGCTGCTAGGGTTCTTAGTTACATCACTGCTATGCGCGGTCGCACCAACTGCCGAATTCCTGGTAATCGCACGTGGTTTACAAGGAATTGCCGGTGCACTACTTGTACCAAGTTCGCTCGCGCTCATCATAAGCACGCACACTGGTACAGCTCAGGCAAAAGCAATCGGGCAGTGGACTGCATGGACTGGCATGGCATTCATTATTGGACCATTAGTCGGAGGGTTGCTCGTTGACCTATTTTCTTGGCGATTAGTATTCGCCATTAACGTACTGCCAATCGTTGCTGCACTGATTTTTGTGAGCCGATTAAACGTAGAGGACGAACACGCTGAGCGAAAGAAGGTAGACATTACTGGAATTGTACTTGGTGCGCTTGGACTAGGCGGTATCGTGTATGCGCTGATCGAACAAGGCAACTTTGGCTTTGCGCACCCGGCAGTGTGGGGCACGGGACTAGGCGGTATTGTCGCGTTAATTATATTCATACTGCACGAACGGCACGCCGAACAACCTATGCTGCCGCTTGGCCTGTTTAAATCCCAGAACTTCAGTGTTGGAAACGTTGCGACATTCTTTATATATGCAGCCTTGGCACTACAAGGATTCTTACTCGTTATATTCTTACAGCAAGTAGCTGGATTCACAGCAACATTAGCTGGCTTAGCGTCACTACCAGTTACAATAATCATGTTCTTCTTGTCATCCAGATTTGGTGCGCTATCTGGCAAGTACGGCCCCCGCTGGTTTATGGCAGCCGGCCCCGTGATCGCTGGGCTGGGCACGCTGTACATGAGTGGTGTCAACATGCCAGCAAATTACTGGACTGAGCTTTTGCCAGGAATCTTACTATTTGGACTCGGACTCACAGTCACAGTTGCACCACTGACATCCGCCATATTAGGTTCGATCCAATCCAAACAAGCTGGCATAGGCTCAGCAGTAAATAATGCCGTAGCTCGTATCGCCGGGCTACTTGCCGTAGCGGTGATTGGGCTGCTTATCGGCACGAGTGTCGATTTAAACGGATTTCGAATCGGCATCACTGTTTGCGCAGCACTCCTGATAATTGGTGGAGTTACCTCCGCTATCGGTATTCGAAACGGTTTGGTGCACGAATCAGACAGGTAATAGTTAGTCTTCACCGTTTATTTAGCTGACTATTCAAACGAAATTTCGCCAAGTCGCTTGAGGAAATCCGTGTCTTGGCGCGTTGCTGTAGCAGCTTCACGATTAAAGTACTGCTCATGCTTACAATCATACCGATTTACCGTTACAGTATTTGCAATGACGATGAAAAACGAATCACAAGATGTACTGCCGATTCCGCGTTACATGGGAAATGGAACACTGTTTTACGCTCAAAAATTCGCTCGTAGTGTCGATTCACTCATAGCCGTTCATGATGCTAAGGAGCGTAATGATAAATATCCAAATACTCTAAGAGACAGCTATGCCGCTGAAAGCGCGGACAAAGGTCGTCTGCTTGTACCTAGTGACGTTATGGATGAGATGCAGTACATAGCAATGGCACACGGATACGGAGTCAGTGCTGATGAACTTTCGCCACATAATGCACTGTGGGACGAGGTATTAGATAGCGTGCTGACGGACTTTATCAAATCCATTGACGGTGACGATGCTGGTTACATATTATCTGTATCTGCACACGACTTAAGCCGTACCGCACTTGTACGTATATTAACCCACGCTCAAAAAGTCGGCCAAGATTATCGGAACTATGGCTGGCGAGTAGAGCGAACCGAAGATGAGGATGAGGACGAAGATGACGAATCCTGAAATTCCTAATCCACCCATGAATGACTTTGAGTTAAACTACGGCTGGTTCGTATACGATCTCATCATTCAGAGTAGGACGGATTGTCATGGAAATGCCTGGGTAGCTGCAAAGGGCAAGGTGCTAGCCGACATCATCACTGAAGAATCAGGTCTTAAGCGCGAAGAAGTTGAGCGGCGATTAAGCGAAATATGGGGCAAGGTACACGAAATGGGTACGCAGGACTTTCTGAAGGAATGGCATGCATCGGTACTCGCATCAAACGACAACTCTAACGACTAACGTGCCAGTAAATAAAATAGCCGCAGCCAGAGGAGAGAGCGAAAGTCTCAATCCATGCTGCGGCGTTTTACCTTCCTAGTCATCGATGCTAAGAAGGTAATAGAGAGGTCACGGCATATGCGCGCCAAATCGCTTGTCATGCAAACGTGGGTACTTGCGCCAACCCATTCCGAGGCCTAGGATTATGGGTACTGCGATGAAGAACCCAAAATTGCCGACAACATCCCAGATATCGAGCATCGCCAGGACTAAAGCGACGCAGTATCCGGTGATGAACATCATGATTACCACCAGCGTGTTCTTCTGTCCGCGGTGACCATGTGCGATCACTCCGAGCAAATACATGATGAACGCAGCAGCAAAGTTCAGAGCGACGAATCCGATCCACTCGATCATTTGTACACCTTCCGTAGTTGAATCATCACCGAAATCGGTATGGCGAGGCCGTAGCCTATGAGCGTAGTTATACCATTCTTGGATATACCTACAAAATAATGTCGTAACAACGTAGTTTTATGATCACTGCTTATGCTTGCGACGCGCGAGTCATACTGGCATTATTGCATTTATGAGTTCACGCGAAAAAGATCCAGGTAAACTTCAACCTTATGACGAAGCAATCATTGAAGATATTAGGCGGGCGCTCGCAAATGGCGCTCCACTCGAAGTGTTAAAAGAGGCGTTGGCCGACTCCGACGCAAATAGCAAGAGCGCAGATATTAGGCGGGCGCTCCTCGTTAAGTTAGCTCGTGAACATAAAATTACCTGGGCTGCCATCGGACTAGAACTAGGGGGGGTAACAAAACAAGCGGCACACGAATACTGGACTAAGAATATTAGTCAATTAGACGACTCTGTATAACCCAAAGTTATGAAGCTGCTCAAAACTAAGGAAAGAGTCGCTGAATCCAAACTTACGTGGAATACGACCATTAACGGAGCAGCCCGCTCGTATGCAGTTACCACATACGACTCAATTAATCCTGATTCAAATACGCCTCCAGTGCTCAATCTTAACGGGATAGGCGAGGGTAGTTACTCGGCTGCCGTAGCGCCAGCAATCCTTGGGGCAAATGTTATTAGCCCCATCTTACCGTTTAGGGGAGAGCTCGAACTTACTCCAGTGAATATCGAACGTATCGCCGCAGAGGTGCCCGAACTCGTAGCAATTGAGGGTCTAAAGAAAATCAATGCGAGTAGAATCGGGGGAAACTCATTTACTTCTATGGATATGATCGCTCGCTCTCAGGGTGGAGCACCTGGCATTCGAGCCGTAAGCGAAAATAAAGATCTTTTTAACAAGCTAGCCCTTGTTATGCCGTTTGGGCTAAATAGCGAACAGCTCGGCATTGGTATCAAAGCGCGCCGCGCACGAATACTATGCAGGCTAGCCCTCGCATCCGCTAAGTCTAATCCCTTTGACTATGGTAATTTTAGGTCATCCACTGAAGTTAGCTCGTTTATGCTTGGTTCACTGCTGCGAGGTGATCTTTTGAATGATCTCGATGCCGCACTCTCATTCGATCTTGTCGACGAAGTAAAGGAACTCGCTGATTCTAAGGATGTGGCTGTGTTCATAGGAACATCCGATCCTTTATTCAAACCAAGTGAGCTTTCTCGCAATCTTTCTGATAGTAACGTAGCGATCATGCGTGTTAGCGGTGGGCATGCCACTGTTGGATCTAGGCGTGGTCGCGAACAACTTAAAATCGCCTACAACTGGCTGCAATCAGATTCGTAATTACTATTTTCAGGCTGTGAGAAGTAATAAACAGCTATGGATTTAGAATAGTACCGTCTGACCACTTATTGTTTTGCCAAACGTTACCAGCAGCACCAACCTGGAAGGATGTGACCGCACCATATACACCACACTTACCATTTGCCCCGCGTTGGAAGACATTATTCTGATACACCACATGATGGGCGTTTGGATATGGCTTGCCAGGTGTCCAACCACCATAGGTACAGTAGGAGATAGATGAGTTGTTTGCCATAAATAGGTTCGACTGTACAGATACATACGTGATTGGAGCGAAGTCACCAAGTAGTACCAAGTCGCCGGTACAACCGCCGTCGGTTGCATTTAGAATAGCCGTACAGTGTAGGGTATTGTGAGTGACTGTCATGTTAGTACCACCATTACTCAGGAATGCATTGTTATGGTAGCTGCCGCCGTTCGGGTTGTACTGATCGTGCAGCCAAGAGTTGCTAATATTACACGCATCTTCGCAGTGCACATTGTGCTGTCCACCGGTTACATTTACTCGGTTAGCTGTGATATACGATCCCCAAATAGCACCGTCTGACCAAGCGCCGGCATTAACGTTGCTGTCTTCAATTATGAGTTTACCTGTGCCATTCGAATAGGTGTTTTCAATAAAGCCATTCACAACACTATTCTTGATAGTGAGCGAAGCATTACTGTACATCTGTAGCGCACAGTTAACAGTCTTATTTTGAATGACCGTATTTGAAGAGATTGAACAAGGACCACTGTAATTAGATAATGCCGTACCAGCTGGAACACCCGTGTTACCAGCATATGGCCAGCAGCCTCCGGCACCATCTGGACCACCAGGAGTATGTGCTGCGTTTGGACAACTACCAGAAGGGGCAGGCGTAGGTGCTGGGGTAGGACCTGGAGCAGGAGTTGAGCCAGTACCGCCATTCTTAGCTGGAGCTTTCTTGGCGGCCTCGGGCGCTTTGGTTGCCGTAGAGGGTTTCGCTGCCGCATCGGTCTTAGCGGCATCTTGCTTTTTCTCTGTACTATTCGACGCCGTAGAAGGTGACGTAGTTGTATCTTCTAGGTCGCTTGAGATCGAAGTTGTCAGGTCTGGATCCGCTTTCGCGAGTCCAAATTTCTCTTTATTAGTAAGAACAATGCCCCCGGCACCACCCACAATAACTACCGCACCCACAACCACAGCTAGGTGCTGAAGTGTAAATAAAGAAGCTAAAGCAGGTATTTTCATAATGTTTGTTTTATTATCTTACCAATTGTATACCGCATATGTTTATATATTGCAAATAGATTTTGTCGCGTATCTGTTAATGACGTATTATCAATGATCTGGAGACTATAATATAGTTGACATATCGTCATTATGGGTATATGCTAATGAAAATTTAGGTAAATACTGCGATGAAAAAGATTTTTCACATCATTTGTAGCCTGCTTCTCGTGTCATTGCTTGTCATGCCCGCCGTTGTGGCTGCCGAAAGTGTTAATTTGCTCGCAAATCCTTCGGTCGAAACCGAATCCGCTGGCAAGCCTACAAATTGGTCAACGAACAGTTGGGGATCAAACACTCCGACATTTACTTACGCTCAAAACGGAAACACTGGTTCACGTAGCCTGGCAGTATCGGTATCAAACTATCAGAGCGGTGATGCAAAATGGATGTCTGATCAAATACCTGTGACGAGCGGTCAAACATACGCATACAGTGATTACAGCAAGGCAGACGCATATAGTGAGCTCGATGCCGCGTTTATGAATGCAGATGGTCAAGTGAGCTACGTTTACTTAAAATCAGTTGCTCCAAGTAGTGAATGGCAACAGAACAGTGTAACCTTCACAGCACCGGCTGGAGCAGTGAGTGTTTCAATATTCCATATCATCTACTCAAATGGCACGCTGCAGACAGACGATTTCAACTTAAGTGCAGCAGGACAATCAAACCCTAGCGAACCTCCTGTCACGAACCCTACGACTCCGACAACACCTACAACTCCAACTACGCCGACTCCAGATCCTTCCGGTAATCTTGTAGCGAACTCTTCGTTCGAAACGGCTAATGGCGCTGATCCACTCGGATGGGCACATGGTGGCTGGGGAACCAATACGCCTACCTTCTCGTACGCGAATGGAGTAGCGCATACTGGTACTCGTAGCGTCAGCGTCAATCTATCAAGCATCGCGAGCGGTGACGCGAAGTGGATCGCTAGCCCAGTCAACGTGACGCCTGGCGCCACTTACAGCTATCAGGACTATTACAAATCAACCGTTGCTTCACGAATCGTCGTTGTGCTGCTCTCTTCTACTGGAGCCGAAAGCTATATGGAACTTGCTCAAGCGCCGATCGCAAGCACATGGACTGCCTACAATGGCGAGTTCACCGTTCCAGCAGGCATACAAAAGGCAACCGTTTACCACCTGATCGATAAGGTAGGCACACTATCTATCGATGATGTCTCACTAATGACAAAAACAACGACGACTCCCACGGACCCACAACCACCAACAGGTAATCCAATCGCAAATCCGTCGTTCGAAACAGCCAACGGATCTACACCTGCGGGCTGGCAATCTGAAAAATGGGGAAGTAATACAACTACATTTACTCATGTGAAGAACGATGGTCATACTGGCACAAGCAGTTCCAAGCTTACAGTAAGTAAGTATGTAAGTGGTGACGCGAAGTGGAGCTTTACGCCAATCACCAGTTTGACACCTGGTGGACAATACGACTTTTCGGCCTGGTACAAAACTAATTCGCAGCCACGTGTCGTAGCGGCATATACCACGAGTGACGGTACTGATCACTATCAAACATTGGCAAGTCCACTACCTGCAGCGAACGCGAACACGGTTTGGCAGAAGTATCAGACGGGATTTACTGTACCGTCGAATGCCACCGCTATGACGATATACTTCTTATTGGCAAGTAATGGCTGGGTTCAAACCGATGATTTTAGTATCACTCCCGCAACAATAGCCGGCTTCAACGAGGGTATCGTAAGTATTACATTTGATGACGGTTGGGCATCTATTTACAACGAAGCACTGCCGCTACTTAAAAAGTACGGCCTCACGTCTACGCAATACCTGGTGAGTGGCAAGCTGAATACATCTGGTTATATGACAACTGCTATGGCCAAAGCGATGAAAGCAGCCGGTAATGAGATCGGTTCTCATACGGTGAGTCACACCGATCTAACAAAGCTCAGTAGCACCAAGTTAACCAATGAACTGCAAAATTCGAAATCATCACTTAGGAAATTACTTGGAAACGACGTCGCAACCAGCTTCGCGAGCCCGTACGGCGTCTATAACGCTGCGACCCTAGCCCAGATTAAGCAGAACTACAGCTCGCACCGCTCTACCGATGTTGGCTACAACGATAAACAGAATTTTGACCCTTACAACATTCGTGTACAAAACATCGAATGGGATACGACACCTCAGCAAGTCGCTGAATGGGTTCAGACCGCTAAGACAAATAAGACGTGGCTGGTACTGGTGTATCACGCAGTTGGCTCAACTGCCGGCGATGAAGGAGCGGTCACTGCTGCCAACCTTGATAGCGAACTTAGCCTCATTAAGGCATCTGGCGTTCGAGTTATGACGATAACCCAAGCCCTCGGCGCACTCGCACTCCAGCTCTAAAATAATATTATTAAATAGTATTTACTTTTTTACACTTTTAGTGTATAATGAGCATGAACAACTTTGAACGAATGGGGTAGCTTCTTATAAAAGCGACCCCATTTTTCTATTAATCAAAGTGGTGAGGAGAAGATTAATGGCTCGGAAATCCCGTGTTATCGCCTTAGTGCCAGCCCACAATGAGCAGGACATTATTGAAGATACCATTACGTCGCTCATGAATCAGACACATCCTTTCTATTTCGTACTCGTTATCGCCGATAACTGTACCGACGACACGGCTAAGATCGTCAAGCGATTACAGCGTGTATACGGCGCTAAAAAGCTTCGTTTCATGGAAACCGTAGATAACAAGTATAAGAAGGCTGGCGCACTTAATCAGGGCTACATAGCCACACGAAGCAGCCACGCCCAGTTCATATTCGGTATGGATGCCGATACGATTATTGATTCTCACATGGTCGAAGAAGCCGTGAAGCAATTCCAGCGCGAACCAAATACAGCCGGAATTTGCTCTGCATACCGGACTCTTCCTATCAAAACCGCTATGACCCGCTGGCAAAAGTTGCTGTGGCGCCTACAGAACATCGAGTTCGGACTCGCTAACGCGTGGCGTATCGAAAACATCGAAAGCGCCCGGGTGCTTCCTGGTGTATCCGTTATGTTCCGAGCAAAAGCACTCCGCGAAGTCTACAACCTGCACGAGGGCATAGTATGGGCAACAGATAGCTTGGTGGAGGATTACCGCCTAACACTCGAGCTCAAAGACTTAGGCTGGGACGCAAAATCGTCACTCAGCATGATTTCGTGGTCTGATGTGCCGTTGAAACTATTCGGCAAGGGAGGCCTTATCGATCAGCGTCAGCGCTGGTACAGCGGCACGGTTGACGAACTTCGTCGTCGCGGCGTAAAACGCCACTCACGATACGAATTGTTCACGATTACACTACTAGCTATTGACTTCCTTATGCGAATCTTACTGGTTGCCGCCTATGTAGCCATCATCGCTATGGGCAACCAAGTAGAGTGGGTATCGTGGTTCCTACTTATTCCGCTCGCGGCCTCGCTAACGCAGTTCTATCGCTGGATCAAATACACCGATCAGCGCGACCGTTGGCAGGGCTTCATGACCCTTACCCTCGTAGCTAACGAGCTATACGCAATGCTACGCGAGCTTATTTACCTGTATGCAATCTGGATTAGTTATCGCCGACCTGATCGGGCGTGGTAATAAATGTAATAACGGAAAGGAGACAATATGTATTTACCTTCAAATTCAACCGTCCTAGGCAGCATTGCACCAGTTGCAACAATTGATGTATCACTTCATACATTTCTTGGAATCAGCTGGGTCATCCTGCTGCCATACACCTTGTTTGGTATCGCACTTATGGTGTACAGCCAAGGTCGACTGATGCACGGCGAGCATTCACTTAGGAATCAAAAGTTCGACCCACGTCGCTAATACTATTGATATCATTCATAAAATAACGGCCATATGTGAGCCGTTATTTTAATGGGTTATTTAACCTTGTACGTATGGATAGTAATGGATTGACCGTATATCGAGTGAGGCAGGTAGAGCGCTATCATCAACGCCATTACCAGGGAAGCGCTTCGTGTCCATACCGCCCCAGGTACCACCAATCGCAAGGTTGGCAATCAGGTAGAACGGCTGATCGAATGGCCAGGTAGTGTAATCGGCGTTGTCCTGACGAGTATAGGTGAAGAACACCGATCCATTCACGGCATATGCCAAGCTCGTAGGTGTCCAGAGCAGCGTATATGTATTGTATTCGGTGCTTTTTACGTTCACAGATTTATGTGAGCCGGTGCCGTCACCTCGCTTTACAAGATCGCTAACCGTGTGTGCGACACCGTATACAGTATCCGGCTGAAAACCGACAGCCTCAACAATATCGATCTCACCGCCGTTTTTGTAGCGCATAGTGTCGCTTTCGGGGCTTTTCTTTGCATACGTATCGTTATCTGGAAGCATCCATACAGCGGGCCATGTGCCGCTTCCAGCCGGCAATTTAGCCGTAATATCGATCCGACCGTACTTAAATGATTTTTTGCCTTGAGTTTCTAGCCGAGCAGAGCCATATTTATATCCACCTGGGTAATCCTTTTTTGTTGCAATAATCCGTAGTGCACCGTCTTCAATACGCAAATTCGCTGCGTCATCGGTGTAGTATTGTTGCTCCTTATTACTATTTTCTGCTGGCCCAATGAGTACATTCCAATACTCTGAACTGAGCGTCTTAGTCGAACCACTAAAATCCTGGAACCACGTTGGCTGGCTAGTAAACCTTGCATCACTCTGAGACGGAGTGCTGTCATCGACAACCGTTTTGACCGTTTGGTTTGATTCGCCTGTTTGCAGCGGAGTAGTGGGTGTCGCATGTATCAGAAGCCACGTTGCATACGACGCAGCTAAAAAACTGGCAACTAATATGCCCATGTGTAGCCGGTTTGCTGTGCGTGACCGCAGGCGCTTATTCCTTCGTGAAAAGGGTAAAATGTGCCCAAATAGCCCCGCGATAACTTTTGAATCAATGCGACGATTCATATGTTAATTATACTACAAAACTTGTTTAATGTCAACTACTTATGCCTTTTTATTGCGTTAGGGTAAAGTTTACTGTTAGAATAAGTGGAATGCAGGGGAGTAGAGTTTGAAGTTCGGTGAACGGGTAGATATCACCAAGGTGCGACGCCAAGCGGCGCTTCGTCGTATATCAAAATACTCACTGCCAGTAATTATTGTGCTGGCTTTGACGGTCTTTACGACGGCGTTCACATTTGTAAGCGCCGCACCATCTCAGAAACCAACTAAGATTACGAGAAATGATATGCGTAAATCAGCAAAAGGCAAGCACGGTGTATCTCAGCCAGCGTCCGCATCTACCCACCCAAAGGTAGCGAATTCGGGCACTTCGGGTAGCCCGATTGGATCGAGCACCATACCTTCAAAACCAGCTTGGGTAAACAAGCCATTATTTGCTGATCCTTCCAATACGGCTACCGCATACGCAAAAGCAAACCCCTCGGCCGATGGGGCAAACTTTATTGCACGAATGGGGCAGATGCCAGTTGCTCAGTGGTTCGGTGATTGGAACGGAAATGTTACGGCAGATGCAAATGCGTACGTTTCAGCAGCCGCCAACGCTGGAGCGGTTCCGATTTTGGTGGCATACAACATTCCAAACCGAGATTGCGGGGGCTATTCTGTTGGTGGAGCAGGCGGCTTGTCAGTCTACAGCAATTGGGTGCAACAACTCGCGAATGGTATAGCTAATCGCACGGCTGTTGTTATCTTAGAACCCGACGCCCTAGGCGCCTTAGATTGTTTACCTGCCAGCGTACAAGCCGAGCGAACACAGTCGCTCGCAAAGGCAGTTAGTATTCTAAAGGCAAATCCACAGACTTCGGTGTACATAGACGCCGGTACGCCGGTTTGGCAAAGTGCCGCCACTATGAAAACACGTCTCACAGCGGCGAACGTCGCAGCCGCCGATGGATTTAGCCTGAATGTGTCATATTTCTCTACGACCGCCGCAAACCGTGGTTACGGCGATCAGCTGTCGAAATTGATTGGCAATAAACACTATGTCATTGATACCTCGCGTAACGGTGGCAACAATTCACCAACGGGCATGCAGTGCAACCCGCGCTGGGCTTCACTTGGCCAAACACCGACTACAAATACCGGTAGTGCGGTTAATGACGGCCTGCTGTGGATTAAAATTCCATGGGAATCAGACGGCCAGTGTAACGGTGATCCGAATCCAGGTGTTGGTTTCTGGAGTTACGCAACGCAGCTCGCGCGAAACGCAGGCTGGTAGCACTTATGCTTGCAATCTGCTGCTAAATACGGTAAAACATATGCAGCACTGACCGTCCACCCGGATGGTCATTTGGTTTCATACCAGTGCAGCACTTTTACTCGGATACTCGGAGGACAGAACTTTGCATTTGATCGAACCCGAAATCAAGATCATGAACGCCGTGCTCGACAGCATGGCGGCCGATGGTGAAGCCATCGAGGACACCGGCCTCACATCGACCATGGGGCGCCTGGTGAGCCGGGCTCACAGCGAGATGGCGCCGGTGCATGTCCGCCAAGTGATCGACGACATGTTTGATCAGCGCATGCTGATCATCCGCGACGGCGTCGTGGAGCTGGACATCACCAAGGCGAGGGAGCGAGTGAAGTACCTGTGCAGCATGGTGGACGGCTACAACAGTCACCCCGCCATCGCTCAGATCAAGGACACGTTGCGTGACGCCATCCACGCCGTGATGGACAAGGTCACGGCGGCGCTGAGCACTCGTTCGCTCGCAACGAACACCAGCCTGCGCATCACCACCTGAACGAGCATCCGAGAAAGGGTGGGGTCGAGAACATCGACCCCACCCTAAAAACTATTATTGATTCACCACAAGCTGCAAGTCAGCTTGTTTTTTTGTTCGAGAGCGAATGCCACGGATAACATATCCATCATCGAACGCTTGATTAGTGGCTAGCAATTCTTCGGCTCGCATAATGCGCGCAATTTGTAGACCAATTTTCGTAACCAAATGCGCATGTCGACCTTCTGGCACATCCTTCATAAACATATCTGGCTTGTGACTATAAATTTCAAGCCACCTATCAGCAGGGGAAAGTATATCGTGACCGTACAACACAGTATGTCCATTCATGTCGTCAGGAGCAGCTTCGGCTAGCCTACCAGCCTCGCCGCTCATAAGTGCTGGCATTATGCCAAGCAACGCTACTTTCATCGCTTGTGGATTTGCGTCAAATGTATTGAGAAGCACTCCAAGGTCAGAATCCCTAGCCAGCGATGCCGTAACACTCAATGTGCCAAGTGCTTCGGTTGCAAGCCACAACGCAACCTTTGGAAGATCTTTAACGTTGAGCTTATCGGGTACGCAGGGTGCCTTAATATCTGTGAAGAGCATAGTGTTACCATACATCGGTGCATATATTGAATGGCCTGGTTTTAACATGCCACCGCGCGAGTCACCAAGGCCGTAGTGCTGAGTTGATAAATCAAAGTCTTTACTAAGGCGAGCGAGGATTGCTTGCTCGGATTGAGCAGATCTTGCCAACGAAATTCCTTCACGCATGCTCCGAGTTAAGTGCTGTTGATTTGTACTACCCTCGGCACCAATGGACACGGTTTGTATACCAGCCTCGAGTGCAATCCGGCGGTCACGCCGACCTGCATACCCATTCACGGTTGTTGTCCAAGCTGTGCTGGTTGTGGTTATGAAATCAGCTTCACTCCGATACTGGTCATAAAGTCGGCGCATACTTACTAATCGATCAATCCCGTCCGATGTATCGTAGCGAAGTAATGTGACCGCCCCTATTTTTCTTCTTTTTAAGCCTTCCCAGCGGTACAGCTCAGTCTCGTCTAGGATTTTTGGATCGCCAACAACTTCAACATTAAAATCAGGTATTCCGTCGACCACATCTGCGCCACCGCGCTCCCATAACTCTTCCACGGAAGGGAAGGTGGTGTTATATGCAGCGTCTACAAGTTCGTATGCAGCGTGTGTAATTCCCATTGTGTCTCTTTTTCACATATAAGTGTTGTCTCCACTATACTCCCGCGAAGACCAAAACAATAGCATTTTGGCAGTCTTTTTGACATAATGAGCGAAGAAGAGAAATAGGGGGCGAACAAACTTTGCAGCCGGCAACGCTGACACCATTCTGGCACCGTCGCATAACCGAGGCGACTATGTTTGTGGCGCTTGTTGTACTTGGGTTGTATGTGGCTGCATTCGCATTGCCCGAATCGCGTATTGTACGACTATTCCCCGTAGATATTGTGAGTGCATGTATTGCAGCGGTCACGCTCGTGGTCGGCTTTATTTTATATTTCATGCCGCCAAAGCGTAAGGCTTCAATTGGAACGTTCATCGCGTACATGCTGCTGGCAGTTACCATAGCAAGTACGGTTGTAACGACCGGTAAATCTGATTCACCATTAATAGGTCTATGGATCGCGGTGAGTGTATTCGCGGGCCTATTCGGCTGGCGTGGGTATGTATTCATCCTACTGCTTGTTGGAGGATACGATGCGTACAGCTACTTCCTTGATCCGTTATCGCTCGAATCAATCACGGTCATATCCGCCGCATCAGTCGCACCACTGATTGCAAGCTTTATTATTTGGCACTCTAAATCAACAAAAGAGGTCACCAACGACAAAGCATACAAAGAACTCGCCAGCGAGCTTAGCCACGAAGCCAACAAATCCGATACAGTGATCAGCGCCATCAACGACGGCGTTGTATCGATCGACACCAAAGGTGTTATCCAGCTTATTAACCCCGCAGCACAGCGGATTATTGGGTGGGGCAAAGAAGACGCCGTTGGCCTAAGTTATAAATCAGTCGTGAAGCTCAATAACACCGCCGACAAACCGATTACACCAGAAGAAGATCCTGTGGCGCAGGTGCTCGCAACGAACCAAGAAGTTCACTCTGAAGATTTTTCTATTTTGACCGAGGCGGGTAAGAAAGTATTACTGTCGTTAATCGTATCGCCGATAGGTTCACCAAGCACCGGTGCAATCATGGTGTTCCGTGATATGACCAAGGAAAGGGCAGAAGAGCGTGAGCAAGCCGAGTTCATTAGCACCGCTAGCCACGAGATGCGCACACCGGTTGCGAGTATCGAAGGCTATTTGGGCCTAGCTCTCAATCCTGCTACCGCTACCATTGATGACAAGGCACGCGATTACATCACGAAGGCTCAAGCTGCCGCTCAACACCTTGGTCGTTTGTTCCAAGATTTGTTGGACGTATCAAAGGCAGAAGACGGCAGAATGACGAATAAGCCTGGTGTCGTTGATATGACCGATTTCGTCGGTACGGTAGTAGACGGGCTCAAGACAAAAGCGACTGAAAAAGGACTCCGGTTCATATATAAGCCGCAGCTCGAGAGCGAAACAACCGAGCGAATGGTCGCACCGGTGTATTATGCGCATGTTGATAACGACCATTTGCGTGAAGTCGTATCTAACCTCGTAGAAAATGCCATTAAGTATACTCCGCAAGGCGACGTCATTATTGATGTCAAAGGCGACGAAACTCACGTTGAAGTAAGTGTGCAAGACAGCGGTATTGGCATACCGACAGAAGATATCCCGCATTTGTTCCAGAAATTTTACCGCGTTGATAACACCGACACCCGCGAGATTGGCGGCACAGGACTGGGACTTTATCTAAGTCGTCGCCTTGCGGAGCTTATGGGTGGCCAGATCAAACTTGAAAGCGAATACAAAAAAGGAAGCACCTTCACATTAGAACTTCCACGCACCGATCACACCGAAGCTATCAGGCTCATGGAAGTCGCCGCAACTGCTGATGAACTCGCAGTCACACCGGGCGCTTCGTCCACGCCGGAGCCACTCAAAGAC
>ERZ761597.112-NODE-112-length-17790-cov-5.752241_pt1 | contig 17790 bp, 26 predicted proteins | sample MGYA00433093_ERZ761597 | MGnify/ENA primary metagenome ERZ761597 (study PRJEB28899, sample SAMN03785557) | bioreactor sludge metagenome | biome: EBPR Sludge; feature: EBPR Bioreactor; material: 0.22µm filtered reactor supernatant | place: Saint Lucia: Queensland... | reverse complement strand
TACGTACTACCAGACGTAACAGCGACACTCAGCCCGGTGACGTCCGCAATGGTATTGGCCGTCGCGTTGTTGTTCGTGACGTCCGCCGTGAGCGTGACACGTGTGTAGTCCCGGTTCACCGCCGGCACAGTGTTCTGAATCCGCCGGATAATTCTTCCCGAAGCGTCCCGATACGTAAAACCATTGCCCTCGTCATAGTGAAGACAATATCCAGCACTGAGGCTTACGCTAATCAGTTCCGGAACTGTCGTGCCGTCAGAGTGAACCAACGTAACCACACTGGCCGTCCCACCGCGATTTCTTACCGCAAGCGTCTTCACCGTGCGATATGTGGACGCCGCCGGGCTGCCGACCACGGTGGTAGTCGTGGCCGTCGTGATGAGCGTATTTGTCCGCCCCGGCGTTACCGTAGTGCCGCTGATGTCGACCCACGTGGCGTGGGCATCGATGTTCGTTGCGGACCCCGTAACAACCCGAAGCAGATCGCTCGTAGAGGTAAGCAGAATCAAAGGGCTACTCCTACAGCGTGAGCTGCCACGTCACCGTGAGGGAATCCCCGTTCGCCACCGTCTTCGAGCCGCCCGTGAAGTCGCCCGCCGACAGAAGTGTGCCCGCCGTGCTGTCGATGGTGCTCACCGCGCCCGAGCCGAAGACCATGAAGCAGCCCGCGACGGTGCCCGAGCCGGTCATGGCGAAGGTGTACGTGCCGGTGGACGCCTTCACGCCCGCCGCAGCCGCCGAGAACGTGATCGTCTTGCGCGGGCTGGTGTACGTCGGGGCGTTCGCGCCGCCGACTTCGAGCCACGCGGCGTGGGACGCCATCGTGTCGCCCGCGACCGCCGAGCCGGTGCCCTTCAGGCCCATGAACGGCCCCACGACCGTGTAGGCCGAACCGGCGAGGATCGTGTCCAGCGCGAGGTTCTTGCCCACCGTGGCGACGACGTTGTGGATCTCGTCTTCCCACTTCACCGCGCCGTCCGCGCCACGGCAGACGACCTTGTAGTAGCCTCGAGTGTCGCACGCCTCTTCAGGGTTGTTGCCCTTCATAAGGACCGCGCCAACGGCGTCTTTGGGGTTCAGCTTTTCCATGGTCTTCTCCTTACGTCGCAGTGGTCACTTCGGGTGTGACGGTGATCTTTCCAGAGAGGAGCGCCGTCACTACCCCCGCTCCACTAATCATTTCGAGGTCATACACGCCGGTTTTCCACGTGAACGCCGCGGTATTCGTAGCCGGAATGGACACAGTGATCGTCTTACCACTGTTGTCGATGGTGATGGAGATCACGTTGTTCGGAGCATCGTCGATGTCCGTGGACGCAAGCACCGTACCGCCGACCTTGGTCTTGATCTGCATGCGGGCAGTAAAGCCCGCCATGTCGACTGGTGTGTAGTACTGAACGTACCCACCCGAGGTGTAGGCTGTGTAGTCGGCTGAATTCACGCTGTTCAGCTCCAGCGTATCCGAAGTAAGGGCCGTAGCCCGCACAAACTCGCGCTCTTTTGGCGGATTCGACGCGTTGATCTCTTCCATGCCCTGCACGGACACGACGGCGACTCGCCAGCCGGTGGGCACCCCGTGCAAAGGGGCTGTCACGACGGCCGGAGCGGCCTTGGTGATCGCAGAAATCGCTTTGTAGACGAACGGCAGCGCTTCCCACCGAACAACACGGGTGAACGTCTTGCCTTGGAGGATGGTGAAGTCGGTCATCAGATGCCTCCGTACGCGACGGCGCGGTACTTATGCTCCCGCAGTTCGCGCTCGTGCCGGGCCTCTGCGCAATAAGCGAGAAACTTTTTCTCCATCTCGTTGGCTTTACCGCGGTCGAATGCCTCGGCGTCCTGCTTTTCGTACGCCAGCTTCATCATCCAGTACACGAGGTACTGGTGGTGCTGCTCTTCGATCTCCAGTTCTTGGCTCGTCTCCGTAACCGGCAACAGCGGAATACGGTACACGATCAGTGCGATAGTCTCAGCGACTTCGGGGATCGGCATACAGCGGACCTTGTGTCGTTCCATACCAAGAATGAGCCCTTTGATCGGACCGGTCTTGTCATCGAACTTCATGGTCTGCTTCATCCCATAGTCATCGAGGTCCGATGGCTGGTTCATGTCCTCGAAGTTCCAGAGAGCCAGCGCTTGGTTATCCGACAAGCGCTTGGCGTACCGGATCTTCAAGACACGGGGGTCGATGGCAACGAACTCTTCGCCAGCATCGACGGAAATCTGCGTAATGTCCGACGTAGCGTCGGAGATGCCGCCGGTAAGGCGGCAGAACTGCTTCTGGGCGTCGTCCATGAACGCATAAACTTCTTCGTCAGACCACAGATACGGCAGGGCCGTATCCGTGATCTGAGCGCGAAATTTCACCAGAAGATCTTCGGGAGTCATCACTCAACCGCGTGAACGCGGGCCCAGACGGGGTTGCGTTCGGCGGAGGCCACTTTGTAGCCAGCAACGCGGGAAATCGCTTCCACCGTCGGAACACCGGCGGCGTTGAAGTCTTCCTTGTCGTTGGCAGCGACGATCTTTCGAATGGCTGCTTCAATCTCGCGGTCCCGCACTTCCCGATCCCGGGGGCCCATGTTCGGCAGCCGGTCTTCGGGGGTGGGGTCGACGTCCGTGCCGTCCACAGCCACGGCCCCGATCATGACTGCCTCACGAACCGCAGGGTCAGGCACGTCGGTCGGAACGCCTTTCGAGAAAGCGATGGAATAGCCCTTCGTGCTCATGAGCCGAAAGTCACGAGCAAGCACCATTTTCATGGAAACTCCTGTTGTAGTGAACGATGGAAGAAGGGGCCCCGAAGGGCCCCTTCAGGCGCTTAGTTCGGGAACGTCTCGTCGAGGCGGTTGTCCAGCGTAAACATCACGCGGACTCGGCCTTTGCCCGCCGTCGCGTTCGCCACCGTATGCGCGAACGTCAGGCGGATGTCAGTGCCCGTATTCGAGAGAAACGACGTAGTCGTCAGGGTCAGCGCGGTACGAGTACCAGCCGCCGCCATGCTCGACACCGCGTTAGCGAGCGCCGTGGTCGAGCCCGCGATACCGACGGACACGGTCGAAGCCGTGGTGCCGGTGTACGCAATTTCGACGATGTGCTCGCCGCCGCAGATCACAGCCCCTTTGGGGAGCTTGATCGCGTCGATGACAAGAGCGTCTGTCTGGGTGGACCCAAACGTCTTCTCCGTGCCGGACACCGAGTCGATCGCGGTGTCGTTGTAGTTGTAGACAAACTCAGCCACAAGCACGCGCTGAGCACCGCGGGTCGGAATAAGCTTGGCCATTGTCGTATCTCCTTACTGGGCCACGTCGACGGCGATAACGCCGAAGTCTTGGGGGACGGTCGTGCCAGCATACTGCGACACGAACTGGGGCTTCAGGAAGCCGAGGATCTTGGAGACCGAGATACCCTGCGAATTCCCGTAGTCGAAGTCCTTCTCAACCCACTCGGGGTTGCCGATGTCGGCCATGCCGAGCGCTTGCGCGCCGCAGAACAGCAGACGGCAGCCGTCGACCGCGCCGCCAGCGCCCCACTTCGAGCCCGAGGCCGCCGTGCGCGTGTTGTACACGTGGCGATACTCGTGGAAGTAGATATCGTCGATCTTGACGGTCGCGCCGGTGAAGAGCGGGTTCGCGTCGCCGCGGGGCTGCGCGTGGCGAAGGTTCAGCATGAAGTTCGAATCGAGCTTCAGCTTCGCCATGGCTTGGGGAGACATGAAGCAGTGGTACGTCTCCTGACCGCCGTTTTCCTTCACGCCCCGGATGTAGTTGTCCTTGGCGTAAGCCTTCAGCTGCACAAACATCTCCCACGTCGGGTAGTCGCCGGTACCGATAGCGCCACCGACAATCGTCGAGTTGGCAGTGTTGGTGACGAAGTCCTTGTTGCCTTGGTCCCACACAAGGTAGCGCTTGGACGACGGGGTCTTGACGTCAGCCGCGAATTCCAGCGACGTCAGGTCGGAACCGACCCGGGAGCCCCCGGAGTTCTTGTTGTCGTAGGTGAGGCCCGACAGGGTGAGGAAAGCGACTTGGTCGATACGGTCCGCGAGCCAGTACGCGAGCACGTCGCGGCTGTTCGAACGGAACTCGACGATCGACTTCTGGTCGGCCATGCGGCCTTCGTGACGGTTGGCGTGGCGGATCTGGTCGATGCGGATGACCTGATCGTACGCCTTCATCGTCTCTTCCATGCCTTCCAGCTGGCGATCACCCATGATGCCGTCGCCTTCGAGGTCGGCAAGCAGGGTGATGACGGCGCGAGCGCCTTTCTCGGACTTCTTCAGCTCGGTGATGTGCTGCACCATCGAGTTGGAGTCCTTGCCGAGAAACTTGTTGATGAACGACATGTTGCGGGCCTGCTTCCACAGGTCCATCGACCAAATGGTCTTCTGCTCGTTGGTGAGCAGTGCAAAGTTCGTCAGAGCCATGACGGCGACCTTTCATAAAAGTAGACAAAGGAAAACCACTTAGCGCGGTATCGCCAGCGCCTGCGGAACTCCGATGTTTTACAAGGTCGCACTTGACCCCCATATCGTAGGGGATTGACGAATGATGCGGACGCTACCGGAGCTTTTTTAATACGTCAAGCGCTCCTCGTTTCCAGACAACACGGCACCCCCGAGCGCGCCGACGGAGCTAGTACGAGGATGCAACGCTGCCTTGGCCATACTGCCCGCAACAGTATTGGCGTTGAACTGTTCCCGATACATCGCTTCCTTCAGCAACTCATCCTTAAGCTTCTCCCCGACCGCCTGCTGCAGCCGAGTTTTCATGATAGCGACGGTTTCCGGGCCAAAGCCCTCGGGGTGGCTCTCAACCACCCCGAGCAGCCAGTTCAGCAGGGAGTCTTTCATTAGAGCTCGTCCCCGCGCAGACGGGCCAGAGCGGCCGGGTCAAGTTTGGCGAAGTCGTCCTGCGAAAGCCGCAGGATGGAGCTGGCGTCAGCCGGGCTTCCGCCCGCCTTGTCCGAGTCACTGCCGTGCTTGGCCAGACTTGCGGGAGTCTTGCCCACGGCGTCGACGGCCTTTTTCCGGGCCTCTTCCCCGCGCTTGTCCGGCAAATCCTTCTTGTCGTCCGTCTTCCCCGCGGGGGTGCCGACCACGTACTTGACCGCTCGGGCCAGCGCCCGGTCCTTCGGGACGCCGGTCGCCACCAGCCGGTTCATAGTGTCGCTGACCTCGTTGGCGATATCCTCATCAAAAGCATCGCCGTCAGGATTCAGGACGGGGTGCTCCGACTCGATCCGAGTCAGCAGCATGTCGTACTTGATGTCGGCCACCGCTTCACGCTGGGCGACGGACGCTTTGGCACCGGCCAGCGCGTCGATCATGTACAGCTGCAGCTCCGACATCTCCTTCCGGACCTCCTTGGCTTCCTTGATCTTGCCGTCAGCCATCAGGTCTTCGTACTTCTCAGCCAGCTCGTCGGACTTCGTCTTGAGTTGCTGGAAATCCGTGGAAAGGCGGGTCTTAGCCAGCTCCTGCTCCAACGCCTCCTTCTCGCGCACCAGCGCCTCTTCGCGCTCCTTGTGCTTGCGCGTCATCTCGTCGACGCGGGCCTTCGGGATACGAATCCGCTTGGCGGGCTCGCCGTCCGGGTCCCGGTCGTCGTCCTCGTCGCCCTTCTTGTCTGCCGCGGTCTTAGCCGCCGCCTCCTCGTCGGCCTTCTGCTTGGCGGCGGCGTCTGCCGCCTCTTTGGCCTGCTGATCGACGTCCGGGATACTATCGCCGCGATCCACGACTTCGGTGCTCATGGGGTTGTTTGTTCCTTAGGTTGAGCCCCGGGATCCGGGGCGGGTGTACGAAGGGCCTGCACTGCTTGGGCGCGTTTAACCACCGCGTCCGCCTGCTGCGCTGCCGACTTGATAGCCGTCTCGCGCTGCATCTGCTCGCGCTTAAGCGCGAATTCCTGCTGCATCTTCTGAACCGCAAGGGCGTGCTCGCGGTCCGCCTGTTCCTTCTTGAGCGCGTATTCGCGCTCCATCTTCTCCATCTCGATGGTTTCTTCCGACCCAGGAAGCATACCACCATCGCCGGAAAGTTCCTTCTGTGCCTTGGCCTCATTGAGCTGGGCCTGCGTGCGCTTCTCCAAAGCTTCGGCTTCTTGGAGCTGAACCGCCGCCTCGTCGGACCGGGCCTTGAGCTCGGCCGCCTTCGGATCGCCCTGCATGGCCTTCAGGATCTCGGACTTGTTGCGCAGGCGCGATGCCTTGATCAGCACGTCGGGCGGGATCTGGATGCCGCGCTCCATCAGCGCCACCGCTTGGTCGAACTGGCTGTCTTCGTACAGGTCGCGCTCGGGCTCCGCCGTGACCACCACGTCGTACTCACCCAGCGTCAGATCCCGCAGGATCTCACCCTCAGGAGTCATCTGGTTCACCACCAGCTCCTCCGTCTCGCCGGTCAGACGGTCCCGGGTCACCCGGATGAGCCGCTCTTCTGTGTAGAACTCTTGGATCATGTCCAGCACATTGCGCCCGAGGATGTGGTCCGTCCGGCGCAAGTTATCGAGCACCTTGGCCATGTTGGCCGAGCCCGCCGCTTGGTTGGCTTTGACCGCCTTGGCGGCGACGTCCTCCCGGGCAAAACCAGTCTGGTAGTCGGACACGCCGGAGATGGTCTTGATGTGCTCTTCGGCCTTGTAGCTGATGCGGTCCAGTCCGGACGGGGTCTGGTTCGGCTGGATCTTTTCCGCCGAGTCCATGTCCTCCAACTCCAGCACGAGGCCGGTCTGGGCCCCCCGCTGTTCAAGTTCAGCGATGGACATGTTGCGCAGGCCGCCGGACTTGACTTTCCACCCGCTGTTGGCCGTCGTGTTGACGACGTGCAGCTCTTGAGAGCTGACCTTGTTCAGCAGCTCCTGCGGGCCGAGCAGGTTCTCCACCAGCCCCACTGTCCGCCCGCGGCGGAAATACGGGAAAAACGGCACCACCGTGAAGTGGTTGTACGGGCTCCAATCGTCGTGCAGGACCAAATTGTCCGCGATGACGGTCCACCGGATACGCGGAACCTGCTTCTTGATGACGGAAACGCCGGGATTTTGCTGGAGATAAAACGAGATTTGTTCCCGGGTCATGGCCTCGGGGACCGGACGCAGGTCGCCGGTCTTGATGTTCACGAACATGTCCCGGCGGTCGAGCTTACGCCACTGGCGCTCGATCACCCGGATGTTCCGGACCACCCCCGACGTCGCCGTCGGGCCCATGTTGTAAGTAATGGCCCGCGGAGTGCCGAAACGGTCCCGCTCCCGGTCAATGGAGTCATAGCCATACGGCCAGAAGCTCTCCTGTCGCCCACGGAGCTTCTCCGCGTCTTCCTCGTTGTACAGCATGGCAATCATGTCCGGGGACATCCACTTCGTCACGAACACGTCGTTCCACTTGTCGGGGTCGTACTCCTCCGCGTCGGGGTCGATCAGGACATTTTTGGGGTTAATTTGCGAGATTTGAATCTCGCCCATGGCGTTGTCGCCAAAATCCAGCCGAACGTCGTAGAACCCGCGGCTGGTGACGATACCGTCCGCAAACACGTCCGACCGAACCCAGTCCAGCTGGTTGTTGTAACTGACCTGCTTGAACACCTTGGTCAGTGAGTCGGCCACGTCCGACGTGGCCCCCTCGTTCCGAGGGCGAAACTCGACATCTGTGCGGTTGAAAATCTGCTCGCCCATCACATTCGAGACGGTTGAGATGATCTTGTTGATGGTCAGCGCCGGGCGGCGGCTGGCCTTCAAGAGGGCGAGGTCGTTAGCCTCCCATTGGTTTCCGACGAAAAAGTCCTCGCACTTTTTGGCTTTGAGGACGTACTCCAGATGGCCGTTGTCCCGGATGTACTGGTAACGGAGCCAGATGTCGCTGGCGAGGGCGGCGTTAACGGGCATCTGTGTAGCTCCCCAGATGCACGACGCGGTGTTCTTTCACCACGTCGCCATTAAGGTAGAACGTGATTGTGTTGTCCCTAACGGTCGTCTGGTCGAACTTCAACCCAGCTACGTCCGCCGCCGCCACGATATCGTTGACGAGATTATCTGGAAGGGTCATGGCGAAGCCTCCTTTAGCTCAGGTACTGGAGCTTGTACAGCGTAGAATCGATGAGCCCCGTGATGCCGTCCAGCAAATTCTCCAGCTCGGGCTGCCCTTTACAGCAATCTTCCCGGTAAGTTAGCACCCACTTACGGAGATTCTTCAGCATCTTGATGACGTCGGTCTCCTTCTCGATGTCCTCGACGTCGGGGTAGTCGTTGATCAGGCCGTAAACTCCCTGATACGCCTCGATGAAGGCGTCGGTGGCCTCAATGATCCCGTGGTAGAACTCGTCCAGCGCCTTGTGCTGGGCATACGACCGGGTGCGCAGATGGGCCAAATGGGCCGCCGTGCGGGCTTCGAAGCACCGCATCACGAGTTCAGCAACACAGTTCTTGGCCATAGGCCCTCCGTTGGAGCGGTTTATACAGGCTCACACAACGATATACAACCCGCCATCAAGCTGCTCGGGCATGTTCGAAGGGAGGTGGCTTGTGTTAAGCGCGCCGACAAAACACGCTTTGCGCTGTGCGACTAACTCCGCCCGACAACTAGCCAAAATTTCATCAAAACGGTCGTTTGTCAGGGTAATGTAGGAGCTTACCGCGGCGTTCAAAGCCGCTGCCCAATTATTAAACAGCAAGACAGTAGCCGCGGACACAACGCGAACATTCTCGCCAAGGGTTCCGACAGGAGGGGGGTCTGTCTCTATCTCTTGTTTGAGGTTGGCTGAAAAAACCAAGAAAAAAACCGCGATGTCGGTAAACCGTGTCTTCGCTACAGGTTCCGACTCATAGCTTACGTCCGTGACCATTGGGATCGCAGAGTTCAGTAGACTAAACGCCCCGGCAGCCAACACGGAAAATGCGGCCGGAGCTGCTTTGGTGGCGTCATACACCACACGTTGCTGCGGGACTGCGGGGAGAAGCAAGTCAGAAGCGTAGAAACCCAATGCCGTCCATTCCGTCGCGCCTCCATATCCGGTTGTACTTGTATAGCTAGACACCCCGTTGCCGTCCGTAATAGCAAAGCCAAAATACGTGTACACCACCGTAGTCGGCGAACTCGATGAAGACCTCTGCAGTTCAATTGTCTGATTAGACACCGTGCTGCGGGGGGTACAGGCGCGTTCGGTGTTCCACTCCGAATGGGTAGGAAGGCTGGTCAGCAGCCGATACCCCAAAAGCACTCCATCAACAGTTTCTGCTACGCGATATGCGTCAAACTGTTCCGCCGAACCTGCGTTGGTGTAAGCGAAGTTGTAAGCAACGGCGTAGGGCCCAAGCAAACTCTCGTATGATGGGCAGAGCAACGTGCTCGTAGACATAGAGGTGTCAATTGCGTAGTCCACCCCCATGCGGGCGTTGTCCATCAACTGCCGCGTTACCCACGACGAAATTGGGGTGGAAGACGTAGCCACGCTCTGCGCAAGCGAAACCTGCGTGTGGTCCCCGTAATACAACGCCCCAACGACACTGGTACTAACCCCGCTGCTCTCCGCAATAGCGTCGCCAAACGATCCAACAATGTGAAACAGCCCAGTAGAAAAATAAGTCGCGGTAGTTTCAACGCGCTTGTACCAGATCGCGTTCTCCGGGCGCGCGTACTTACCAACAGAGCCCGCCATGCTTGTATACGCAATCGTAGTCAGCGGACCCGTTGCCGCGTGCCCCACTTGCAGATAATCGAAATCATGGCCGGGCGGCGTGGGGTGGAGCGTTGTATAGGGAGAACTGCGCCCGTCAACACTGGAGGTCTGCCCATAAATTGCGCCGTCGTTCATGAACAGCGCGACAGTGCTCCTGAGCACAATCGTCACCGCCACATTAAAACTACCCGACACCATGACAGTCGTTTCCAAGGACGAACTGTGCACAACCAACTCGCCCTGATAGGTTCCGCCGGGGAGTACAGAACTGGGCGATACCAGCTCCACAACATTAGTGCTGACTTCTCCAGACTCCACGTCTAACACTACCCGCACCCCCACCGGCACGGCCACGCCGGGCGCACCAAAGGTCGCGGGGTATGTGAACACACTCTCATTCATACCGTTCGATGGGGGAATAACAAACGACACCACCGTACGGTCATAGAGCCCGGGGGTATCGAACGCCGTAACCGCAGGCAAGTAAGCGACGGGAGTACGAATAATCCGCAACCCCCACGGAGCCGTAGGGATAGAAGTACCATACTGCGCCCACACAAAATCGCCGTCCACCCAATATACGCCGCGGTCGTACGTTTCCAAGGAAGTTGTGTCGTCGACCAAATCCGACACTTTCCGTGCGGTGGTTGGCATGCCGCACAGCCGCCCCAACAGCTCGGCGTGCTGACCCGTCAAGTGCAGCGAAGAAACAATATGCCCAGCAGCGTCGTAAGTGCGCCCGCTATCATCTGCGAGCGGGTCGTCTTGTCGCACAAAAAGGTCGTTGTCGCCGATGATGTACCCATAAGGCACGGGCGACAAAGACCCAAACATGCCGTCTACCGTAGCAGCCAGCTTGTACACCCTACGAAACGGGCGCTGAGTGATCAGCAGGAACCCTCCGGGGTGCCCCGACGGTTCACGCTGAGCCTCGACAACGAGATCCAACAGCCCGTCGTTCGCAAAAACGCGCCGCTTCTGCGCAGGCTTTGTTCTGGCAACTAACCACTTCCACAACACAATGCCCCTATCGCGCAGGGCGGCGATTTCAAGCGGCAAGACGGCGGTGCGGATAATAATCTTGAGCTTCATGCGCTCATGTGCGACCCGTCCATGAGGGCCACATCCAACTTGTCTTTCCAGCTAGGTGCCCGGAACGGCTTCTCGGGCAGGGGAGGAGCTTTACCCATGGTGAGCCGCACGGCCCACGCGAGGGCGTCGACCACGTCGTCGTGCGCCCCAGCCGGGAAGCGCATCAGCTCTTGGCGGGCCTGCGCCAGCCACTCTGCCTCCTTCAGGAACACGACCTTGCCTTGCTGCATGCGCCCCTGCAGAGGGCGTGCGCGCACCAGCTTGTCAGTCAGCGGCTTCATCACCTCGTAGCTCGGGTACTGCTTCCTCTCCTGCATACGCTTCTTGAGCAGGGGCTCGATCGCCTTGAAGATCTGACCATCTTCGAACCCCAGCAGCCCGGGCCAGCGTTCCCAGCAGTTCATGATCGCTTCGACGATAGTGAACGAGTCGCCCTTGATGCGCATGATTTCCAGCACGTGGAGGGTGTCGGTCTCATCCTGCAGGATCGTCGCCCCCACTGTCCAGTCGTTCTGCTGCTTCTGCCCCACGGCGAAGTCCCACGCCGTGTAGAGCCTGCGGTTCTTCGTGTCCGGCGGCACGGCCTCGTACTGGAAATATTCCTTCCGAAAGTACGCCCCCTCGTCGGGCACCGGGTTCTGCTGGTAGAGCGCTGACCAGATCCGCGGCGTCTGCACCGCCTTGATCCGCGCCAGCGCCTTGTCGTCGTAGCGCTCCGGATGCAGGGCCTCGCCCTTCTTACGCACCAGCTCGAACTCCGCGGGCTGGTCCTTGCCCCGGTACACCTCGTACGTCTCCGGGTGCCGCCACTCATCCTCCTCCGCAATCGCCGGGTACTTCACCACCTCGAACTTGTCCGACAGGGGGTCGTTCTGAGCGGCCTGCTGGATCCGCCCAGCCAAGTCGTCGTCGTTCCACCACGTCTCGATCAACAACACGCCCCCTCCGGGGGCCAAGCGGGGGTACGCCGTCGACAAGTACCACTCCCACAATGCGTCGCGGGTCAGGATCGAGTCCGCCTCCTCGATGTTCTTGATCGGGTCGTCGATCAGCAGGATGTGCGCGCCCTTGCCCGTAATACCACCCCCGACGCCCGCGGCCATCATCCCGCCGCCCATAGTCGTGGACCACTTCTCCACGCTCTGGGACTCCGGGTCGAGCTTCGTCTCCGCGAAAATCGACGAATACAACGGATCCCGCAAAAGCTCGCGAACACGGCGGGAGAAAATCATCGGCAGGTCGAGGTTGTACGACACACTGATCAGTTCGTGCTCGGGGTGGTGGCCCAAGTGCCACGCCGGGAAGCGGATTGACGCCAGCTCGCTCTTCCCATGCCGCGGGGGCATCAGCAGCATCAGCCGGGGGTTTTCCCCCGCCGCGACCTGCTGACTGAACCGCTCCAGCCGGTGGCAGATGTCCTTGTGCACCCACCCCGCCTGATACCGCGGGTGGGTCTTTTTGGTGAAAAAGATCAAGCTCCGGCGGGCCAAGAGCCGAGCCGCCATCTCCTTAAGCACCGGCGACCCATCCAGCCCAGACACCAAAACCTTCGTTTCATCCATCGTGGTGCTGTTCCTATGCTGGGCGACGATCTTATCCGCGTCGCGACAGGTCGCGTTGCAGTACACACGCTGCCGGTAAGCGAACAGCGTGGTGATAACCAGCTCTTTTCCGCACGACTTACAGAACTTCGGTGGGCGCTGGGCCAGACTCTTGTTCACCCGCGTCGTCTTGTAATGCACCTTCGGCCGTTTCTTCTTCTCCTTCTTCGGTTTCGGCTCCGGTTTCGGCGGCGGAGGGCCCAGCATCTCCGAAATCAATGATTTCAGCGCTTTCCGTGATGTCCTTTTCTGCGATCTGGAGGAGTTCTGCGTCACTGAGGGTCTCCAAGTGGCCGATGACACGTTTCGCGCTTATGGAAATGTCCAGTTTTTTCACTTCCGGGGCATAAAACCCGCACATTTTGCCGATTTCGGTCCAACCTTTGATCATCGCGTGCGGATCGGACGTGATTCGGGCCATAGAAATGGCCTCCAAGAACCCATCCAACACTTTTTGCCGCGTCATGCTCAGTTCCGCGGCGATTTTTCGCTTTTCTTTCTGCACATACGCCTGCAAAGCGGGGTTTTGCATCATCTGGTGCACCGAACCCCTGTTGGCATAGCCCGCCTGTTTTGCGGCTGTGCTCGGCGGCAAGCCATCGATAAGACCCTGCAGAAATTTTTTCTGTTTTGGTCCGCGGATTTCCATTGGGCGCGCCGCGCGAAAAATTTTTGGTGCCGGGAGTTTAGCACTACAAAATTTGCTGCGAAATTTTTTGAAGTTCCGTCGGGAAGTACCCAGCCCCCTTTCTCCAAACCCGGGGGGCACTTCGGATTCGGGTTTGGATCCCAAAAAGGAGAAGTACATGACTCGCGCGGAACTCGAAGCACTGCAAGCCAAAGCCGCTGCGCTTAAGGCGCAGTCCCAACAACCCATCAACTCCGACTTCTGCGGTCCCATGCCGCAGGTCGAACCCACGCCCCATATCGCTCAGCGTATGGGCAGGCAATACGACGGAATCGCGAACTGGTTCTCGGCTATTCCTGCCGCATGGTCCATCGGCCGTTCGGGTAACTAACCAAGGAGAAATACATGAAACTGAACATCAAGCTCCAAAACATCATCATTCAAGACGTCAAGATCGACGCTGTGGAAGTTCAAATCGAAGAGACGCTGGAAGAAGCGATCAAGCGGGTCGAGAATGCCCCACAGATCGTGGGGCTCTTCACTGAACTGATCCAGAACCTCGCCGAGCAGTACATCGCAACGGCGCAGCAGTAGTGATCTGTCTAACTAACTCAAGGAAAATTCATGAAGCATCATGAGGTATTTTCGAACGTTCCCGTCAGTTCTTCAACGGAAAAAAGGTGGGCTGTTCAGCCGGTCGATGTTCTCGACGCTGCGGCGATGAAAATCGCCGCGCATGGTGCGGAGCCGTGGGTGTTTGTGGCGGACGCTCGTCACTTCTGGCAGTTTGCCGGAAGCGCTGAAGAGGCAACACTTCAGGCGTTTACGCAGGAAGAGCATCTCGCCCTGATGGGCGAGTGGAGTAAGGAGGAATACAACCCGGACGCGTGGAGATGATTCGCGCGTTGTTGGTTGTGCTCAGCCTTTCGGGCTGCGCGCATCAGACCCTGACCTATGGCTGGGAGTTTACCCAGCCTCCGGGCAGTGGTCCGGTGTCCGTGCGCATCGTGTTTGGTACGGAAGCCGAGACCCGCCAGAAGTGCAAAGGGCATCCTGCCTGCACTATCGGACGGGAAATCTACGTCCCAAGACCGAAATCTTGGGAAGACGCCCCAGCAATCTGCATGTTGGGACATGAAGTGCTCCATCACACGGGTGCGGAGCACTAGCGGGCCACGTACTGGGCCACGGGTTGGTCCAGTGCGAGGCACGTTGTACGAAGTGGGCCTCATACGCGTACCAAGGTCCTCGGACTGAGGTATTTGTGAGCAAGCACTAACTCTATAAGGAGAGTTAAGTACATGAAAAAGCAAGAAAAGAAGGCCGAAGCGCCGAAACTCGCCGTGAAGACGGGTGTCGTCCCGATGTGCGTGCACGAGAAGGCTCGCACGCCGTTCACGGAGGGCACGATCTACCCGTATCAGATCAAGCAGAACGATCTGTTCAGCCAGCTGACCTCGGCTGACGAAGTCCAGTACGAGGGCTGGATCGCGGTGCCGTTGCCCGTGGGCAAGGCGCTGCGGCTGAAGTCCGACGGCACGATCGTGCAGTTCGGGACGCAGCCGCGGTACAACCCGCGGACGAGGGTGGTCGAGTTCAAGCCGAAGCCGCTCGATCCGGAACTCCCGGACCCGAAGTTTTCGGGGACGTGGGCGTTGTCGCTGTTCAGCAACGCCAACGAGGACAACGAGTGGGGCGTGGTCAAGATCACGCTTCGCGTGGATGACAAGGTCCACGAGTTCCAGATGGTGGTGAAGAACCACACGGTCGAGAACGGTGGGACCATCCTGCCGCTCAAGCGTCCCTACGAGTCGACCGAACAGGCCAACGAGTGGAACCAGAAGCGCCACGATCGCGAAGCGGCTGTGGTGCAGCTGAAGCAGAAGGTGGGCGTCAAGCTCTGGTAGCACGCATCACCCTGCCCCTATCGGGGGCAGGTTAATGCGCGTCTTGCGCAGACACCTAGCCCAAAGGAGGGCAAATCATGGATCACAGCAAAGCCAAGGAACGGGCGCTTCGCCACCGCACCAACGTCGGCAAGTTCTTCAAGAAGATCGGCAGCGGCATCGCCACCGGGGCCAAGAAGGTCAACGACAACGTGCTGACGCCGGTCGGCACGTACGTCAAGCACATGGCCATCGGCGAGCGGGACATCGCGGACGAGCAGCGGAAGCTGACGGAGGAGCGCCTGAACCGGCTCGGGATCGACCCCGAATCGGTGCTATATAAGCACCTCATGAAGGAAGCGGAAAACGCGCCGACGGAAACCCGCATCATCATCGTCGGTCGCATCACCCCCGACGCGTAGTACGCATCATCCTGCCCTTCGGGGCAGGCTAATGCGCATTTGCGCAGACATCAAGGAGAACAAATGAAAATCCCCATGTGGGTACCGTGGTGTATCTATTACACCGACCACGTCCGTATCGGTCGTCGCGTGCACGTCGCGCACTACTGGTTCGGCGTGCAATTCATCGAAAAGGAGGTTCTGTGGGAACTGTAGCGTTCCTGCTGCTCGTACTCGCCGTACTTGCCGTGGCTGTGGAACCGCTGCTGCTTTTCCGCAAACTCAAGCGGAAGACACGTTCGTGGCTTCTTGGCCATGCCGTAGCGCTGGAAGTTGCGGTTTTCGTGATCCTGCTTGTACTCCATAAAGGCACAGGCTGGGGAATGATGGTCGCAAGTGCCAGCGCAGTGCTCGTATCCATCGGATTTTCTGCCCTTAAGAAACTCGATGGCTACTACACGTGGCAAGTCATCAAGATGCCTAAGGGACGAACCCGAACTATCCGAGTGTTTGTCCCGGGCTGGCTGGAAAAGGAGGAGCCCAAGTGAAAGCCGAAGTTGGCTGGACTGGGCTGCTCAGTCTGACAGCCGCAGCATTTCTTCTAATCTATGTGCAGCGACTTGAAATCAACATCCTGCGCAATCCCGATCAGTCGGCAATGTATGCCGCTGAAATTTCTTGCGCCCCGCATGGCGGCGTCAAGGAATTGTTCAAAGCCCCCGCGGAAGAATTCCGCGTGGCCTGTACTGACGGCACCCAAGTTTGGGGACCTGTCAAATCCAGACTGGAAAGGAGAGCTTCGTGGACGAACACCTGAAAATGGCGCTCATGCTGTTGACCGCCGAGATCAAGAACGAGATCAGCGCGCTGGCCGCTACGGCAGCCGGTGGGTTCATCAACAACTTCGAAGACATCGTGCACGCCCAGACCAGCTTGCTGGGCAAAGTGCTGGCCATCGAGCACATCATCAAGGAAGCGTAGTGGCATGGTCTTGGCCTTCATAAGAGGCCAAGACCCTGTGCAATTACGCACAGGGAAACAAGGAGAGCAATATGGACCAAGAAGACGGTGGCATCAGGGATACCACCACACTGCACATCCAGATCAACGGTGCAGTGATCCACCTGACCGGTGGCCCCAGCGAATGCACCATTACCTTGCCCTACAAACCACGGACCGAAGCTTTGGAAAATGCTATGCAAAGGTTCGTGGAAACGGTGGGTAACAGCTTCAACCTGAACATGAGAGAAATCGACGCGGTGAACGCGCAGGTGGAAGAAATGGTGACCAAGCTGGAGCTGGTGAATTACGTGAAGGAAAACCTGAAGGTGGTGCAGGTGACCAAGTAGCCAGAAAGGAAAGGGTATGAAACGTCGTCGAAAAGATGATGATGACGAAAGTGATGGGGAAAATAGGGGGAGAGATAGGCTGGTGTTCACTCCCCCTGTGGAAGTCATCCCCATGTCGTGGCTAGTCGTTGCAGACCACGACTGCGTGATCCAATTCCTTGAGCGCCAATCGGGCGGTTGTATCAGCCCGGAGGATCTCATGGAGCTGGTGGAAGACGCCGAAGCTCGCGGCGTAGATGTCGAGCTAATCGCGGAGGTGATTCTGGCCTTCACATCCAAAACCCGTATCTGAAACACAGGAGAGCAAACATCATGAGCAACGGTGAAGTGACCGAGAAGGTCCACGAGCTGACGACGTTCAATAAGGACATCGTCCCGCGTCGCAAGATGACCAACATCTTCGCGCACGTGCTGGAGACGGACACGCTGTCCAACTACGACGGCTACGACCTGATCTGCCGCCTGAGCAACCCGCTGGCGTTCGCGTCCCTCGGGGCGGCCCAGTGGGCGGTGAGCACCAAGCGCCGCGCGATGGCGAACGACGAGCAGGACAAGCTGGTGTCCATGGACGGCCTCGGCAGCGAGGCGTTCAGCGAGTTCCTCAAGGCGTCCCACACCGAGGAGATCGGCATGCTGCCCCCCGAGCGCAACGGACGGCACACCATCCAGCTCTACCTGACGGCCTATCTGCTGGCCAAGGCCAAGGGCAAGGCGGTCTACGGCCCGGACTGGAAGCCCCGGCCGGAAGACGGTGGCATGCAGCCGTACGCGGTCAAGAACGCGTGGGAGTTCCGTCTCACTCTCGCCCCCAACGGCGAAGTCCAGGGCCGTCTGCGGCACGAGCTCAACGAGCTGCTGATGGCCGAGGAAGAAGCCATGGGGCTTCCGGCGCACAAGATCGAGGCCGAAGCCGCCGAACGCCGCAAGGCCCGCCAGACCCAGCAGCAGGCCACGCTCCGGGACGACTGGCCCGAGATCGAGAAGGAGCTGTTCTCGCATTCGCCGCTGCGCTCCCTCGGGGAACTGGACGAGAACTGGAACCAGCTGCCGCTGGCCACCCAGTTCAAGTGCTGGAACTCCGTGGTCAACGGCGCGGTGCAGGCCACGGCTCGTGCCCTGTCTCTTATACACATCTCCGAGCCCACGAGACTCCTGAGCATCTCGTA